>Ga0247831_1007866_pt1 | contig 11593 bp, 23 predicted proteins | sample LaCruzMarch2015__9_FD_192406 | JGI IMG/M metagenome (GOLD analysis project Ga0247831, IMG submission 192406) | Freshwater microbial communities from meromictic Lake La Cruz, Castile-La Mancha, Spain - LaCruzMarch2015_1m | ecosystem: Environmental > Aquatic > Freshwater > Lake | place: Spain...
GTGAACTCCCCCCTTGCGCCCTGAAGATCAGGGGTGTACCGGGATATGCCGGGTGGGGGGTGTGTGTGCGGTTATCTATTCGACTTACTTGAATTGCATTTTCTGCATAAAACTTGAAGGTTCGATCTGATCGTCAGGCCGCCTTCGGCCAGCGGTTTTATGTGGTCAACGGTGAGGTCAGATGTCCGGGCGCATCTGCTGCACCAGGGTTGCTCTTCTCGAAGCGCTTTACTGATCTGTCGCCACTGGTAGTCGTATCCGCGCTGTGCGCGAGTGGGCCGGGTGGCTTCTTTAATCTTTCGGTGAATGCGATCGCACTCGGTGCATCGAGCTGCGCGTGCAATGGTTCCGCAGTCCTTGCATGGTCTAGGCAATGCCATCGTAATCCATTAGATACTTAATCGCTTGTCCGAGTCTGCCTGGCTGGTCTTTGAAGTAGCCGAGTCCGACGTTGCAGTTGCTGCAAAGTATTCCGCGTACTTGATTCGTTTCGTGATTGTGATCCATTACGAATCTCGTTGCACTCTCTTCAATGTGGACGCCACAGATAGCGCACGCATGGTTCTGTTCTTCGAGTATCGCCTGGCGATTCTTATTCGCCTTACTAATAATCTTGCGATCAATACTCCTACAATGCCTGCAAAGCTCACGCACTCCATCTGCTCTTCTTCTGTCTTTGCAGAAGAGATGCAGCGCTTTGGTTTCTTTGCATCTGTTGCACGTTCTTTCAGTCGGTATCTCCGTCGAGCTCGTCATCGTAGTCCGATCCGTAGAGCGCGAGTCTGTCCTTCTCGGGCAGTGATAAATATGATTGAAGCGTTGCGGTTACTGCTCGGTTAAGTAATGACTCGATCGCGTCGAATGATAAGTTATTGTCAGTCGTCATGTCTGTGTGGACGTCGCCGATGCTGATCGTAATGTTTAGCATGCGACTCCCCTTTGTGTTGTGGGGATAGTTACATCTGCTGGCGCAAGCGTATCAGATTGAATTGACAATTTCGTCAAATCGTTATTCATGATCGGGCCTGAATAATTCCTGCGATGTCATAAAGACTTCCTCTTCTCTGGATGTCGTTCTTCTTTATCGTTCTATAAACTTCGCGTTCTGTTATTCCTAGCCACATCGCAATCGCTTCGACGTCAAGGTAGAAGGTTTTGCTCGGGTTGCTCATTGCCAATGCTATCAAGCGAAGCACCGTCCACTGGTGTTTGCATCCGAAGCAGGCGACCTCGGCCGTTAAGTTATCGGCGTCAATGACCACGTACTTCTTGCAGTCATCTGTGGGGCATGGGATTCGCCTGGGTTGCTCGGAGAATCGTTTGGCTGCTGCTCTTCCTTTGGCGTGCATGATCTGGATTTCGTGGGCGAAGTCGCCGGCCCATTGCTGTTGAAGTGACCAGTCCAGATGGGTCAGGTGAAAGGTTGCGCTCGCCAAGACTTCGCTCTCTGTGGTTGGTTCCTTGATTAACATCGCCGGGCGCGTGAGCTGCCTACTGAATCGGATGGTGGATTCCCAGGCGTGAAGGGTGCGCAGTAGCTCGGTTGCCATCGTGAAGTCTAAGGCCGCGATGTTGATGCCGATGCTTCGCTCGGCGCTGGCGGCTCCTGATCCTGTCCTTGATGGCTCGAGGAAGTCTTTGGCTTCTTTGTGTAGCTGTGGAAGCTCTGCGATCTGGGTGCGTACTTTGGTAGCGCACTTGTTGCAGGCCCCAGGTCGCTCGGCCTTCTTGCCGCAGATTGTGCATTCCATTAGAACGGTATCCCTTCTGTTTCGAGCTGTGGTTTCTTCCTTCTGTTCCAATAGTCAGGGATCTCATCCTCGCCTGGCTCCTGGTCTTTAAGTCTGAAGATCTCCATCGTCCTCGTGCAGTTATGGCTGGCCAAGATGATCGGGTCTTTGCCCTGGCTTCTCGCGATGGCGTGGACTGATCTCAAGTCTGCTTCGAATGATACGGCCGTCCTATGTAGTTGGAAGGTTCTGCTTCCTGTTATCTTCTTAATGATCTCTTCTCGGATGTTCAAGACGCCGGGGTCGAGTCTGATCTGAAATCCAACGGTCAACCCTTCCCATATAAGTTTTCCACAGGCGCGGCAATATTTGGCTTCGAAGTTTGAATTTCTCATTTATTCTGTACCGCAGGCTGCTGTTCCACTGTTCCGCGTTCCCCCCTTATAGGGGGGGAACAGCGGAACAGTTTGGTCGCTCTTGCCCTGCTGTTCTGCGGAACGGTGCGGAACAGTGCGGAACGGCGGAACGGTTGAGTTATCCACAGGCTGGTTACTCCGCTTCCCATGCGTTGACATCACCGATCATGAATTGGTTCTTGAATTTGTAGAGATATTTCTGGCCTTGTTTCCTAAATTCGACGAAGCCGCCGGCGATGAGCTGCTCCAAAGCCTGCCCTAGTTCCTGGTTGCCGATCTCGATTCCTTCTTGCCTGAGTCCTTTGCGGATGTCGTTCTGGCCCATCTCGGTTGCTGATCGCTCGAAGAAGTTGGAAAGTTCTTGCAGCTTCTGCTCTTTGGTCGTTACGACAATCGTGCCGCCGTTAATCGTGACGGTGATCGTGCCGTCCTTGTTGCTCTTCAAGTTCGCCACGCCCAGGTCTTTGGCGTCCTGGCAGATGGCGCGGACGAATCCTGGCCGGTCTTTGGTTACTTTCAGATTCAGGCAGCCGTCGAGGCCCCTGCCAAATGGCATCGCCACGTCGACTGCGATCGCGACGCCGTCGATGTCGGCGCGTTTGGCCTGTGCTCCGATGGCGTAGTTGCCCCGGGTGTCCTTGCTCTTCGTGACGTGGTCAATGGTCAAGATGCAGGCGTTCTCCATCCGAAGTGGGCGAAGGATGAGCTGTGAGAAAGTCGTCGCGTCCTTGTTCTTCTCCAAGTCGAGGCCGAGCAGGTTCATCGCTGCGTTGACGCCGTCGATAACGATCAGGCTCGGTTTGTGGATCTGTATCTCGCTTTGAATAACTTCAACGATGCCCCTTGTCAGCCCTTCGTCCGGGTTTGCGTATCTGAAATGTCGCAGGCCTTCTGAGGCCACGCCCATCGTCTTGAGGCGTCCTCTGATTCCGCGAGCGCTGTCTTCGAAGTCCATGTAAAAGACGCAGTGGCCCTTCTCTAATTCCTGGCGCACCGCTTCGATGGCGATCCAAGTCTTGCCGCTTTCGCTCTCTCCAAAGATGGCATTTATCTTGTTTGCGTACAGAATGTGGTTTCCGTCTTCGCGCTTGAGAATGGATGGCCCTGGCTCGTCTTCGAGCTGCATATCGGTGATGTCCTGTGGAATCCACGAGCTGGTCGCTATCTCTTCGTTCTCATCGTGAAGTTGCACGTGGCTTGGATTGTGGTTCTCGATCTGCTGCCAATCGGTGCGCAGTTCCGTCGTTGCCCCGAATCCCTGCGATCGCAAGTGAGCCGCCGCCGCTTTGAAGTCGCCCCGATGTTCAATCTGGGTGTAGGCGGCGAATTTTGAGTAGCTGCTCTGCGCTTCGAAGATGGTCGAAGTGCTGAAAACGAAGAGCTTGCCGTTGCCGTTGAAGTTGGTCGTCGCCGATATGCCTTCGGTCTTGCCTGGACGCCGCCACGCGGTCGCTTCGCCCTTCTGGTAGACCTTGCTCCATCCAAGTGGCTCGAGAATGCTCTCCCAGGTGACGGTGTCGTTATAAGCATCGCCTGGTGTTTCGATGCCGTCTTTGCGTGGCTTTGTTTCTTCTTCGATCCATTCGGCCTTCGGTACTTCGTCGTAAAGGGCGAAATATTGGTGAATAATGCTGCGCTCTTCTAACGTGAATGTGGGGATGGTTTCGATGGATCCTGCGCTGATCTGCCAAGCGTTGCCGGAAGGGTGGCACTTGCCGCCCGATGGCGCTGTGATCACGAAGCCGCCTTCGCCGCGTGTTTCTGCCAGGCATCCGCCGTCTTCCCCTGCTGCCTGCGCGATCTTCGTGTTTCCTGGCACTTTGCCGTCGCTAATTCTGTATAACCAGTGAATTCCGCCCGATGGGGTTGTTTCCATGTATCCGTTGACGAGCTTCGTCCAAAGGTGGCCATGCTCGCTGCTTTCGAATATCTGGCGAAGTTCAATATGAAGTTTCTTCGCTACGGCTCTTCCTTCTAATTCCAACATTTCAAGGTTGCCAGAAACTGCGCCGCATATAATGCCGACGCCGTCTTGCTTCTTGCCAAACCAGCCCATCAATTCTTCGGGCGTGGGTCGCTTCTTCTGGTAGGCCGTCCATGCTGGCAATCCTGGGCGTTTGGATCCGTCTGCTGAAACTGGAACGGCGCAGATTCCTGCAGCTGCAAAACGGAGCGCGGTGGTTAAAATCGCATCGCTCATTCGTCGTGGGTTTCTTCCCACTCAACGTAACGGGCGCGGACGCTTGCTCTGCAAAGTCGCAGCCCTTCCTGAAAGCCCTTCTCTCGTTCTCTGAAGCAGCAGTCAGATGCTTCTGTCTTCATTGCTCGGTTTATCAATTTGAGAATCTCGATCTCGATGCCCTCGAGGACTTCGTTGATTGCCTTCTCTTGATCTGTCATCTGCTACCCCCTAGTTTATTCTTGCGTGCGTGTAATCGGACTCGAACCGATTCGCTTCCCCTACGGCCGCCTGGCCCACGCGCCCTTCCCCGAGTGGAAGGTGTTACTCAGGAAGTTCCTATCTTATGCTGGCTTTGCTCCGAGCTGGTTAAGGAGCGCGAGCACTTCTGGTGAAAGTGCATCGGCTGTGACGACTTGCTTTGGCTCGGGCGTGGCCACCGGCGTTGCCGCAGGCTTCGCAGGGGCCTGAGCCACGAATGCGTTTGCCTTTGCCAAATCTGCCGGGTTGCTGGTTGCGTCGATCAGGATCCAGGGCGCTGACTTTCCTGGCTTTGCTGTTCCCTGTCCGATGCGTGCTAGCACCTTCTGTCCGACTTTATTCTTCAGCGCGTTCTTGAGTGCAACGTTGAAGAATAGAAGCCCATCGTGAATTTCCCCGGTGTCGAGGTTGGTCACGTTAACTTCGATCGCATCTGTTTCGCCATGCACTGTGTTGATGCTGGCCTTGTATTCGGTTGGTTCGATGATCAGCAATTGGTTTGCTAAATCTGCGACCTTTGGCTGATCGCCGCCTGTTGCTAGTTCAGAGAATGTCATTCTCTTTCCCCCTTTATCTTAATGGTGCTTGATTGTTGGTTTTCCAACTCTGTAGGCGGATTGCTCTCCGCTATTTCCTTTGCGATGTCCGAGATTGTCTTCTCGATCATGGAGTGGTATCTCCGTTGCATGCTTTCGCTAAGTCTGTGCTGAAAGGTTGGAAGTATGGGCAGTAATTGCAGAGCCGATCTGGGCTTGCTGGAATCAATTGCCAAAGTTCCGGGCTGTTCTCTACGTCGACGGTTGCAAGTAATCCGTATACGGTGTCGAGTCTGGCGAGCGCTTGAAGTGCGACGGCTTCGTCGTAATCGTGAAGCTCGACGTGCATGTCGTCAAGGCTGCCGGAAGTGGGCAGATAAACAAGTGCGACCTGCTTTACTTCTGCGCCTTCCTGTGCCTTGCCGTAGCCGTAGAGCTGGACTTGTACGAGCTGCTGCGCTGTTGCTCCTTCTTTGCGTCGTTTCTCTAGCCCTGTGTTGCCGGTGGTTTTCCAATCCATAACGATGCCGCGCCGCTTGTCGAAGAGGTCGACGGTTCCTGAAAGGTTGCCCCGGATCGTGACCTTCTGTTCGACTTCGTAATCTTCAAGTTTGGCGAAGATTTCCGCCAGGTGCGCATGGATTGCGGTTCCGACTTGCGCTGCCCAGTTTCCGCCGCCGGGGATCTCGTTTGCCTTATCCCAGTCGAGGAGTTTGTAAGCGATGCGCCTGGTGCATTCGTGTCCGATCTCGGATGGGCCGATGTAGACCTGCTTCGATCTCGGTGTCCATGTGCCGGCCTTCGTGATAATTGTTGCCAATTCATCGCCGAGGGCTTTGCCTGGTGCGTGCGGTGATACGAACATCTATTCGTCGTCCTCTTCGTCGTCTTCGTCGTAGTAAGGCGTGAAAATGTACGGATCGTCAATGCTCGGAATGATTTCGGGCATACTCATTCTTGCTCCACGATCGTAAAGCGCCGGGTGCTGCTTACAATTTCCAGCGCTTCTATTACTTGCTCGGGAAGGATCTCCCTGGCTCGCTTTGTGTCGAAGCGTTTGCTCTCGACTCTTGTCCATCTGACTACTGGTCGATTCTGGTACATCGCGAGTTCGGCATCGCCCATCGCTGCTTCAAGGTGCGAGCGTGCTATGTCGGCAATCTCGCCCCACTTCTTTGCTTCTGCCTGCGCTTCTTTATATTGGCGCAGCCATTGGCCCACTCCGTCGTCAAAATCAACGACGCCATGTTCTATTTCGATTGTCATTCTTTCCCCCTAATACCAGCCATAGCCGGTCTTTGTTTTCTGCTCTTGCCAATGAGTCCAAGCTGCGCAGGGGCCGCCGGCTCCGTATCGTCGTCCGATGTATGCCAGGGCTGCGATCGTCTGGCTCACTCTGGATTCAGGGTGTCGCATTCCTAGATTTTTGTATGTGCCGGCAAGGAGCTGGCCCACGCCCTTTGCAGAGCTGTGTGGGTTATTGACGGATCTCCACGCGCTCTCCTTGCCGATTAATCGCGTGAAGCATGTGTACTGGCGTGGTTCCAGTAACTCTCGGGCGAGCAGTTTGGGGTCGATGTGTTGCATCGGTGTCCTCTGCTCTAGAACGACCTCGGGGGTCGCTGGTGCTGGTGCTAAGGCTGCCGCCGCCAGGCTGCTTGTCATCGTGCAGACTCCAATAATAAAGATGAATCGGCGGATGGAGTATTTGTTTTCTGGTTTGATTGGTCTTCTCGCTTTCTCGCCTTGTTTGCATCAGTGAAGATCCGATAAACCTGGGTCACTCTGATGCCTACTTTGATGGCGATCTCTTCGGTAGAGATTCCTTGATCGCGGAGTTTGATGATGCGCTTCTGGCGCTCCTTCTTCTCATCTCGCTTCAAGTTCTGGCCCCTCTCGGACGGCGTCTTGCCGCCCCAGATTCCATGTGGGATCTCTTCTTTGATGGCGTATGCCAAGCATTCCTTTCTATCGATACAAGCTCCGCAGATGCTGCGAAGGGTTGGGAGGCGCTTTGCCTCTTCTGCTCTTCCGTCTGGGAAGAAATAATCGGGATCTTCAAAGTCGGCGCATGCCGCGTTCTCGAAGAGCTGCACACTGGGTAGTAAGTCTTTCGTTCTAATCATTGCGCTTCACCCATTGCTCTAAATTCTCAACAACCCAGGCCTTCTCGATGCCGGCGTTGCGTCGCTTTATTATGACGTATGCCGGCGGTGTCTGCTCTAGCCCTCTGGCCTTTGCATAGTTGTTTGCTTCCGTCGTTGCTTCATCCCAGAACGCCGGAAGCGATATATTCTTGCGATTCTTTAATTCCAAGATGTAAGTCTTGCCGGCGACAACGGCGACGATGTCGCCTTCGTCTTTGCTGCCGGCTTTCGTGAGTCGTTCTGCAATCGCGCCAACGGATCGCAGCCATCGCATTACATCTGTTTCGAAGAGTGCGCCTTTGCGTCCGTTTGGGTTTGCCATTTACTTTACGATCTCCAATTTGATCGGGGCTGGTTCTTTCATCGCTCTTACTGTGATCAGGATCTGCTCTGCCAATGTGAGCGCTTCGTCTTCGCTCATGGTTGCAATTAGTAAAGCTGTGGGATCGAGCTTGTCGCGATGTCTGGAATATGCATCGTAGCCTTCTTCGGTCTTTAGATTTTCAACCCGGCCGTAAACTGCCAAGTCTGCAATGTAATCGGCATGCACTTCTTTGCCGGTTTCTTCTATCAAATCAAGGACGGCGTCGTTCTCTTCTAAATAGAGCGCCAGGCGTCCTGCGTTGCCATGTACTGAAAATAGAGCCTCGCGATATTTCATTTGCGGATCGCCTTTGCGATCTTGTCTTGCTTGCTTTCATATTGCAAGGCTGCGCGAATGTCTTCTTCTAGCGGATCGTTCTGCCATCTAAGAAGTAGCGCGGTAATAATTGCAGTCGCTGCTATTCCTGCTCCGATGATGAGCTGTGTTTCCATCTTGTTCCCCCTGGTCTTGTGGCCTTCTGGCCTTGTCGTGGCCCAGTGTGGCATCTGGGGCTGACATCTGGCGTCAGCCACGCCGTTGCTCCGCCGGGGCGCTGGCGCTCACGCTCAGTTTGCCCTGCCTGTGGATAAAACTCACAGGAATTATTCGTGTTTCTGTATTGCTATTCGTATGGACAAGCCCTAAGTTATGGGTGTGGGCAAGAGAGGAAATTCCTCAAGGCCTACGGGGGGTAATAAAATGTTAGTTCTCAATCTACAAGATGTAATGATCGAAGCTGCTACCGAGCTTGCTATCTCTGGCGAGTGCGATGTTCCTGTTGATAATCAATGGGGCGGCGTCGATGTCTTCCTTTCTGGTGTTGTTTCACATCGCGGTAGCAATTTTTATAACGGTGTTCGCTTCGTTGAAGTCGATGGTTCTATCGTGATGTATAAGTTTGCTGGATCTCTTGTTTGTGCCGAAGCTTCTTTCAAGGGCGAGATGGTTTCTTCTTCTGTCCTCGTTGCGATTGCGAAGGAGTGGCTCTAATGACTTTGAACGATCTCATCGAGCAGTTGCAGGATCTTGTTGATGAATTCCCTGTCCTGGGTGATCGCGATGTCATGATCGCCACTCAGCCTTCTTATCCTCTTACTGCTGTCATCGATTGCGTTTCGCTTGTTGATTCCGAAGATGCCGACGAAGATTACGACGAAGATGCCGAAGATTCCGAAGATGGCCCTGGTGTCGTTTGGATCGCTACTTCTGAAATCGGTTCCCACTCTTCTGTTTCTCCTTATGCTCCACGAGCTGCATGGGAAGGTCGCTAATGATAAACATCGGCGGTCTTAAGTTCAGCGATCCAATCTGCGATTATTGCGATGACGGTTGCCTATCCATCGCCAGGCTCCAGTATCAACATCCAAATGGCGAGCGCTACTGGATGAATGTTTGCGGCGAATGCCGTCTTTCAAATTACGACTGGGAGGTCAAATAATGGAACACGTTTCGTTCTTTCGTGAGTGTGCTCTTTGTGGAAGTAATGCCACCCTGGTCTTTCGCTGGTATCAATACGACAACGGCGAACAATCTCGCATTCCGGTTTGCCCTACGTGCGCCGGTCTTCATTCTTCTTTAGTGAAAGGTAAGAAATAAATGGCTGCAATGAAAGCTCTTCTAATGGATATCAGCGAAGGGATGGAGCTGGCTGGTCGAAATCTTGTCGATGCGGCCCAGGAGCAGGATCCTGAATTGATGGAGGCGGTTATGGTGAACATCCTGGCGTCGCTGCCCTCATACCTAGCTGCATTGCGAGGCGAATGATGAAGATGGATCCGAAGTTTGTGCGCCGTCGTCGCGCTGTGGCGATCGTGATCGGCCTGGCTCTGCTCAGCCTGTTCACGTATGCCACTCGCGATCTCTGCTGGACTGGGGCTGGCTATGGCTCCTGCTCTGCGATGATTGACGAGGTGATCTCCAGTGGCCGTTAAGAAGGCGCGTTCTGTCCGGGTGTCTGATTCCCTGTGGGCTGCTGTAAAGGCCAAAGCTGCCGCCGATTCGAAGTCGATTAGCGAAGTCATCGTGGATGCTCTGAAAGCCTACGTGCGATGAATTGGTGGAACCTTCTAGTTGCCCCTGTTGCTGGCATTCTGGCGCTGGCTTATGGGCGTCGTATCTGGTTCTGGTTCGCCTTCGGTCTGTTCTTTGGTTTCTGGTCTTTCCTGATCCTGCTTCTACCTAGAAAAGAGTTGCGCGTTCCCACTCTTCCTGATTGGTTCCTGGTTTCCTGGGGCAATCGGGCGATCGCGAAGGAGATGCGATCTATCCGGGATCCATCCGATCTCCAATAGCGAGAAATGCCCCCCATCGCCTGTTTATGGCTTTGGGGGGTGTTTTATGCGTTCAGCGCCCTGGCGATTCCTTCTTCGAGGCTGATCTTCGGCTCGTAAATCTGAAACATCTTCGTGGGGTCACCTACTCGGTATTCGACTCCGCTTGGTTTGCCTGGGTGGTTCTTGATCGGGGCCAGGTATCCCTGCGCCAGCATGATCATCTCTGCGAGCTGGATGAATGAAGTCGGTCGCCCGGTGCAAAGGTTCAAAGTTTGGATGTCGTTTGTGATCGCTTCGAAGGTTCCGGCGACGACGTCGTCGATGTGAATAAAGTCGCGCACTTGCTCGCCTGTTCCCCATACTTCGAATGGCTCCTGCTTCGCCTTGCCGCGTGCTATAAGCGATGGGAATGGGTAGTCCATGTCCTGGTCGCTGCCGTATCCGCTAAATGGGCGCAGAATGTGGACTTTGATGCCTTCTGCTCTGGCGTATTTGGCCAGGGTTTCGCCGGTTAATTTTGCCCATCCGTAGCTCAAGTCTGGGGTTCGAATGTGGTCGAGATTGATGTCGCCTTCGCGCAGTCGTTGCTTATATGCCGCCCTCTGAAGGTAGATCGGGTAGGCCGCCGAGCTGCTGAAATAAACGAGGTGTTTCGGCTTGGTTCTTACCGCCCACTGGAACATGTCGCTGTCGATGGCGAGGTCGCTGGCGACAGCCAAAGGGTTCCCTTCGATCGTGGCCCTGCCCCCGACGATCGCGGCGAGGTGAATGACGACGTCGTATCTGGTGTCGTCCTTCTTGAAGAAATCCCTGCAATCGATGCCGTTTGCGATGTCGATTCCGGTGATCTCATGGCCTTTGCCATCGAGTGCTCTGTGAAAGGCGCGGCCGACGAAGCCGGCATCTCCTGTGATAAGAATTTTCATGTGAGCCATTCTGCCAGGTACTTGTCGCTTCCTGTTTCGGCCTTTGCCATCGCCTGGTCGATGTTGAAGACGAAACGGTCGTCTGCTTCAAGGGCTGCCCCGATATGGTGCAAGGTTGCCTTCTTTCCGATCGGGAATGGGCGGCGCTTGCTCTGGCCTTCTGTCGGGCTTTCGTAGCTCTCATCGTGGATCAGGGCGCTCTCCTTGATCAAGGGCCAAATGTGGGCCGCGAGCCAGTCCTGATCGGCGGTGTAATAATTGCCTGGTTCTTCTGTTTCGTGCAAATCTTCCGGGATCGCGCTGGTTCGAGCTGCGAACATGCCGGCGCTGATCTGGTAATTGTGGCCTGTGGGGTGGTCTTTCATAATGTGGAAATCGAGGCCGCTTGCTAGAAACTCTTCGTGTGCGATCCGTTCCCGGTGCGTCAGCCTGGCGTCTGCGTCGCGGCTTAGAACCACGTCAAATTCTGGGTCTATCAAGGCCTGAAATCTCCAAAGTTTGGCCCTGTGGTCTTCTGGTGCATCCTGCTCTTCGAGCTGCACGTGGGGAAATAGTCGAAGGGTTTGCTTGATGGATTCTGGAACCGATGCCCCGGTGTAGAAGCGCAGGGTGTATCCCTTAAAGTGCCTGCTTGCCAGAATTGCGTTCTTGATCGCGCCGATCGTGTATCGCTCCTGGTTGCCGTATAAAGAGTAGGCGATGAGCTGCTTCATGGCTTCAGTTTGCGCTTTAGCAATTCGTAGGCTTCGCTCTGGATGTAG
>Ga0247831_1007870_pt1 | contig 11581 bp, 8 predicted proteins | sample LaCruzMarch2015__9_FD_192406 | JGI IMG/M metagenome (GOLD analysis project Ga0247831, IMG submission 192406) | Freshwater microbial communities from meromictic Lake La Cruz, Castile-La Mancha, Spain - LaCruzMarch2015_1m | ecosystem: Environmental > Aquatic > Freshwater > Lake | place: Spain...
CGGCGACCGCATCACTGTCTCCGCTGGTCGCTCAGGCTGAGCCCGCTGGCGACACCGACTCGAGTGCCAGCGCCGACGCTGGCTCCGTGGGCAACGCCGCCGGCCGCAAGCCTGCCCGCGCCACCCGCGGATCTGCCGGGAATGCACAAGCACCCCAGGCTCCGCAGGCCAGCGTCAACGGTGCGCGCTCGACGGCCGCGAACGCCCTCGGCCCCAACCCGCTCTTCCAGAACCCGCTGTGGTGGTTCGGCACGCCCAACCCGAATCCGCCGCCGCCTATTGGTACTCCGCGAACCTTTGAGCCGTTGGCCAGCCTGCCCGGTTGGTCTCTGCCCTACTACGGCTGGTACCGCAACCTCGACTTCGAGGCGTGCGTGCTCGGCCTGAGCAGCACCATCACCCCGTCGGTGGGTCCGTACGGCACTTCGACCAGTTCCATCAGCACCGGGGGCTGCTAGTCCTCTCGCTATTCAGTCGTAAAGTGGGGGCGGTCTTCGCGGACCGCCCCCACTTTCCTGTTGTAAGCCGTTCAACCGCTGGTCGAGGATCCCACTGAATGAACATGTTCTCGCGCAACCCGTTCGATGACGGGCCCGACGGCCTGCGACGCCGCCTTGCCGATCTTCCCCAGGGAGTCAAGTGGGGCGCCCTCGCTGCGTCATTGGTGGCCGTGATCTTCATCGGTTGGCTGGGAATCCAAGGTTTGGCCGCGAAGTCGAACCTCGAAAAGGCCCGCGATAGCGCTGAGCAGGCCAAGGACGCACTGCTCAGCGGTGAGTCCGCTGACGCAACACGTTTCGCAGAGAACGCGCAGTTCCACGCCAGCCAGGCCCGTGCTGCGACACACTCGCTACCGTGGAATGTCGCCGCCGCCGTGCCGGTGTTGGGCAGTCCGATGAAAACCACGCAGCAGATCTCGGACGTCGTTCTCGGCCTGGCGGATGATGTCTTGCTTCCAGCCGCGGTTAAGGGAGCAGGCCTCTCAACGGACAAGTTGATCGACGGCACCCGCATCAACCTGCAATTGCTGCGTGCGGAAGCGCCTCGGCTAAGCGAGCTGTCGGCAGCCGCCGCTGAACTTGACGCAAAGTCCCAGGCAATCTCGAAGCCGGCTTATCCGTCCCTGATTAGAGATGCCCGATCCCAACTGCAGGACCAAACCTCTAGGCTCGCGCAACTTCTGGGCAACACCGCACTTTCCGCAAAACTAGCGCCGTCGATGTTGGGCGCCGATGGCCCCCGCACCTACCTGATGGCTTTCCAGAACAATGCCGAAGCACGCGGAACCGGTGGCCTGCTTGGCGGCTTCGGGATCCTCCGATTCGATAACGGCACTCCTACCGTAGATACGTTGGCACCGAATACAGACCTGGACGAGGCGGCAGCTACGATCGATCTCGGCCCGGAATTCGACGCGCAGTACGGCTTCACCAAGCCCTACACTGACTTCCGAAACAGCAACCTTAGTTCTCATTTCCCATACGCTGCCCAGATCTGGAAGTCCATGTGGGAACAAGAGTCAGGGCTAGTTGTAGACGGCGTAATCACTGTGGACCCGATTGCTCTCAGCTACTTGCTGGGGGCCATCGGCCCCGTTACCTTGGCGGATGGCGAGTTGATCAACCAAGAGAACGTCGTCGAGTTGACACAGTCGACGGCCTACAGTCGATTTGCGCCCGTTGATATAGCTCCGGCCGGGCTATCGGCGACCGAATCGGATCGGTTCAACAGGGCTGCCGCCGCCATCCTTCGGAAGAGATATTTGCAAGAGGTGGCGAGCGCGATCGTCGAGAAGATGGCGGGACCATTGCCGGCGCCACGAAAGTTGCTGGATGCCCTCGGACAGGCCGTCAGCGAACGGCGAATCGCGGTGTGGAGCGCCTCTCCGCCTGATCAGAAACTCCTTGAGGAGACCCCCCTAGCGCACACGATTCCTCAAGACAGCGGTCCGTACGCCGCGGTCATAATCAACAACCTCGCCGGGAATAAGATGGATTATTACCTTAGGCGGGAGATCGAATACGCGGCCGACGGCTGCGACGGCGACATGCGAAATTCAACGATCACGGTCAAACTAACTAACACGGCAAGTGCCGAAAAGCCGTTGCCCGAGTATGTCGGTGGCTCACCAGGCCTCAGTGGCACACTGCCTTTAAGTGTCCCAAGCGGCACTATGGTTACGTCCGTCCGAGTTATCGCCACTGAAGGCGCCCGATTGATGAGCGTCACCTCCAATGGCGAGCGGACGTCGGCATTTAGCAACGTCGAACGCGGTCACCCGAGCTTTGAGGTCCAGGTCGCTATACCGCCAGGCCAAAGTGGCGAACTACGCTTCTACCTTTCCGAGCCGACAGCCCCGGGCCAACCGCGAGTACCGATCCAACCGCTGATCGACAACGTCGCGCCAGTCGTCTCGGTGCCCGCATGCGAATAAGGAACCAACGCCTGCCGCCGGACAATGACTCAAGATCGCTGATGATGGAGAGAATGCTTTGAACTTAAGGGACTTAATACGCGTCCTGCGATCGCGGTGGATCACTGTTGCTGTCGCCACTCTGACAGTTGTGCTCGGGGCGGTGGCGCTTACTCTGCTCACCACCCCGACCTACCAGGCGTCAACCAGGTTATTTGTTTCCACGACGGTTGGCGCGTCTGCTAACGATTTGTACCAGGGCAACCGCCTGTCGCAAGAGCGCGTCATCTCTTACACACAGTTGCTATTGGGAGAGACGCTGGCCCAACGAACCATCGACAAGTTGCAACTCGACGTGAGCGCAAAAGACTTAGTAGAAACCATCCGGGCAAGTTCTAAACTCGATACGGTCCTGATCGACGTCGACGTCGACAATGAATCACCGATCAAGGCGCGCGACATCGCGAATGCGTTGTCCGACGAGTTCGTTATGATGGTGCGCGAACTGGAAACCCCCATTCCTGGGGCAAAACCTGACGCCCGCGTCGTCGTTGAGCAACGCGCATCCATTCCCATCGACCCGATCAGTCCCAAACCGGCTCGCAACTTGGCCATTGGCCTCCTGCTTGGCGTGTTCTTGGGAGTTGCGATTGCAATAGCTAGAGACTTCTTTGACAACACCGTCAAGGATTTCGAAGAAATGGAAGCTATCACGGGCGCCGGACTCATCGGCAACATTCCGCTCGATGCTAAGCGCGAAAACGAACCTGCGATTCAGTTCGACGGAGACAATTCACCAATCGCTGAAGCATTTCGCAAACTTAGGACAAATTTGCAGTTCCTCATGGTCGACAGCCCGCCCCGCGTGATCGTCGTTACCAGTTCATTGCCCTCTGAGGGTAAGTCCACAACAGCCGTGAACATTGCACTGGCCCTGGCGGAAGCCGAACTCAATGTAGTGATCGTAGATGGCGATTTGCGCAGACCCACGCTTAACAAGTATCTCGACGCTGTCGGGACGGTCGGTTTCAGCACCGCCCTGAGCGGCAGGGCTTCCCTTTCCGAAGTGCTCCAAAAGACCAGATTCCCGAACCTGATGGCTATCACCGCGGGAACTATTCCACCGAATCCGAGCGAGCTTCTTGGATCGCAAGCCGCCAAGAGAATACTGAGCGAACTACGTGAGCAATTTGATTATGTGATTATCGACTCTCCACCATTGCTCGCGGTCACTGATGGTGCAATTTTGGCAACCAGCTCCGACGGCGTACTGATAGTTGGACGATTTGGCGTGGTTAGACGCGACCAGCTTGGACATGCGGTAGGCACCCTCCGGGAAATCGGCGCCAACTTACTAGGTGCAGTTTTCACATTGACGCCAACTCGCGGCGGCGGATACTACAACTACAACTACAACTACGATTACTACGGCTATAACCAAAAGCAAGAGGCGCCAGCGACTTTTTCTGCAGTAGCCGAGGGAGAGTTAGCGAAGTCAGCAGATATCGAGGTATCAGCGTCTGACAACCCGAAGTAGGTTGCGGAACCTGAAGATTGATGGTTTCAGCCGGTCCACCAAGCAACTGGTCACAATTGGGACGACCGCATAAGGCTGTCCTGGAACGACGCAAAATTCACTAATAAGCAATATCTGGACCCATTGTTCTTTGGCGGATTAGCCGTAGAACCCCCGGCAGTTTGGCCGACGCAGCCCACGTCCGATGGCTCATCGTCTGCACACAACGCTCGTACATCAGACCGCCAAATTGAGTCCTACCCAGTAGGCTCAATTCGGATCAACAACCGCTTAGATCCCATGGGCAGGCATTTTAAAGTCGCGACGGGCGGTTCAGAGGGGTGGCAGTTGGCATCGAAAGTTGTTAAGGCCTTCAGATTGCTCAGACGTCCGCGCTTCACTCAGGCCTTGCTCGCCCACCGCGTCGCCGCGTCGGTCGAACACTTAGCGGCCATTAGTGCTTGCAAAGCGAACACTCTCCTCGACGCTGGGGCCAACAAGGGGCAATTCAGCCTCGCGTACCGGAGCATAAGGCCCACCTCTCTCATAGTCGCCTTTGAGCCCTTACCCATAGCTGCTGATACATTTGAGCGGTTGTTCGAAGGCGATGAATCGACCAGCCTTCAGCGTGTTGCACTGGCTGGCGCGGATGGTTACGCGACCCTCCATGTCGCCAACCGGACCGATAGTTCCTCACTCCTGAAGCCGGGGTCGGGGCAAGAGCGTGCATTCGGAGTCCGGGGCGCTAGTACCATCACGGTACGACTGAGGCGGCTCGACGAATGTCTAAACATTTGTGCGCTGCCTCGACCAATCATGCTGAAAGTGGATGTCCAGGGTGCAGAGTTGGGCGTCTTTGAAGGTTGTGATCACCTCGATGTGATCGATTACATTTATGTCGAGCTCAGCTTCATCGAGCTATACGAAGGGCAACCCTTGTTTGACGACGTGAACTCGTACCTCGTTGACAAGGGTTTCAGGCTCAGTGGCGTATTCAACCAAGTGTCGACCAAGGAATTCGGCCCGACCCAAATCGACGCGTTGTTCCGTCGCGGCGCCGGGTAATGCGGCCAGCTGCTAAACAATGACCCCCAAGGAATCGTCGTCTCCGCACCGTGAGAGTCATTCCGACTGCCGGCCAACGTGCAATCCGTTTCACACGGGTAGCGCCCCGGGTAGACCCGCCGATCTAACTGGCCGATCAGTGGATCTCAAGCCGACTTCGGTATCGATCCCCGCTTAGTAAACGCCAGCGTCCGTGAGTGCTTCACCTATGACCTGGTGGATCTTCTTCCCGTATGTCCGTGGCCATGAAAAAGTACCCACTGGTGGCCAGGTCGAGGTATCCGCTGGTGGCCAGATAAAAGTATCCACCCTGTGTTCGTCGTGTCGATCAGGAACTGCGGGCCCCGATGGTGACGGTGAAGGCGCCAACCAATCGCCACCACCACCGGGGAGTTCCATTGAAATCTGCGAAGGACCGCATGGACATCATTTCCGCCTACCAACAGCTCGGGTCCTACCGAGGCGCCGCTGACCAGTGCGGGACCACCCACAGGACTGTCAAGAAGATCGTGGACAAGTTCGAAGCCGACCAGGCGGGTGTGCCGCCGCAGCCGCGGGTTGAACGGGTCCACAATTACGACGTGGTGGCCGACCTGGTCGCCGAACGCGTCGAGAAGTCAGCGGGTCGGATCTCGGCCAAGCGGCTGCTGCCGATCGCTCGGGCGGCCGGCTACCAGGGTTCGGATCGCAACTTCCGGCGTTTGGTCGCCGACGCGAAATCGTTGTGGCGCAGGGATAATCACTCGGGTCGCCGCCCGGCAGTGTGGTCACCGGGAGAGTATCTGGTCATCGACTGGGCGCAGGCCGCACCGGGGCTGTTCCTGTTCTGTGCGGTGCTGGCATTCTCCCGGTGGCGGTTCGTGCGCTTCGCCACCGATCAACGAGCGTCGACCACCCTGGCGATGATCGCGGAATCCCTGGCCGCGGCCGGTGGGGTCCCGGCCCGGGTCCTGGCCGACCGGATGGCGTGCCTCAAGGGCGGGGTGGTCGCCAACGTGGTGGTCCCGACACCGGACTATGTGCGATTGGCCGCCCATTACGGGTTCGCCCCGGACTTCTGCCACGCCAACGATCCGCGATCCAAGGGCATCGTGGAGAACCTGTGCGGGTACGCCCAGCGCGATCTGGCCGTCCCGCTACTGACCGAGGCCGCCGTCGCCGGCACCCCGCTCGACATCCGGGCCGCCAACACCGCTGCGGGCGCGTGGTGCGCCGAGGTCAACGCGGCGATGCACACCGAGATTCAAGCGATCCCCGACGAAAGACTGATTGTGGAACGTGAACTGCTGCAACCACTGCCATCATTGCGACTGCAGATCGGCGTGGCGTCAGTGTTGCGCAAGGTCGACCGACTCTCCTGTGTGCGTTACGGATCGGCCCGCTACTCAGTACCAACGCGGCTGATCGGTGCCACCGTGGCCGTGGTGCTCGACCACGGCGCGGTCTGCCTGATCGAACCCGGCACGGGGATGGTCGTGGCCGAACACGAACTCACCGCACCGGGCAGTGCCTCAGTCCTTGACGCGCACTATGACGGGCCACGCCCGGCACCGAGCCGCGGGCCGCGCCCGAAGACGAACGTGGAGAGGCAGTTCTGCGATCTCGGCGACGACGCGCAGGCATTCCTGGTCGGCGCAGCCGCGATCGGCAACACCCGGCTCGGATCCGAGCTGGAGATCCTGCTCGCCCTGGGTGCGGCCCACGGCACCGACGCCCCGGAGACGCGTTGATCCTGGACCTGCCGGTCGCCCCGACCCGCTCACTGGATGCCTACAAGATCACCGCCGTCGCCGACGGCGAGGCGACGCCATGACCAGGCCCCAACCGGTGACCGCCGCCAAACCCGTAGCTCCACCGTCGATCCCACCACTGGCCGCCGATCTGGATGCCGGGCTCCGCCGGTTGAAGTTGGCCGCCGTTCGGCGCAGCGCACCCGAAGTTCTGATCACCGCCAAGACCCAACGCTGGACCCCCGAGGAAGTCCTGCGCACGCTGATCGAAACGGAGTTGGCCGGCCGGGATGCCTCCAACGTCATCAACCGACTCAAGGCCGCCGCCTTCCCCGTGGCCAAGACATTGGAGTCCTTCGACATCGCCGCCTCCTCGATCCAGCCGAAGGTGTTCGACTACCTGTCGAGTCTGGAATGGATTCGGGCTCAACAAAATTTAGCGATCATCGGCCCAGCCGGCACCGGTAAGAGCCACACCCTCATCGCGCTGGGGACCGCCGCGATCCACGCCGGGCACAAAGTCCGCTACTTCACCGCCGCCGACCTCGTCGAAACCCTTTACCGCGGCCTGGCCGACAACACCGTCGGCAAGATCATCGAATCGCTGCTGCGGGTCGATCTGATCATCCTCGACGAACTCGGCTTCGCCCCACTGGACGACACCGGAACCCAGCTGCTCTTCCGGCTCGTCGCCGGCGCCTACGAACGCCGCTCACTAGCCATCGGCTCGCACTGGCCGTTCGAGCAATGGGGCCGCTTCCTGCCAGAGCAGACCACCGCCGTCAGCATCCTCGACCGGCTCCTGCACCACGCCACCGTCGTCATCACCGACGGCGACTCCTACCGGATGAAAGACGCCCAACACCGGAAGGGGAACCCACCACCAACCTAAGAATCACCGCACGGGGTGGGTACTTTCGCCCGGCCACCAACGGATACTTCTAGTTGGCCATTGACACCGTAGGCGGGCGTCATGTGCTGGTTGTCCCCTTTGTCGGCGTCGAACCGACGAAAGCCGGACAGAACTGGTCAACACTGCAAAACCAAGGCCTCGAATCGATCCAGACTCCCCCAAGTGACTCGGCGACCTGCTGCTCATCGTCCGCAATCGATAGCCACTGAGTGTTTACCTGGCTAACGCAATCTGCGGGGACACTTGATCTCTTGGTGAAGCACTCCTTTACGTTCTCGTCCGCCGGCGGGGGGGACAGCCACACCACTTGTTTCACGCTACCTTGGAACTTATCGACTATTGCACGCATTGAACCTGACCATTGCCCGGGCCTAAGTGATCCCCCGCTTAGCAGGTTCTTAACCCCGTAACTGTCGGAGATGATCACCACGTCGGGCTTGGTAGCGTTGATGACACCGATCGTATGCAGCTTTCGGCGCGGACACACATCGTTCACCTCTTGGACCGTGCTCTTGATTTGATCATCGACGAATTGACATTCAGGCATAGCTTCCACCCGAAGTTGTATCTTGCCCGCCGAGTTGAGAGCCAGTTCTCGCATCGGGGCTCCGTAGGTCAAGGCGATCGAATCTCCGACTAAAACCATTCGAGTTGTGGCGTTCGGTGAACCCCAGGTGCAAGCGGTTGGGTCAGGAATTCCCACCACCGCACACGCCACCATCTCAGGTGGCGCTACCGAACCTTCATTGATTACCGACTCCATCGATGGGTCAAGTATCGGCCACTCTGTGGCAGAAAGTGCCTTGGCGATCTCTTGTTGGAGCGAAAGTACTAGTGGGCTTGCCGTAGTTCCGGGTATTTGATTCCGGTCGCTGGACCGTGACATCTCCGGAGACCGGTCTATCGCCTGGACAGAATCGTTTGGGCGCAGTGTGACTGCGGTTAATCCGAGAACCAGTAGGGTCAAAACTGCAAGGCCGACATACGGGGGCGATTTCTCTGCATGCAATCGGCGCGTTCGGTGACCGTTGGCGCGCTTAATTTTGCTAGGAATCTTCTTCAATTGCTGCCCCCAGTCGCCATGACGCAAGGGGTCCTCAACGAAATGGAAAGACGCGATCGCCAAAGCGAAGGAAATTGATACTACTGCAAGATAGAAGCTCACTCCGGATGGGGCCATGACGGCCCCGAGGAAGATAATCGTCGGCCAATGGACCAGATACAAGGAGTAGGAAATGTTCCCGATGTAGACGGCAAAAGGGTTAGTAAGGAATCGCAGATGGGTCGGTTCGCGCCCAATGCCGGCTGCGATCACCAGTGCCGAACCGGCGACCGGAAACAACGCCAAGGGCGCGGGGAAACCCGCAGACCCCTCAGCAATTACGAGCGCGCTTCCTCCTATCAGGCAAATCCCAGTCCACGAGAGCCATGGCTTGAGAACAATCGGTATACGCGCGAGAGCACCGGCTGATATCGCAAGGAGCGCGCCCGCGCCAAGCTCCCAGACCCGGGAGAAAGTGTTGAAGTAAGCCAAATTTGGCGCAACTGCAGTCTCGTGAAACGCCCAACCCAACGATGCAAGAGTCACGCACGCCATCACCCATCCGGTAAACCAAATGCGATGACGGTCCGTTAAAGCCCTGCGCGCTATCACTAGGCCGATTACGAAAATCAATGCCGGCCAGACGAAATAGAACTGTTCCTCTATCGACAGAGACCAGTAGTGCTGGACAGGGGACGCCGCATCGTCCGCGGCGAAGTAATCCGTTCCTCGTAGTGCAATGTCGGTGCCGGTCGAAAAGTGAGCAGGTGATTCCGGTCGAAAAGTGAGCACCCTTCGATTGGAGAGTGATCACTGTGGAGGATTGGGCGGAGATTCGTCGGCTGCATCGGTCGGAGAAGTTGTCGCAGGCTGCGATCGCGCGGCAACTGTCGCTGTCGCGAAACACCGTGGCTAAGGCGTTGCGTTCGCAGGGTCCGCCTCGATACGAGCGGGCGCCGGTGAGGACCTCGGCATGGTCGGCGGTGGAACCGGCGGTGCGGGCGCTGTTGATGCGGCATCCGAGAATGCCGGCCTCGGTGCTGGCCGAGCGGGTCGGCTGGGCTGGCGGGCATTCCTGGTTTTCGGAGAACGTGGCCAGGATCCGCCCGGAGTACGCCCCGGCCGATCCGTGTGACCGCTTAGTGCATCTGCCGGGCGAGCAGGTGCAGTGCGATCTATGGTTCCCCGGCCAGCTGGTCCCGGATCACGGCGGGGTGTTGCGGTCGTTTCCGGTCCTGGTGATGGTTGCGGCGTATTCGCGGTTCATCGCCGCGGTGATGATCCCGTCGAGGGTGACCGGGGATCTGCTGGCCGGTATGTGGCTGTTAGTGGATCAGCACATCGGTGGTGTGCCGCGGAGTTTGTTGTGGGACAACGAGTCCGGGATCGGCCAGCGTGGCCGGCTGGCTGAGGGGGTGGCCGGGTTCTGCGGGGTGCTGGGAACCCGGTTGATCCAGACGAAACCCTATGACCCCGAGACCAAGGGTCTGGTGGAACGGGCCAACGGCTATCTAGGGACCTCGTTTCTGCCGGGCCGGGAGTTCACCTCGCCGACGGACTTCAACGCCCAGCTCGGCGGTTGGTTGACCGAGGTTGCCAATCCCCGCCGCCATGCCACGACCGGCACAATCCCGGCTCAGGCCTTGATCGGCGATCGGACGGCGATGGCGGAGCTGCCGCCGATCGCGCCGACGGTTGGAACCACCGTGATCACCCGGTTGGGCCGTGACTACTACGTCAGCGTGGGTGGCAACGCCTACTCGGTGCACCCTGAGGCCATTGGACGGATGATCACCGTGACAACGAGTCTGGAGCGCATCACGGCTCGTTGCGCCGATCGGGTGGTCGCTGACCATCAACGGCTCTGGGGCAGCGCCGGACTGGTGCGTGATCCCGGCCATGTTGGGGCCGCGGCGGTCCTGCGTGAGCAGTTCGCGCATCGACCCACCGCCGGCAAGCAGCGCGAGGTCGATGTCGAGGTCGCCGACCTGGGTGCTTATGACGCGGTGTTCGGGACCGGGGCGCACGCCTGATGGCCGCCACTAAACGCACCTCGACCCCCAGTGATGCCGACAAACTGATCGCCCATCAGGCCCGACTGTTGAAGGCCCCGCGGATCGCTGAGCACTATCACCGGCTGGCCGAGCAGGGCCGTGACGCGCACTGGTCACTGGAGGAGTACCTGGCAGCGGTGTTGACCGTGGAGTCCAACGCCCGTTCGGAATCCGGAGCACGCCAACGCATCCGGTACGCGGGATTCCCGGCGATCAAGACGATCACCGACTTCGACTTCACCGCCCAACCCGGTCTCGATCGCGCTCAGATCGCCCGCCTCGAAGGCGGCGGCTGGCTGGCCGAAGCCCGCAACATCGTCCTACTCGGACCACCCGGCACCGGCAAAACACATCTAGCCACCGCGCTGGCGATCGCCGCCGCCCACGGCGGGCATCGCGTCGCGTTCGCACCGGCCACCGGCTGGATAAGCCGCCTGGCCGAAGCCCACCGCATCAACCGCCTCGAGATCGAACTGCGCAAGATCTCCCGCTACGGGCTCATCGTCATCGACGAAGTCGGCTACATCCCCTTCGACACCGAGGCAGCCAACCTGTTCTTCCAACTGGTCTCCACCCGATACGAGAAATCGTCGATCATCTTGACCTCCAATCTGCCGTTCTCCCGCTGGGGCCAGGTGTTCGGTGAGGCCACCATCGCCTCCGCGATGATCGACCGGATCGTCCACCACGCCGACGTCATCGCCCTCAAGGGCGCCAGCTATCGCATCAAACACACCGCAATCGAGTCCCTGCCCTCCGTGGAAGCCGAGCGTCAGGCAAACTCAATCCCGTAAACCTGCTCACTTTTCAACCGGAGCAGGCTGCTCACGATTCAACCGGAGCTGACA
>Ga0247831_1007875_pt1 | contig 11576 bp, 8 predicted proteins | sample LaCruzMarch2015__9_FD_192406 | JGI IMG/M metagenome (GOLD analysis project Ga0247831, IMG submission 192406) | Freshwater microbial communities from meromictic Lake La Cruz, Castile-La Mancha, Spain - LaCruzMarch2015_1m | ecosystem: Environmental > Aquatic > Freshwater > Lake | place: Spain...
ATCATATTAAATATTGGGATGATTTTGCTGACTATTCTACGAACGAACCTACAATGGATGGTTCGGCAGATTTAATTCTACTTCTGGCTCATTTTGCAAAACCTAAAATCAAATGATTTAATCTTTATCAGATCCTACTTCCTCTTCCATATCATTTAATATATCAATAGATGTTATTAATGGTTCCCATTCTTTTCCCTGTAAAAGGAGTTTGAACCACCATTTATCCGCATTTTCAAATTTTAAATGAAAGAAAAGCCAAAGGGAAAGATAGGTAAATGAGATGGTTACTGCACCTTGAAGTATAAACAAAGGCAAAGTTCCATTTTTAAACATACTTTCATTCCAGTAAAAGGTAGTCCAAAAGGGTAGCTGAAGGATTAAAATTTTAGTTATATTTAAAGTTGAGGCCTTTAATTTTATTAATGTTTTTTGCAAAATAACTACTGGTTTATTAAAATCAATGCTGTAAAGTGTGCTTAATTGAATAATGTAAAGGATTACTGCTACAGCTGTTAACATCACTTGAAAATATGCTGAGTAAATGAAATAGAGACTTACCTGGTCATAAGCATTAATGGTCAGTTTTATAAGCACATACCCTATGCTAAATACCCAAAGCAATCCCACTAATAAGGTAAATATTTTAATGGGTTTCATCGAGGAAAGAAAATGACTGACATTTCTTTTTGTGAGTTTATCCAGGCTGGTTTTATCCGATTTTTGACTGATGGCAATCTGTTCATTGCCAGTTTGCCATAGATATTTCAAATCTGTGTCGTTCATTTTAATTTTCTTTATGGTTTAAAAATCTCTTCTTTAGTTTTTCCTTTATCCTACCCATTTTTGTTCCTACATTGGAAACAGATATTCCCATGATTTCAGAAATCTCCAGGTGGGATTTATCCTCCAGATACAACATTATGAGTGCTTTATCCATTTCGTTGAGTTCGGCAATAAACTTTTCCAATAAATTGAATTTTTCCTGTAAATCATTGGGAAGTTGGTCAATAACTGGTGGTAGCGTCTCAGCTATGGCGTACTGACGTCTAATACTATATTTCCTGTAAAATGAAATGGCCACATTAATGGAAATTCTATACAACCAAGTGGTCATAGCGAAATTAGCATCATATTTTGGTAGGGATTTCCAGATTTGTATCCTTATTTCCTGGATTAAATCCTGCCTGTCTTCCTCATTTCCACAATAAGTTCGGGCAACCTTGAACAATAAGCCTTTATGCTGTTCAATAATTTCATGAAATGTTTGATGTAAGTTATTCTTTGCCATAGGTTCGATAAATGGAATGATACTTATTATTCGAACAAACAGTCAAAAAAGCACACTTTTTTTTAATAAATATTTACCGTTTGATAACCATTTTGTAACGTGACAAGATTTGTTTTCAAAAAAGTTGCCAGGTGGGCAGATTGAAGGTGTTCCTGAAAACTGGTTTCATTTTTAAAACACTCCCAAATGACAATGACGGTAGGGTCCTCTTTTGATTGCTTAAGTTCAAAAGAAACATTCCCTGCCTCCAAAAGAATATGTTGCCTCAATATTTTTAACTCATCCAGAGCAAATGAGACCTTTTCAACTTCTTTAATCTTTAAAATGGCCGTGGAATAAAAATATTCAGATTTATTTGATGGCTCAATTAAATCCCATAGATTTCCATATAAATCTTCAAATACGGCGACTTTGCCATATTCCTCCAATCTGGGACCATTGATGATTTTTATATGATTATCCAGGAGATTATTGAAATCTCTATCAAAATGGTCGGTATGAAGGAATAAAAAAACTCTTCCCCCCGTTTGATTTCCAACACTTTTTGCCTGCGTTTCATTGGCACTTTTTGCGAGCAAAAGAGCACATTCTTTTGCACCTTTGGGTTTTACGACAACCCAGCGTTTGGTATCAGTCAGAGGCGTATCTTCAATAAGATCAAAATTTAATTTTTTCGTATAAAAGTCAATAGCTTCATCGTAATCAGCTACAACCAAAGTCATTTGGGCAATATGTTGGTTCATTTTTAAGGCAAATATATACGATTTTTCGTATTACTTCTTTTGCTTTTCTCCATAATCTGAGTGGCAAATGTTATCTTTCCTAAAAATTCACATGAGGATTCATATACTGTCTGGCCTTATTTTATTCGTGTTTTTATCATTGTCGCTGAAAGAAAATGAAAAGAGGCAAAGGCCAAATATAATTCTTGTTATGTCTGATGATCAGGGTTGGGGACAAATGGGATACTATAATCACCCATTTTTGCAGACACCTCATCTGAATGAAATGGCTAAAAATGGTCTAAGAATGGATCGATTTTACGCTGGTGCTCCTGTCTGTTCTCCGACCAGGTCTTCCGTATTAACGGGACGGGCAAATGATCGTTCCGCTGTTTATGCCCATGGTTTTCCCATGAGAAGACAAGAAAAAACCGTGGCTCAGGCACTTCAAAAGGCTGGATATAATACAGCACATTTTGGAAAATGGCATCTGGACGGGCTCAAAGGCCCGGGTGTACCCATCCTTGCGGAAGATAATAGGAATCCGGGATTTTTTGGATTCACCGAGTGGTTATCTGTGTCCAATTTTTTTGATCTCAATCCTTTAATGAGTCAGAAAGGTAACATTGCGGAGTATATTGGAAATTCATCTGATATCATTGTAAATCAGGCACTAGATTTTATTTTGGGTCATAAAAATGAACCATTTTTTGTGGTTATATGGTTTGGAAGTCCTCATGATCCCTGGAGTGCCTTACCTGAGGATAAATCAAATTTCCCAAAAGGCATGGAGGAAGTGCAGCAAAATTATCTTGGAGAAATAGTGGAAATGGATAAATCTATTGGTTTGCTGAATGCTAAATTGAAGGAAATGGGTTTGGATGAAAATACCTTGATTTGGTTTAATAGTGATAATGGTGGCGTATCTTTCGGAGGTAAGGAAGGGGTACGAGGACTGAGAGATTTTAAGGGAAGTCTTTATGAAGGAGGAATAAGGGTTCCTTGCATTATTCAGTGGCCGGCAACCATTAAGGGAGGAACCATAAGTCATTTTCCAGCAAGTACCATGGATATTTTCCCTACCATCGCTTCCATTTGTAACCTACCAGACGATGTTTTTGTACAACCTATCGATGGGAAAAGCATTTTTCCTCTTTTTAAGGGAAAAGCAGAGGCATTTAGGAAAGATCCAATCCCATTTAAATATAGAAACCAAGGGGCCTTAATTGACAATGATTATAAATTATTGGTGGAAAATATTGAGAAAAAGGAATACGCTTTATATGACTTGAAAAATGATAAGACTGAAACAAAGAATATCATTTCTTTACATTCTTCGCGAGCGCAAAGAATGATTTCCAATTATGAGCGATGGATGGTAAGTGTTAACCAAAGTGTAAAGGGTGAGGATTATAAAGGTGGATTGTTGGAAAAAGATCCAACCCCTGAGTTCTGGTGGATTAAACCTGAATACGCTCCTTATTTGCCCTTATGGAAAAATCGACCTGAGTATAAGAAACATTTAAATAATTGAAAAATCAGGAGATCCGGCTTTAATTTCCCATGGGACTTGTATCGCATTTTACATCACCTACTACAAATTGAAGGCCATCGAGGAAAAATTGAAGCAATTGCGGATTACTGAAACTTTGCGCATTGTGAGCAGGAGATGAATAAAATATATTCCCTTTTCCGTATTTTTTAATCCAGGCAATATATCTTTTTTCGTCTCCACCGGGATATTTATTTCCCTCAATATTAGCGCTTTCCATGTAAAGTAGCGGTCTGAAATTTTTGCTCATGTAAGCATTATTGAAGAAATAAGGCTCATCAATATGTGAAAATCCTTTTCCATTAAAACCTTGAACCAAAGGATGATTGGGGTCAACTAATTTTACGTCAATCCTTTGTTGTTTGGGATGATAATCAAAACTACCGCCTAACATGTCACTAAAAGCATTCGATTTATTCTGCATCGTTACGGCGCCATGCATGGACATAATACCACCGCCTCGTTTTACAAATTGTAACAGATATTTTTCAAATTTGGCCGCCTTTTCCATGGCTTGAACAGTATCCAGCGTAGGGTCATTTTTAAATACATCCCAAAATAAATTACGTTTGTCCCCAATACTGCAATTGTTATTTAGGATTATAGCATCGAATTGCTTTAACCAATTTTTGTCAAAATATTTTACATCTCTGGTGTAAGTCATTTCAAAACCTCCCACTTTTTCTGTAATGGTTTTTAACATGGCTTCAGTATGAGGAATGACCCAATGGTCAAAGCCGGTAAATAGGGAGAAAACCAAGACTTTATGTGTTTTAGCACTCGGAAAATGCTTCTTTGAGGGCGCTAAAGCTTTTATTTCATTAATCCATGCATCGTTAAGTTCAATTTTAGGAAGATTTTGAGCTTTAGCGCAGGGTAAGCTCAAATTCAAAAGGAAGAAAGTAAAAAATAGGGTAACGAATCTCATTGTGTTAATTTTTAGGGTAGCGTTCAATTTCAAATATAATAAAATTAAGAAGAAAAAGGTATTTACTGGTATTTTGAGGTTTGCCTGCTGATGGTTTTGAATCACGGATTATATAGAATGTCGTCGCTGTAGAGACGCGATGCCTCGCGTCTTTTTCGCGACAGGTCTATATTTGGAAATTCACCCACTGTCACTAGGTTTTGAATCAGGATTTACAGGATTTACAGGATTACAGAGGACGTCTTCGGGTTAAGCGTAATGGTGATTCGTAGAGGATTACTTTTTATCATCTTTTTCGCCGATGCGTTACGCATCGGCGAAAGGCCTGGATATGAAAACTCCTTTTAATAATAACCTTACCACTCAAATCGGAGACGTTATAATTAATCCAGGAAATCCTGTAAATCCTGATTCAAAATGCCACGAAACAGTAACATCCTTCAAATAACCTTCCCACTCAAACCGACGACGTCCTTTTCAATCCTCTCTAATCCTGTAAATTCTGATTCAAACTACGTTATACGGAATGGTTTTATTCTCCGGAATTTACTAAATACTCACCACGCAAAAGATTTAAAAAATAGGGTTAATTCCTAAATACTACACAATAAACCGTTTAATTTAAAAATAATTACATTTTTATATTAATTATGGCATTAACTTCGTTTGTTTTCATTACTTTTCGACAAACTTCCGGTATTTATAATGATATTGAAAATTCAAAGAAAATTTTATTATGAAATTAAATCATACGTTTACTATTCTTTTTATGTTTTCCTTTCTTTTTGTCAAAGGGCAACAGGCGACGAACACCGCGGGTAATCATTATTCCTCTGGTAATAATGTGCTAACTTTCTCTACTGGAGAATTTGTTAATGAACAATTTAACGGTTCAAATTTTTCATTGAAGGTAGGCGTCATTCAATCTTTCTCGGCAGCTTGTCCCATACCCAAGACTTTTGCCTTTCAACAACTAAATAACCTATGTATTCCGGAAGATGGAGCGGTTTCCCTGGCATTAAGTGGATCTGAACCTAACGTTCGTTATCAGTTAAGGATAAATGGAAACGCTTTTGGGGATAGTATTGTTGGCACGGGAAATGCGTTGAGTTTGGTAAATGCCTCTCAAGCTGGTATCTACACAGTTAGAGCCAGTTATTCAGGTAAGTCTTGTTTTGTTGATATGCCCCAGCAAATCACCCTCCAGGCTTCGCCGCAGGTGACTATCATCTCTCCTTCCGTGGCTATCTGTGCCGGTCAAAGCACCTCTATTCAGTTGACTTCAGCTGAAAATGTGTTTGTTAGTTATAGTTTGCCAGGTGGTACCTCGGAACGTGTCAATGTAACGGCTGCTGCCCTTTCTGTTCTGATACCTAATGCTCAGGTGGGTACTTCCATTTCTATTTCCTCCGTAGAATCGGTTGCAACGGGTTGTATAAATAATACCGTTTCTTCTTTGCCTATTCCGGTGTCTCCTATTCCTGCTATCACTTTAAGCCAAACAAAAATACCTTGTGCCGGCGAAGTGGTGGAGCTAAATTATAGCAGTAGCGAGCCGTTGAGTTTTTCCTATAATTTGAACGGGGCGCAAAATCAAAGCACAGTGACGACGTTATCTGGTGTTATTTTTTTGCAAAGCATTACCAGTGTTGCTAACATCACTTTAAATAATATCACCTCTCTTCAATCGGGTTGTCAAAATATTTCTCCTTTGTTTTTTCCATTTAAGGTGGACCAGAAACCTGTTATTTCAGCTACTAATGTTTCTGCTTGTAGCGATGAATCCTTCAGCCTTGCCCTTTCTTCCTCAGCCAATATTGGAGTAAGTTGGAAAGCAATATATAACGGAGCGACGGGTGGTACAGGAACGGGTACAGCTGTGGGTACCTTAAGTGAAAAATTAATGAATGCGGGAACCACTCCAATTCAGGTGTCTTATGAATTAACACCTTCCATCTTAAATAATCCAACCTGCACGGGTAATCCGGTGATTTCTACCGTGTCCATTAATTCTGCCCCTCAGATTTTAACCCCCTCTAACATCCCAGCCATTTGTGGCGGAGCTGTTATCAATGTGCCTGTTTCTTCCTCCGGGGGGGATGCTGTTAAATGGAAAAGATTGAATAGTCTTATTTCAGGAACCGGAGATATTCTGGATATAGCAGAGAACACAACTAATCAGCCGATTATACTTAATTATGCCTTAGAATTGAAGGGTTGTAACAATGTGATTACCAAAACGGTGTCAGTAACCGTTTCACCTGAACCCATTTTAAATATCAGCCAAATCCCTGCCCTTTGTGATGCCTTTACTGATTTGACGCAAAGTTCGATTACATTGGGCTCTACCGCGGGTATTCAGCTTAAATATTTTCAAGATGCTAACCTATCCATTCCCTTACCAGATCCAACAAAAGTAAGTCAGGGGACTTATTTTATTAAGGGAGAATTGGCAGGTTGTTCTACAAAAACAAGCATATCTATACGGTCTCAGTTAAAATTAAAGGTAATTGAACCCCAGACCATTTGTCCTGATAAAACGATTGATTTAGCCCAGTATGTGGACATAGCAGGGAGCACCTCCGGCTTGTCCTTAACTTACTGGATCAATGCGGAAGCAACCACGGCAGTAGTGAATCCTCAGTCAATCGGAGCCGGTACTTACTTTGTGAAAGGGCAGGCAGCAGCTACTTCTTGCGCCATTATAAAACCGATAACTGTAAAAGCATATTCGTCGGAATCTATTGCGCTTCCTACCAACCTGACGGTTTGCAGTGGTAGTGTTTTTGATTTTACGCCTACCTTAAAAGAATCTACTTTCAAATGGTTTAGAAATGTAAACAGCGCGCTGGGTCTTTCCGGAAATGCCGGCACTGACGGTATCAGTGAATTATTAACGATTATAAATGCCGATCCCGAGGTTGAATTGTCTTATGGTTATTCCGTTGGTGCTCCCGGTTGTGAGGCAACAGTAGGAACTTTCAAAGTGAAAGTGACAAAAGGTCCTTCTTTTGAATTAATAGATTCCGCAAAGATTTGCGATGCCTATTTCAATCTCAATTCTCTGATCAAATCACCAGTGTCTAATGTAAATTTCTCCTATTTCTTAAATGATAGCCGTACAGTGGATCTTACCAAAGGTATTCAGGGAAACTATCGGGTAGAGGGCGTGGATGCCAATGGTTGTAAATCCTCCAAAACAATCACCGTTAGCCATGAGTTAGAGGTTCCTAAAGTTGCTCCTTTTATCTCTTGTCCACCCTTAACGGTCGATTTGAAATCAAAATTGACTGACGTATTTGGTTCTTCTTATACGGTTTCCTATGAAAATACCACAACTCCTGAAAAAGTAAATGCAGGTACATATACCATTGGACTGAAACCATTGAATAGTGCATGTAGGATTATTTTACCAGTTGTAGTCCAATCGGGTCAACCTCAACTTTTAAATCCCTTAAGTTCCGTTTCTCTCTGTAGCGGTGAAAAATTCGCTTTTGAACCAGCATTCCCCACGAAAGACATAACTTACGCTTGGTCTTACCAGAATGGTACCGGAAATGGGAAGATTGAAGCTGTTTGGAATAATACGTCGGCAGCTATCCTGACCGATTCCATCAAGATAGTTTCTTCCAGTTCCTTGTGCAATCAAAGTGCCAGTCAGTTAATTAAGGTGGACATCCAGCCTGCGCCACCAAAGCTTGTCATCAATGCAAAGGACATTTGTGCCGACAAACCATTGGTTTTAAGTGTATTGGCTTCTCCAGACAGCCCTTCTGCGAAATTTAGCTGGAAGGCAACATATAGCTTGGTCCAAGGAGGACTAAATGGAAATGCAGTCAATGCTTTTGGCAATGAAGCCATTGTAGAACAATTATATCATGAGGAAGACACAGCAGTAACAGTAAAATATGTACTTCAATCGTTCTTGCCAGGTTCTAAAACTTGTTACAGTGCTTTTGATTCGATAAGCATTGAGGTGTTGCCCCTCGGTTTTGGTCCTTGTGCTGGTACTCTTGCAGGCATTATCAAAACGATCAATAAGCAGTTCATCGAAGGGGTGAAAGTGCAGGTTTCAGGGCTGTCAGGGGATAAAATAGTCAATACCCGAAATGACGGTTTATTCAAGTTTTCGGGACTTGACAATTGGGGAGATTATACCATTTTTCCAGAGTTGAATAAAAATCCGCTAAACGGTGTTTCTACCTTCGATTTGCTATTGATTCAAAAGCATGTGTTGAATACGAAGAAAATAGAGAATCCTTATGAACTTATTGCCGCCGATGTCAATAAATCGGGTAGTATTTCTATCTTAGATATGTTGCAACTGCGCAAAATCATATTGGGTGTAGATAAGGAATTCAAGGAAAACAAAAGCTGGCGATTCGTTGATGCTAATTTTACCTTTAAAAAGGAGGCCAGTCCCTATCAATTTCCGGAAATTGTAAATATCAATGACCTGAATGGTTCGGCTGAAGCTCATTTTTATGGTATAAAAATTGGCGATGTAAATGGTAACGCAGTAGCCAATGGTTCAGGTTTAGGAGATACCAGGGAACAACAAGATTATGTGCTGCAAGCGGAAAACAAGGAATTGTTGGCTGGAGAAACTTATCCTCTAACCATTTATGCCGACCCGTCTTTACAGGCGGAAGGGATGCAGTTCACGCTACAATATGACCCTAAAAAGGTACAATTTGAATCTTCACTGACCGATAGCATTCTGCTTTCCATGATGGGTGTATTTGAAGAAGAAGGATTGCTGACACTGAGTTGGGCATCGAAAATGACACCAGAATCCATGGTTTTATCTCTTCCATTCACAGCATTACAAAAGGGAGAAATAGCTGATATGATACAGATAGGGGATAGGATTACCCGATCGGAAGCATACATAGGAGAAAGAACCTTACCGGTGAACCTCACCTTTACCAATAAACCAGCGGAACCCATTGTGCTGAATCCTTATCCTAATCCATTTATGGACAGGGTAAACATCTCCTATTATCTGACTGTGAATGCATCGGTGTCTTTAAAAATCTTTGATTTTTCAGGAAAATTAGTGCGTTCCATCTTACAGGAAGGGATTGCGGGGTTGAATACCTTTGAAATAGACAACTTGCCTACTGGTTCAGAATGGAAATATGAATTGAGTACCTCACATTGGAAAAAAGCAGGCGTTTTAATTTCTGTTATCAGGTAATTTCATTAAACTATTTAAATTCTTTACTTGATACATTATTATGTAGTTTTAAAGCTAATTAAATTCAATTTTAAGAATTAATATTGCAGTTGTTAAAGTTGAAAAATGGGAATATTTTACACAGCCTTATTATTTTTTATCATTTATTTTTCATTGGGAATGTTCCTTTTGGTTAAGAACGGGAGGGTGTCAAATTCCAGTATATATTTAGGTTTATTTTTCTTGTCTATTTCAGCAGGTTCATTATCAATCTGCTTTTTTACATTAAATTTGGATAATTATTTTGTCTTACCTTTTTTATTTTTTCAATCTCATATTGTATGGTTTTATTTTTATTTGAATGCGGTCACTGGGAATAAGATCTCTAAAAATAATTTTTATTTTGTTATTTTTTGTTTTGCTATTAGTTTTATTTTAACCTTATATGTTGCATTTCAATTATTTACAAATGCTATTATAATTTTAGAGGAAAATCTATTTCCTTTTCAAAAAAACAAGGATGATCTGTTTATTTGGGTCTCTAAAATAAATTATGGATACAAAATACTTCTGTCGGTATTACTTTTTATTTATACATGGAAATTACTTAAAGATTTTAAAAAGAAGGGTTTTATTAATAAATCAAGTGGCGATTTATATAATTGGCTAATTAATATGTTGTTAATATTCATTTTATTCACTATATCTAAAATAGGAATTCTTTATTCAATTAGACTTTCAAATAATGAAATTGATTCCGTAAATTCTTATTTTTTTATTTTTACTCAATTTCTTCTATTATTAATTTCACTTCAAATATTTAGATATCCTTTGTTTTCCCTTGGCATTCCCATGAGTAAAAGATTCTATAAACCTTCTAAGAATGCTATTGATCAAACGACGAGAAGTTATTTATTTGATGCTACTATTATAAATCAAAAAATAATTGATTGGGAAAATTCCTCCAAGTCCTATTTGAACAAAGATTTTAATCTTTCTTTATTTTCTAGTGAACTTGAGATAGATGAATTGGAAATCATTTATTATTTAAATGAATTTAAGGAAATAAGTTTTCAGGAATATTTAAATTTTTTAAGAATTTCGTTTGTATTAAGTAAAATAGAGCAGCATTTCTTAAAAGAACATTCTATTTCAGAATTAGCTGAAGTTGCAGGGTTTTCAGATAGAAATAATCTGGAAAGCATTTTCAAAAAAATTTTAAACCGTAACCTTCAGGAATTTATAGAACATGAATAAAGTTTCTTTAATAGATGAAGACAGTATTTTGATGGCTAGAATGGCTGACTTTTTAATGGAAAAGGAAAAGTATATTGTGATTTCAAAAAATTCGGATTTGACTTCCTTTTTCAGAAGCCCCCCTTTCGTTGTTAATATTATCATAACTAATCTTTTACCAAATTATTTAGAAAAAATTGATCCTTATAAATATTTAAAAAAGGAATTCCCATCGGCTAAAATTTTGGTGCTAACACATCAGGAATTTGCTTTTAAAGCTTATGAGGCCATTAAAATGGGTGCAGATGGATTTTGCCTGAAAAGTGATTCACTGGAAGACTTAGAAAAAGGCTTGGATAATATGATGGATTTTGGGAATTATATTTCAAATTCTGCATTGCCATTTATGGTTAAAAGCTTTAGGGCAAAATCAAATTTTGAAGGGGAGGATATCTTGAGCACAAGAGAGAAACAAATCGTTAAATTGGTATGTCAGGGGCAATCATATAAAATGATTGCCAGTGAAAGCGATTTATCCATAGACGGAGTTAGATATTACCTCATGCGTATCTACCGCAAATTAGAAATAAATAGCAAGGCGGAATTAATTGCCATCGCTCTTTTCTAATATTTCTTTATTCCTCTCCAATTTTAGGATAATCACTCAT
>Ga0247831_1007876_pt1 | contig 11576 bp, 11 predicted proteins | sample LaCruzMarch2015__9_FD_192406 | JGI IMG/M metagenome (GOLD analysis project Ga0247831, IMG submission 192406) | Freshwater microbial communities from meromictic Lake La Cruz, Castile-La Mancha, Spain - LaCruzMarch2015_1m | ecosystem: Environmental > Aquatic > Freshwater > Lake | place: Spain...
AGAAAAATCTTTAGTTGCCGATAAAATTGCAGCTTTTGTTGAATCTGGAATTGTATTTAATGCCTGCGAGTTCGCAATGAGCGAAAGAAAAATTACCAAAGACCAAATAATCCCATCTGCAACTTTCGTTAAGGCTGGAGTTATTGAATTAGCTACCAAACAATCGGAAGGCTGGAGTTATATAAAAGCAGGATTTTAAATCATTATTTACTTTATGAAATATTTAATTTTTGCTACAACATGGTTGTTGGCCTTGTCGGGTCATGTTTTTGCCCAACATCAGGAGATTTCCGAGAAACCAAAAATGTGGAAAGGAAATGATAGTATTACAGGTGATTCTATGAGCCTGTTGAGTGTTTTTAGAACGGGAAGTTTTGAAGGACATTTCAGGTATTTTTTCATGTCTACCGACAATCAAAAAGGACTTACAGATTATCATGCAAATGCAGCTGGTGGAGGTATTCGTTTTGAGTCTAATAAGTTATTTGGATTTCAATTCGCAGTAAGTGGATTTTATTCTTTCAACATTGGTTCCTCAGATTTGTCAAAATTAGACCCAACAACGCAACAGTCCAACAGATATGAAATAGCATTGTTTGATGTTGAAAATCCCAATAACCACAAAGATTTAGACAGACTTGAAGAGTTGTTAATTAAATATAGTTACAAAGAAACTAAAGTTACTTTTGGCAGGCAGTTCATCAATACTCCATTTATAAATTTGCAAGACGGCCGCATGAGACCAACAATAGTGGAGGGAATCTGGTTTGAAACGCATATAAAAGATAAGTTTAAACTGGATGGAGGTTGGTTGTACGCAATTTCGCCGCGAGGAACAACAAAATGGTATAATGTGAATAAATCGGTAGGTGTTTATCCGGCTGGAGTAAACACCGACGGAACAAAATCTGATTATGCAGGAAACATTAAAAGCGCCGGTGTAGGAATTCTTGGTGCAGAATTAAAAGTAAATAAATGGTTGCAATTTAAATTGTCTGATTGTTATTTCGAAAATGTTCAAAATTCACTTTTATTGCAATCGGATATGTTGTTTAAAGTGAAAGAAAAATCTTCTATAATCGTTGCACTGCAAGGAGTAAGGCAAGATGCAATTAACGATGGAGGGAATGTCAATCAAACAAAAACATACATAAACAAAGGTGCAAAAACAATGACATTTGGAGCAAAGCTTGGCTGGCGTAAAAATGAATTTGAAGTTTCAGTAAATTACAACAGAATTACAAAAGACGGACGCTATTTAATGCCCCGAGAATGGGGAAGAGATCCATTTTTTACTTTTTTACCAAGAGAAAGAAACGATGGAATAGGCGATGGAAATGCATTTGTTACCAAAGTGAATTATTACTTTAAAAAACAAAGAATAAAAACATCTATTGCAGTTGGTTATTTTAAATTGCCGGAGGTTAAAAATTTCGCGTTAAATAAATACGGATTACCAAGCTACACGCAAATAAATGCAGATGTGAGGTACTCTTTTAATAAATTTTTAAAAGGATTAGAATTGCAGTTTTTGGCTGTAGGCAAGGTTAGGAGTGGAGAAACTTACAACAATAAAAGATTTGAGTTTAATAAAGTAAATATGTTACTTTTAAACTTCGTAGCGAATTATCATTTCTAACCCAATAATTATGGAAAATAAAACCAAATTTGAAAACCTCTTTGAAGCGGCATTGGTTAAAGAAATGTATCAGTTTGGGGAGATAAAGCATTTCAAAGAAGGTGATTTAATAATGGATTACGGAAAATATATCCGGATGATGCCACTTATTTTAAAAGGTACTATTAAAGTACTTAAAATGGATGAGGAAGGAAATGAAATTTTACTTTATTATTTAGCCAACAATGAAAGTTGCAGCATGGCATACAGCTGTTGTCTGGAAGCTAAGAAAAGTGAAGTAAAAGCGATTGCCGAAGAAGATGTTGAAATATTGGCAATTCCACATTTAAAATTAGATGAGTGGTTATGCAAATTTCCGTCATGGAAAAATTATATCATGCGAAGTTTTAATGAGCGCTTTTTAGAAATGCTAAAATCTATTGAAAGTATCGCTTTTCATAAACTAGATGAAAGGTTAGTAAAATACCTAAAAGATAAGCAAAAGCATTCTGGCTCTAGCCTCATTAAAGCATCGCATTATCAAATTGCTGATGAATTGGCTACCTCTAGAGTGGTAATTTCAAGATTATTAAAACAGTTAGAAAATAATAAAAAAATATTATTATACCGAAATGAGATTAAGTTATTAAATGATTTTAATACGATTTAATTTAATTTTCAAGCGTTATGAAACCAATAATTACTGATAATTATCATGTTTTATCGGTTACAAAAGTTACTGAATTTCTGAGTTGGTAAATAGACATTTGTACCTCATTAATTTAAATTATTATACCAATGAAAATTGAACAAATCTATACGGGTTGTATTGCTCACGCAGCATATTATTTAGAAAGTAATGGTGAAGCCGCTATTTTTGATCCACTTCGTGAGGTGTCTCCTTACATAAAAAAAGCAGAAAAAGATGGTGCAAAAATTAAGTACGTTTTTGAAACACATTTTCATGCAGATTTTGTTTCGGGACATTTAGATTTGATGAAAAAAACAGGCGCGAAAATCGTGTTTGGCCCAACCGCAAAACCAGCTTATGAAGCGATAACCGCTGAAGATAGTCAAGTTTTTGAGGTAGGTAAATACAAAGTTAAAGTAATCCATACGCCTGGTCATACTATGGAAAGTACTACGTATTTATTGATTGATGAAGATGGAAAAGAACATGGAATAATCACTGGCGATACTTTATTCATAGGTGATGTAGGAAGACCTGACCTAGCTCAACATGTTATTGCAGATTTAACGGAAGATAAATTGGCAGGTTATTTATACGACTCGCTGCGCAACAAAATTATGCCTTTAAGTGATGATTTAATTGTGTACCCAAATCATGGAGCAGGCAGTGCATGTGGCAAAATGATGAGTAAAGAAACGACAGACACTTTAGGCCATCAAAAACAAGTAAATTATGCCTTGAATCCAAAGTTAAGTAAGGAAGAATTTAAAAAGGTTTTATTATCAGGCTTAACTGCTCCTCCTGGCTATTTTCCGCAGAATGTATTAATGAACATAAGAGGTTATGAAAGTATCGACACCATTATGAGTCGAGGAAATACGCCCTTGTCGGTCAATGCATTTGAAGCCATCGCCAATGAAAGTAATGCGTTGATGCTCGACACCAGAAATGCCTCAGATTTTGCAAATGGATTTATTCCAAATAGCATCAATATTGGAATTGATGGGAATTTTGCACAATGGGTCGGAGAAATGATTCCGGATGTAAAACAGCCAATTATTTTAATTGCGGAAAAAGGCAGAGAAGAAGAGTGTATAACCCGTTTGGCAAGGGTTGGATACGATAATTCCTTAGGTTATTTGGAAGGTGGATTCGAAGCTTGGTTCAAAGCTGGAAAAGAGGTAGAAACAGCCAAACGGATGAGTTCAAATGAATTAGAAAATCTTGTGAGCACAGATAAAATTGTGGTGATTGATGTTAGAAAGAAAAGCGAATATGAATCTGAGCATGTTGTTGACGCTATAAATATTCCGTTAAATCAAATAAATCAGCATTTAGCAGAGATTCCTAAAGATCAATTTTTTGTATTGCATTGCGCAGGTGGGTACAGAAGTATGATTGCAACCTCTATTTTAAAGCAACGTGGATGGGATAATTTCGCAGATGTTTCAGATGGATTTACAGGCATATTAAAAACTAAAATTAATAAAACAGCCTACGTTTGCCCTACAACATTGTTGTAGTTTTTTAAAAAGTTAGAATAAAAGCTACGTAATTTACGTGGCTTTTTTTGTTTTAGTACTTTCATAGAAATGTAACTTATGTAGCCAATTCAATTGAAGAAAACTTTGGAAATTTGCACCATACAAAAAATGAAAATGAAAATAGAACAGATTTATACAGGTTGTCTAGCTCAAGGAGCTTATTATATTGTTTCTAATGGAGAAGCCGCAATAATTGACCCGTTGAGAGAAACAAAACCATATACCGACAGGTTAGAAAAAGATGGCGTAACACTTAAATACATTTTTGAAACGCATTTTCACGCTGATTTTGTTTCAGGACATTTAGACTTAAGCAAAAAAACAGGAGCTAAAATAGTGTATGGCCCTAATGCTGCGCCGGAGTTTGATTGCATCATTGCAAAAGATGAACAGGTTTTCAAAATTGGTGACATACAAATTATTGCTATGCACACGCCCGGGCATACTATGGAAAGCACTACTTATTTGCTAAAAGATGAAAATGGGAAAGACCATTCAATTTTTTCAGGAGATACTTTGTTTTTAGGTGATGTTGGGCGTCCCGATTTAGCGCAGAAAGCTGCAAGTATGACACAAGAAGAACTTGCTGGAATGTTATATGATAGCTTAAATAAAAAGATAATGCCTTTGGCAAATGATGTAATCGTGTATCCTGCACATGGCGCTGGCAGTGCTTGTGGTAAGAATATGATGAAAGAAACGGTTGATACATTAGGGAACCAAAAGCGGGTAAATTATGCTTTAAATCAACCTAACAAAGAAGAATTTGTGAAGGCTGTAACAGAAGGATTACTCCCGCCACCAGCATATTTCGGGATGAACGTGGCCATGAATAAAAAAGGATATGAAAGCTTTGAAACGGTTTTTAATAATGGAATGCGTCCACTTTCGGTTACTGAATTTGAAATTGCTGCAGAAACTACTGGAGCTTTGATTTTGGATACAAGAGAAAATTCGGTTTTCTATAAAGGATTTGTTCCCCAATCTATAAATATTGGAATTAATGGAGATTTTGCCCCTTGGGTCGGAGCGCTTATTGCCGATGTAAAACAACCATTGTTGTTGGTTACAGAATTGGGTAAGGAAGAAGAAACTGTTACCCGATTGACGCGTGTGGGCTTTGATGCCATTTTGGGACATTTAAATGGGGGTTTCGAAGCTTGGTTAGCTGCAGGTAAAGAAGTAGATACAGTTGATAGAATTACAGCGGCTCAGTTTTCGAATATTGTAGATGTGAAAACCGATGAAATTGTTGACATTAGAAGAGAAAGCGAATATGCAGGAGAGCATGTGGAAGATGCTTACAGTAAACCTTTAGCTTACATCAATGAATGGATTAAAGACATCAACCCTAAAAATCATTTCTTTTTGCATTGTGCAGGAGGCTACAGAAGCATGATTGCCGCAAGTATTTTGCAAGCAAGAGGTTACCGTAATTTTACTGAAATTGAAGGTGGCTTCAAAGCTATTGCTGATACTACGGTTCCAAGAACTGATTTTGTTTGTCAAAGTAAAGTGTTAAAGACTCAATAATACTTTGTTTCACAAACCAGGTCGAAAAGCTGCGCAAGGGATAGAAGCGATATCCCAGCGCAGTTTTTTTTGCGCTGGAATATAGCGAATAGCCCGGCCCTTTGGGTGCGCCCAAAAAATTAAATATTTTGAAGTATTTTTTTAATGAAGGACATTCTATATTTGTGGATATAAATCTTATTTAAACTACAATGATGAGGAGCTTCTCTGCGCTAATTGTTCTAACTTTCTCAATTCTTAAATTATATGCACAACCAATTTGCGATGATGGAGGGAACTTAATAATTTACTCAAATTATGATGGAGGAATTTTAACAATAAACATCGACGAAAATATTCCCGATTTACGCATTGGAATTTGTACTTATGAGCCTATTCAGGTAAGTTTTACTGGTGCATTTGTGGGTAATGTTACGCAAGTGTTATATGCAGGATTTAATTCTATGCAAAACAATAATAATTGTAACCAAGGTAATTTTATTACCTCTATCTCTGGTGTTTCTCCTTCAATTATTGGAATTGAAACTTATCCACCAATTGGATATGATAATCCTAATGGTCACCCTAATATGGTTGGAACAGGTGGCAATTGTTCTGCTACTGAACCAACAGGAGGCGGAAATACACCCGACCAAATTGTTTATTATTTTCAACAAAATTTGGGGGGTGATTTTAGGTTTCATTATACACAATACGCATGCTGGCAAACACAAACTTTAGCAATTTCTGCAGGTGGAAATTGCTGTGTGGTGCCAATTGATGACAATGCGCCCCCATCTGCTTCATTTACAACTTCTGCCACCCAAATTTGTGCAGGCAGTTGTGTGAATTTTACCAATACGAGTACCAACGGCCCATTTAGTAATGTTTCTTGGACATTTGAGGGAGGAAATCCATCTACTTCAACTTCTAACAATCCTCAGGTTTGCTACGAAAATGATGGAGTCTATACTGTTAACTTAATTGTTGACAATGCAGCTGGGAGTGGTATACAAAACTCACCAGGTTACATAACAGTGAGTAATAATCAATTTACCATTAACATTTCACCAGCTGGGCCAGTAAGTTTATGTGAAGGAGAATCCATTACTTTAATTGCCGATATTGGATTGAACAATTATGAATGGTCGAATGGACAAAATACACAACAAGTAGAAATTACAGAAACAGGTGGATATTCAGTTTCAGCAGAAAATGCTTCTGGTTGTATTGGTGTTTCTAATATAGTGAATGTTGAAGTGACACCTATTCCTGTAGCTTCTTTTACGTTTTTACAAACGTTTCCAGAGTATCTAGTAGAATTTACTAATACAAGCACCGGTAACGGAACATATTTATGGACATTTCCGGGAGGAAGCAGCAGTACACTTGAAAATCCTGAGTTTCAATTTGCATTTGATAATAATTGGCCAGTTACTTTAATTACTAGCAACAACTGTGGAGTGGATACATTAAATACCAATGTGAATGTTATTAAAACTGGGATAGAGGAAGTGGTTTTTTCAGATGGATACGCTTTTGTTGATGAAAGTGAAATTTATTTTATGACAGATAATTTTTTCGGAATAAATGTAACTGTTAGTTGTTTTAATTCTGTTGGACAAAAGTTATGTCAGGATGTATTGGACGTGAAAAATGGTACTTTAAATTCTATTGTTGTTCCACGTTTGAATAGCGGTGTCTATTACTTAATGATAATTTCTGATAATAAAGTTTGGATTAAAAAAGTTCTGAAAGTTTAGTTTACACAATAATCTAGCTTAGTCAGAAAGGTTTTTGATTCATTTGTTTTAATTTTGCAAAAAAGTAAAATCAACATGGCGCAAGGAATTATTAGATTAACACCTAAACGTGGGGCTTCTGGCAGTTTAGTAATAACAAATGTCGACCCCAATACATTTGGTGTAAAAGTAGGTAGTAGTTTAACTTATTCACTTTCAAACATTGAAACAACCGTAGGACAAACGGTGAACTGTTCAATAATTTCAAAATCAACTTGCATAATCACAAAATAGTTTTAATTTAAATTCTTTCAGAGAAAAAAGCATAATAAAAATAAATATAAAAAAAATGGCAAAAGGAACAGTTAAAATTACACCAAAGGGAAGTAGTATGCGAAAATTAACCATTACAGTGTTAGACCCAAATCCATATGGAGTATTAGTTGGAACAGACTTGTTCTTTTTAGATCCAAAGCTAACACCTCCAGTTGCAATAAATGACATAGTAACTTGTACAATAGACTCTGCAACAAATTGCACAGTTACGAAAAAGGGCTAATTTTTCGCTGGGGAATTAGGATAGGTGCTAAAACTGAATTTTATTTTTGAAAATAGATTTATTTATTTCTTGGATTTGATTTTATAAGTCTAACATTCATCAAATAAATTTTAAATTATTTCAAAAAGAATTTTACGATATTGGATATGATCTATAATTTAGTGATACAAGAATAAAAGATCTTTAAGAATGGCAATCAGTTGATTAAGATTTAGCTTATGAAAATGCTAATGTTGTTTTGGGGATTAGCGAATCTAAAAATTAATTTATTTCTGACTTATACCTTTTTCTGAAAGTCTTCTGTTTGTGCAGAAGACTTTTTTATGCAATAAAATAAATCAGACTTTTATGCCGATAACAAGGATATCATCTGTTTGCTCCGTATCTTTTTTATAATCACTTATAAAACTTTCTAATGCTAATTCTTGAAGATTAGGAGGTAATGTAGCATTTGCCAATATCAATTCTCTGAAGTTCTTTCTTTTTAACTTAATCTTATTTGAAGCATCGAATTGATCTGAAAAGCCATCCGTAAACAAGAAGATATTTGTATTAGGTTTTAAATTTAAAAAATGGTTTGTGAATGGAACCGTATCTTCATTATATCCAATACACTGTTTATTAGGCTTAATTTCCGTTAATTCTCCATTATTAACTAACCACAAAGGTAAGTTAGCTCCAGACCATTCTAAATCTCTGGTTTTCAAGTTAAAAGAACATAGCGATATGTCCATACCATCTTGAATTTCCTTTTCACTAGATGAAAAATTCTCTTCAATAATTTTTAATGTTTTATCAAGTATTTGAGATGGTTGAGTTAATTTAAATTCTCTTACTGCTCTATTTAAAGCATTGTGGCATAATAAAGAGACTAAGGCTCCGGGCACACCATGTCCGGTGCAATCGCATGCAGCCATTAAAACACTTTCATTCACAATTTCCATCCAGTAGAAATCTCCCGCAACAATATCTTTGGGTTTATATAGTATGAAGGAATCTTCCAAGTGTTTTGTTATTGTTTTTCTTGAAGGTAAAATTGCAGTTTGGATGCGCAGAGCATATTCAATAGAGTGGGTAATCTCTATGTTTTTTTTCTCTACAATAGTTTTTTGTTTCTCTGTTTCTTTTTCTTTTAATTCAATTATATTTTTCTGTTTTTGAGTTATTCTCCATCTGTTAAACATAAATAAAGAAAACAAAATAGTCAACGTTAGGCCAGCTACTGCAGATAATAGAATAGTGTTTTGTCTTCTGTTTTCAGAAGCTGAAAGCGACTTCTGATTTTCTTTGTCTTTTTCTAGTAACTTAATTTCGTTATCCTTTTTCTCACTTTCATACTTAGTACTCATTTCTGCAAATTGCCTCTTTAATTGTTCATTTTGCAAAGTGTCCTCATAAAGCGATGAGAGTTTATTATTTTCATATGCTGATTGAAACTGTTTCATTTGAGCATATATCTCAGATAAGGTTTGATAAGATTGCTTTAATTCGTTTTTGTTATCTAATTTTTTTGATATAGCAATACAGCTGTCTAAGTATAAAATTGCTGTTTTATTCGAGTTTAATTTTTTATAGACAATTCCTATATTGTGAAAACTGGCGCTAATACCTCTGTTATTCTTTAATTTTTTTGCTAATTCCAAGGATCTTAGATGAAACTGCAATGCTTTATTGAAATTGTTTTTCATTTCATAAATTAATGCAACGTTATTTAGAGCATCTGAAATTCCTTGCTGATCTCCTGTTTCTTCCATTTTTTTGAGAGCACTTTCAAAAAACAACAAAGCTTTGTCATATTCGAATTGTGCATAATAGATAGAACCAATCATCATCATGCTCACGCCTGATGAATACTTATCATTTATTTTTTGTGAAAGCTCAAGTGCTTGTCTAGAATATCGCATCGCTTTTTCAGCAATTCCCAATTCGTTATATACAATTCCAATATATTGCAAACATTGAATTGTGCCTGAGTTCATTCGATCTCTTTCGTAAATTTTTAAAGCCCTGAAAAGATATTTTATTGCCTCATTATAATTACCAGAAGTATAATTTAAGTATCCAATTGCATTGCACCCATGCGCAATAAGTGTATCATTTTTTATTTCTTCAGCTAGGACTAACCCCTTTTTTATATAGTAAACTGCTTCGTTAGTTGAAGAATTCTGGTAATGAAGCCCTAATTTATAACTTAATTTAATCTTTTTAAATCCAGATGAACGTTCAATTTCATATTTTAAACTATCAACAAAATTTTGCTGTCCCCAAAGTGATGTGTAATTTAGAATTAAAAAGAAAATGAATATTAGTTTTACTTTCAACTTATCTGTTTAATTTATTTAAAATAATCAAATGGTCTTTTGTTTATTGGTAGAAACAAAATGTTCTTTTTGTATTGTTGATTTGCCCCAAACTTAGTGAAAATTCTGTCACAAAAATTTTAAGCTTTAAACTTGCTATTTTATTATACAAAAGAATAATTAGTATAAAATAAAAGCCGACCTCATTGCTGAAATCGGCTTTTATTAAAACAATAAACCTTATTTTAATGCCTTAAGCCTTTGCAACTAATGCTAACTTAACTTTGAAATTATCATTAATAGCTTTGTCTTTTAAATTTTGGAAAAATTTACCTGAACCGTATTTAATATCCCATTCTGTGCGATCAATGTCAAATTCTGCATTTGCAGTTAATTGAGTTGCATCCATCGCAATAGTTGCAGGGAACGTTACTGCTTTTGTAATTCCTTTGATAGTTAAATTACCTTTTACATTGTAGTTTGCCGCACCAGCTGCTGCATTTTCAATAGCTTCAACTGAGATAATTTCAAATTTAGCCTCTGGATGCTCTGCAGTGTTGAAAAAATCTGGAGAGTTTAAATGTCCTGTTAAATCACTATTCATCTTTGCATCTGTTAAATCTACTACTTTCAAAGACTTAACATTGATTGAAAATGCACCTGCAGTAAGCTTAGCTCCTTCTGCTTTTAATTCTCCACCTTTTAATGCAATAGTTCCATTGTGTTTGCCTGTAACTTTTGTTGCAAACCATTCTACTTTAGAAGCTGCAGAATCTAATTTTGTACGTAACTGCCGCTGCAGTAGATTGTGCTGCTTCTCCGCTTGCTTCTGTTTTTGATGCTTCTGAGCCTCCGCAACTTGCCAATACTGAAGCTGCTAAAATTGCTGAAAGAAATACTACTTTTTTCATTTTTTGATTTTTATTTATTTGTTGTTTAAGTTTTCTAGATAAATTCTGCCTTTATCAAGCAGTGTACTCAAAGTTTCAGCTTCTTCAGCTGTTAAAGAACCAATTCCAAATACAAATTTGTCTTCCATTTGGTCAATTTCTGCTAAAAGGATTAAACCTTTTTGGGTAATAGAAACATCAACTTGCCTTCTATCTTGCTCACATTCTTTTCTCTCTATTAACTCCTTTGCTTTCAATTTTTCTACTATGCGTGAAGCATTAGAAGATTTATCCAGCATTCTATTAATAATTTCGTTTACCGTAATCGCTTTTGGAAATTGTCCTCTTAAAATCCTCAAAACATTGAATTGTGGGGGTGTTAAGTCAAATTGCTTGAGCACATGAGAAGTGTGTAAATTCATGCAACTCGCAGTATATATGATATTAATACCTGCTTTTTGATGACTGCTTTTGAATTTACCTTGCTGAATGTCTTTTTCGATTCCCATGACAGTGCAAATTTATGTAATTACATTGTATGTTGGTACATATAAATTAAAATTAAATTTAAAGTGCTGAAAATCAGTAATTAAAAATTAATGTTCGGGGGTTTCCGCTGAATATTCGGTTCTTGCGTCTTGTGCTTCATAACCTTGTTCGTATAGCCACTTCGAAAATGCTGCACTGTAACCATGTGTTGCTATAATGCGGGAAGCTTCG
>Ga0247831_1007879_pt1 | contig 11573 bp, 10 predicted proteins | sample LaCruzMarch2015__9_FD_192406 | JGI IMG/M metagenome (GOLD analysis project Ga0247831, IMG submission 192406) | Freshwater microbial communities from meromictic Lake La Cruz, Castile-La Mancha, Spain - LaCruzMarch2015_1m | ecosystem: Environmental > Aquatic > Freshwater > Lake | place: Spain...
AGATTAATAAATAGGCCATTTTCCAGAACCCCCGGCAAGTTATTTATTGCTAATTCTAAATCAGCTGGTTCATTAATACCGCCTGCAAACTTCACGTCCAACACCAAATTACCCTGGTCGGTAACCACGGGGCCCGCCTTTTTTACAGCCATGCGCAGCTGAGCCTCACCGCCCATGCTGTTCAACTGGGCTTGCACCTGACGCCACGCCCCAGGCAACACCTCCACAGGCAATGGGAACTCAAGATTGAGGGTTTGCACAAGTTTGCTGGCATCAACCACCACCACAAATCGCTCAGCCCTAACGGCTACCAGCTTTTCCTGCACATGGCAGGCACCACCACCCTTAATTAATTGAAAACCAGGATCTACTTCATCTGCGCCATCTATGGCCAGATCAATGCGATCAACCGCATTTAGAGCCTGGAGCGGAATGCCTAACTCAGCGGCAAGCACCTCCCCCTGAAACGAGGTGGTAACACCAACTAAATCCTTTAAGCGGCCATCTTTCAGGCGGGCTCCCAGTTCTTTAATCATTAAAGCCGCGGTAGAGCCAGAGCCAAGCCCAAGCACCATCCCACTGCTGATTTGATCCACTGCGGCCAGAGCTACGGCCTGCTTCATCTGATCTTGCAGGGTTGTCATCGCTTCTTCTTTGGTTGGGCCGAACCTAGCAATGGAAGCTATTAGGCACCTCTTATCCCTGGGCCGCTGCTTCCGGCAGGGGTGCCGGACGAATGGGCAATTTCAGGCTTTCTTCACCGCGCAACACTTCTAAATCCAACGCTTCACCAACCTTTGAACCCTCCACCACCGCCAATAAATCAGCAGGTGCATGAACTGGTTTTTGGCCGGCAGAGATAACCAAATCACCCCGATGAAGGCCCGCTTTTGCTGCAGGACTCTGGGGTAATACCTGTTGAACTAAGGCGCCATCCCGCTCAGGTAGCTGCAGGAGAGCATTGGGATCGGAATTATGGTCTCTGGCTTTGCTCGCCGTTAAGGGCACCAGCTGCAAGCCCAAATAGGGATGCACCACGGGAGTGCCCGTGGACAAGCTTTGAGCCACCCCGCGGGCCAAATTAATCGGTATGGCAAAGCCCAATCCAGCACCAGGCCCAGCCCGCACAAGAGTATTGAGGCCAATCACTTCCCCTGCCTCATTTAATAGCGGCCCCCCTGAATTTCCTGGATTGATGGCGGCATCAGTTTGGATTAACTCCAATCTTTTATCGGTAAAGCCAAGGCTTGAAATATTGCGGTGCAAACTGCTAACAATGCCGAGTGTCACTGTGCTGTCTAGGCCGTAGGGATTACCCAAAGCGATGGCCCAATCCCCGGGAGCCAAATCATTCGAATCACCCAATGCAGCTGGTTTAAGACCTTTAGTGCCATCTGGAAGCCGCACTACTGCCAAATCAGTTACGGGGTCTGTACCCACAACAGCGCCATCGAGTTGACGTCCATCAGCAAGCGTTACCTGTACGCGGTCAGCCCCATCAACCACATGGTTATTGGTTAATACCAAGCCATCAGCTGAAATCAACACTCCAGAACCCTGACCATTTTCCCGGTGGCTACTGGGTAGATCTCCGAATAATTCCCGCAGCAAGGGATCTTCCAAACCTGGCTCAAAGCCGCGATTGCGAACCTCACGCTCGGTATCGATGCGAACCACCGCAGGGGCGGTTCGGGCAACAGCTTGGGCCACAAAACCATGCTCAGCAAAAGCTGGAGCTGGTTTCACCAAGGCAATCCCAAGGCAATAAATAATCGCTAAACAAACCCGCAGCAATTGTTTTAAAGCCAATACTGCATGAGCCTAGTTAGGCCAGCGCAGCAGTGTTTCACGCCAACTGCCGTCCCCTTCCAATTCTAAAAAACGGCCCCCACATTGATGGGGCAAACCCAAAGGGCACATTTGGGTGGGATTGAACTGGATCAAGCTTGATGGGCAACCAAGCAAAACGGTTTCAGCCCAAAGGTTGCGGCGATGCTGATGGATATGTCCCATCAAGACGATTTTCAGTGGTGCAAGATCGGCCAATGCAGTGAGCAAAGCGTCACCCTCCCGCTGATCTTCAGGGGGATGATGCACAGCCACAATCAAGGGATTTTTTTGTTTGCACAAGGCTGGTTTCTTTTTGCTCAAGGCAGTTGTTGCCCATTGCAGCTGGCTTTGCGAAACCCAACCATCAACCGCCCCAGGCCAGTGGCTATCCAAGATCAACAGGTTCCACTCGCCCAAAGAAATCAAAGCCGGAGCAACCTGGGCCGTTCGTGCTAAGCAACACCTCAATAACTGGGGATGGTCGTGGTTGCCGGCAAGGAGAGCCGTTGGCAAGGCAAATGCTTCTAAAACATCCCGCAGCATTCCATAGCCAGCCCAGCTTTCGTCTTGACACAAATCACCAGTTAGCAGCAATAAATCAGGTGGGCGTGGGATCTGGCTAAGGGCCATTTGTAAACCACGCTTAAAGTTCACCAGGGGTTGCACACCTCGATACCAGCCGCTGGGATTGGCCAGCAGGTGGGGATCGCTGAGCTGAAGCAAAGAAACGGTCATAAAAAAACCGTTATGGCCTGATAGGGGACTTAACCTTTAGGGATCAGCTTTTAAATCTTGGCTAACCCTGCCCAAGTCTGCCCTTTGTGCAATGCAACGATCGACCCAGCCTTGGGGTCGGCCAATGAAGTGCGCTTTAGCGCCGGTGCCAACGGCAGCCGGGCAAAACTATGGGCACGGGTATGCCAATACGCCCAGGAAAGGGGGGGATGCATTAATTCAAACCCCGCCTTACGCAGTGAGCCAAACCCCACAGACTTCTACGGTGAAGCCCCTCCCATTGAGCTCAACCCTTAAGATCTTGATGTGCCCGGCAGGCATTCCAAATCCTTGAGCCCCTTGGCTGAAGGTTTTGGGCAATCGTTAATAACTTGCGATTGCGGGGCCGGGAGGCCCCTCGAGTTCCCTGCCCTTGGCCCATCCCCTAATTACCCCCCTTGAAAAGCTCGCGTCTAGCGTTGCTTCTCCAATGGGGTTTTGCATCGAAACCGTTGCTCTACATAGCCATCGCAACCCCCAAGCTTTAGTTATTGCATTGGCTAGAAGCAATGGCACTGGCATCAGCCTCGATGATTGCGCCACTTTTAGTGGTGCTTTTAGCGAAGCATTGGAATTGGAATCCCTAATCCCTGGGGCCTATGTTCTTGAAATAACCAGCCCTGGGGTGGGGGAAGTGCTTCAAGATGATCGGGACTTCCGCAGTTTTCGCGGTTTTCCTGTGAGTGTTCTGCATCGGGACAGCTCCGGCACTGAACTTCGCCGCGAGGGCTCCTTACTCGGCCGTGATGCCGAAGCAGTGGAGATCAATCTTCGGGGCCGAATTGTGCGAATTCCAATACCAGAGGTACTCGAAGTTCGCCTGAGTAGCCCCGAGACCTAAGCCCCTTTACATACCAATTTTTCTTTTCTTCCCACACTCCGAGAATTTTAGTTATGGCGCTCGTAATGCTGCCGGGTTTATCAACCCTAATCGACGACATCAGCGAAGAGAAAAAGCTACCTCCAAACGTTGTGGAAGCAGCATTGCGCGAAGCGCTATTGAAAGGCTATGAACGTTATCGACGCACGCTTTATTTGGGCATTAGTGAAGATCCATTTGATGAGGAATATTTTAGCAACTTCGACGTTGGTCTAGATCTAGATGAAGAGGGTTTTCGCGTTCTTGCTTCTAAAATAATTGTGGAAGAAGTTGAAAGTGAAGATCATCAAATAGCACTTGAAGAAGTTCAACAGGTTGCAGATGATGCACAACTTGGCGACACGGTTGTATTAGATGTAACCCCGGAAAAAGATGAATTCGGCCGCATGGCAGCCGCTGCCACCAAGCAGGTATTAGCCCAAAAGCTAAGGGATCAACAAAGACGAATGATCCAGGAAGAATTTGCAGACCTAGAGGATCCAGTACTCACTGCACGGGTTATACGTTTTGAACGACAGAGCGTAATTATGGCTGTTAGCAGCGGCCTTGGCAGACCTGAAGTGGAGGCAGAACTCCCCCGCAGAGATCAACTGCCAAATGACAACTATCGGGCTAATGCCACTTTTAAGGTATTTCTTAAAGAGGTTTCAGAAATTGCAAGGCGTGGCCCTCAAATGTTTGTAAGCCGCTCCAATGCAGGCCTTGTGGTTTATTTATTTGAGAATGAAGTACCTGAAATCCAAGAGGGTTCAGTGCGAATAGTTGCCGTTGCCAGAGAAGCGAATCCACCATCAAGAGCTGTGGGCCCTCGCACAAAGGTTGCTGTTGACAGCGTTGAGCGCGAGGTAGACCCGGTTGGTGCTTGCATTGGTGCCCGCGGCTCTCGAATTCAACAGGTTGTAAACGAATTGCGGGGTGAAAAAATTGATGTTGTTCGTTGGTCTGCTGATCCAGCTCAATATCTTGCCAATTCGCTCAGCCCTGCACGGGTGGAAATGGTGCGATTAGTAGATCCAGAAGGGCAACATGCCCATGTGCTTGTGCCGCCCGATCAACTCAGTTTGGCGATCGGCAGGGAGGGGCAAAATGTGCGGCTTGCCGCTCGCTTAACCGGTTGGAAAATAGATATTAAAAATTCAGCTGAATACGACCAACCCTCCGAGGACGAAAAAGTTGCTGAACTTATCGAATTGCGTCAAGAGGATGAACGTCAACAAGCTGAAGCTGAAGCGCGTTTAGAGGCGGAGCAAGCAACCCGCGCCGAAGAGGATGCACGTTTGCGTGAGCTCTATCCCATAGAAGAAGATTATCTCGAAGATGCCAATGGCGAAGAACAATCAACTGAGGTTCGGTGAACCCAATGGCCACTCTCCGACGCTGCATTTCCTGTCGTAGCATGGTTGATCGCCAGCACCTATGGCGAGTGGTGCGACTAGCGGGGGGCGCAGGTGTGCAGCTTGACCAGGGCATGGGCCGTTCGGCCTATCTCTGCCAAACGCAGCCATGCCTGGAAGATGCACGCAAACGGCGAAAATTACAACGGGCCCTACGGGTGAACGTTGAAGACGCCGTTTACAGCACCCTCGCCGCAAGGCTGGGGCAGAGGGATTCGGCCTTTTCGGCAACCCTTCAGGCAATATGAATACCGTCCCGTCATTGTGACGGGCACGGAGGCACATGGTGCCCCGTCCATTGGAGACCTGCATGACGAGCGGCGGCAAAGTCCGGATCTATGAGCTATCGCGAGACCTTGGTCTCGACAACCGAGATGTGCTCGAGGCTGCGGAGAAGCTGTCGATTGCGGCGAAAAGCCACAGCAGCTCCATCAGCGATGGCGAAGCAGCCAAAATTCGCACCCTTTTAAAGGGCCAAGCGGCTCCAGCAGCCAGCAAAATCCTCACGGTTAAAAAAGCAACTGCCGATGGCCCCTCAGCACCAGTGGCTGTTGTGAGTGCCCCAGCCAAGCCAGTGGTGGTCGCCAAGCCTGTGGTGCCCGCCAAGCCAGTGGTGGTTCCCAAGCCAGTGGTGGTCGCCAAGCCAGCGGCGCCCGCCAAGCCAGTGGTGGTTCCCAAGCCAGTGGTGGTTCCCAAGCCAGTGGTGGTCGCCAAGCCAGCGGCACCCGCCAAGCCAGTGGTGGTCGCCAAGCCAGTGGTGCCCGCCAAGCCTGTGGTGCCTGCCAGGCCAGTGGTGGTCGCCAAGCCTGTGGTGCCTGCCAGGCCAGTGGTGGTTCCCAAGCCAGTGGCCACGATCAAGCCTCCAGCGCCAAAGCCTGTGGTGATTTCAAAACCAGCAAGGCCCACAGCCGCACCGGGCAAATCGCAACCCAGTCGCCCCGGTCAAACAACCACCAGGGGTGGTGATCAAAACCGTCCAGCGGTACCCATGCGTGCCGCAGCGCCGCAACGCCCCCCTGCCCCACAAAGACCAGGCGCACCAGTTATCAGAGCGGGAGCACCAGCCCAACCCCGTCGCGGTGAACCCGACGGTCGCCCTCCAGCTTCATCGCTGGAATTGGTTGGTAAACCAATGCGACGGGATCCGGCCGCCCCTCCCACAAGGCCAGGGCCCAGCGCCATGCGTAAGCCTGTGGCACCTGGCGAATTGATGCAACTCCAGAAACCTGGAGCCCCACGGGGACCCGCCCCCGAGGGGCCTAGGCGCGTTGTACCAAGCAGGCCAGGCAGTGAAGCGCCAACACGCCCAGGGGCACCTACTGCGCCCAATGCGCCCCCCAAGCGGCCAGGATTTCGCCCAGCTGCTGCCCCAGGTACTGCCGCAGGCAAACCACGGCGCCCTGATTGGGACGACAGCGCCAAATTGGAAGCATTGCGGAGCCGCACGCCCCAAAAGCAACGCCAAAAAGTTCACATCATTGGCGAAAATGACGACTCCTTAACGGCTGAAACCAGTGGTTTTGCCGGAGAGCAGGAAGCAGTTGTGCTTCAAGCCAGTCTTGCAAGACCCAGCAAACCAAGGGTTTCGCCCAGCAGTGGGGGAGCAAAACCAGTTGCTTTACGCCGCCGCAAAAAAGAAACCACCCGTCAAAGGCAACGGCGCCGGGCAATGGAATTGCGTGCCGCCCGTGATGCCAAACAGGTAAGGCCTGAAATGCTTGTTATTCCTGAGGGAAATCTCACCGTTCAGGAATTAGCAGACATGCTTAGTGTTGAGAGTTCCGAAATTATTAAATCCCTATTTTTCAAGGGAATTATTGCCACTGTTACCCAAACCCTCGACCTCTCAACAATCGAGACAGTATCCGAGGAATTTGGTGTTCCTGTTCTTCAAGACGATGTTGAAGAAGCGGCAAAGAAAACCGTAGAAATGATCGAGGCAAGCGACCTTGAGCACCTAATTCGCAGGCCGCCGGTGGTAACGGTGATGGGCCACGTAGACCACGGTAAAACCAGCCTTCTTGATGCGATTAGAAAAACCCGTGTGGCCGCAGGTGAAGCTGGTGGCATCACCCAACACATCGGTGCCTATCAGGTGGATGTACCCCACGGGGATGAACAGCGCACAGTTACTTTCCTAGATACCCCTGGCCACGAAGCCTTCACGGCCATGCGGGCTCGAGGCACAAAGGTAACCGACGTTGCCGTGTTGGTGGTTGCAGCAGACGACGGCGTACGACCCCAAACCCTTGAAGCAATTAGCCATGCTCGAGCGGCTGAAGTTCCTATTGTGGTGGCCATCAACAAGGTTGATAAAGAAGGCGCCCAACTTGATCGAGTAAAACAAGAACTTTCGGATCAAAATCTCCTGCCAGAAGATTGGGGTGGTGACACGGTGATGGTGCCCGTAAGTGCACTTAAAGGAACCGGAATTGATTCCCTTTTGGAAATGATTCTTTTAGTTACCGAGGTAGAAGATCTAAAGGCAAATCCAGATCGAATGGCCAAGGGAACTGTTATCGAAGCCCACCTCGATAAAGCCAAGGGTCCTGTGGCCACACTCCTAATTCAAAACGGCACCTTGCGTCCTTCGGATGTTTTGGCGGCAGGCCCGGTATTGGGCAAGGTGAAAGCGATGGTAGACGACACTGGCAAACGGGTAAAACAGGCTGGTCCCTCATCGGCAGTTGAGGTGCTGGGCTTCAGTGAGGTGCCGGCAGCAGGGGATGAATTTGAGGTTTATACCGATGAGAAAGCAGCCAGGGCAGTGGTTGGTGATCGCGCCAGCGAAGCCAGAGCCACCCGTTTGGCCCAGCAGATGGCATCAAGGCGGGTATCACTTACTTCGATGTCTGGCCAAGCAAGCGAAGGTGAACTCAAGGAGCTCAACTTAATACTTAAGGCTGATGTTCAAGGTAGTGTTGAGGCAATTCTTGGCATGCTTGAACAACTGCCCCAAGGGGAGGTTCAAGTGCGAGTTCTACTCTCCGCCCCCGGTGAAATCACCGAAACAGATGTGGATTTAGCCTTTGCATCTGGTGCCGTAATTATTGGCTTCAACACCTCTTTAGCATCTGGAGCCAAACGGGCTGCGGAAGCAGCTGGGGTTGATGTTCGCGATTACGATGTTATTTACAAACTTCTAGAGGATATTCAGCTTGCCATGGAAGGCCTGCTGGAACCTGAACTGGTGGAACAACCCCTTGGCGAAGCTGAAGTACGGGCAGTATTCAGCATCGGTAAGAGTGCAGTTGCTGGTTGCTATGTAACCAGTGGTAGCTTGCAAAGAAACTGTAAATTCCGCCTATTCCGCGGTAAACAACAGGTTTATGCCGGCGATCTTGATTCACTAAAACGTGTTAAAAATGATGTTAAAGAAGTAAATACAGGCTTTGAATGTGGCATCGGCTGCGATCGGTTTGCCGATTGGCAAGATGGTGATCGCATAGTGGCTTACAAAATGGTCACCCAACGCCGCACCCTTAGTAGCTAATGGCTGCTTGGCTGCCGCTGCTCAGCCTTGGCTTGCTCCCGTTGGAATTGTTGCTGCTGCAACTAATACTTGCCGCAAGCGATCCGGGGCCGGCGCCAAAGTTAGAAATACTTTTGCTGTGGGCAGTTGCTATTTTGCTGCCTCAAATTCTAAGCGGATTAAATAAACTGTTGTTATTTAGTACTGCCCTAATTCAATTGCCAATTTTGATCTGGTTTGATCAACGGGCTGGGTCATTTAATCAGCTCACCCCTTGGCAAGGGCAAAGCCGCACCGAAAGCTTGCTTTGGGCTTTTGGTTTACTACTGCTAATTCAATGGCAATTCCGCCCGCTTTTACGTTTCGCGATTGCGATCAAACCAGATCAAAACAGCACTGAGCAACAAAGCAGCCACTTGGATGCCGAGATCCGTGAGGGGGACCAAACCACCGCTGGCACCGCGCATAGCCATGGTGGCGGCTCCAACGGCGGCGGAGGCGAAAAGGGCAAACCAGAGGGCCCTGCGCAGGCTTCTCCAGGGGGTGCGAGCCTCTTGGAGTAGCCGTTTGCGTAACTCTGGATCTAAGCGAGAAGGATCTGTCATTGGAAAATTGATTGCTTTTGCGATGCTAATTTGGTTGTTATGCCGGTGTAGCTCAGGGGTAGAGCAACTGATTCGTAATCAGTAGGTCGCAGGTTCAAATCCAGTCACCGGCTTATAGAAAACATTCCTTAAAATGAAACCAAACTATCAATTGAGAATTGGTTTAGCCGGTTTGGGTCGATTTGGCATCATGCATGCCAAGGTATTGAGCTCAATGGCAAATGTTGAATTATTAGCTATTGCTGAAACACGCCCCGAACAACTAGAGGAAATTGGTGAGCTTTATGGTGTTAAACGTCGATACAAAGAAGCAGAAGAACTAATCAAGGATCCTGATCTTGATGCAATCGTAATAGTAACCCCCAACGATCAACATGAGCAACATTGTTTGCAAGCACTTGCCACAGGCAAACCTGTATTCATAGAAAAACCACTTGCCTCAAATTACAAAAATGCTCAAAACTTAAAACAGGCTGCCGAAAATAGTGGCTCAATACTACAGGTTGGCCTCATATTAAGATATGAACTTAATCATAGAATTATCCATAAGCAAATCCATCAAAAAGATCTTGGCGAGCTGATTTCCATCCGCACTAAACGGAATTTAAGCCGTTCTTGGTTTACAGCAACGGCAGAGAAAGTACACACCATTTATGAATCATCAATTCATGATCTAGATTTATTACTATGGCTCACAGGAAGCAAACCAATTAGTGTTTTTGCCCATGAGCGCCGATTGGGCAATTACTTATCACCAGAGGCTTGCATTGCCTTGATAAAGTTTGAAAATGGCTGCATTGGCATTACAGAAACCAGCTGGTTTGTTCCCCCAGGGGCGCCGGCAAATGTTACCACTAGCAACTGGAATGGCTGCATTGATGCCGAATTAGTGGTTGTGGGCAGCAACAAAACAGTGCAGCTGAGATCACTAGATAGCCCCTTAAAAATATGGGATTCATCGGGAACCAGCTCACCAGATAGCATTCTGTGGCCGGAATATAACGGTAGGATTTATGGAGCATTGCGAGAAGAATTAGATGATTTCGTGAAATGCGCAAGCCAGGGGGTTGAATCAGAAACAGCCAATCTTGAACATGCCATAAATGGCCTGCAACTGGCAGATGCGATTATTGAATCGGCTCGCATTGGCACTCCGATTATCATGAACCAGCAAAGCGGCTAAGCATTAATACTCTCAATTGCCAGCTGGATTTGTTTCAATCGCAATTCTGAATCACCCACTAATTCGATCAACTTGAGCTTTTCAAAGGCTGGCAACAGATCAAACAAACCATCTCTATATATCTGCTTAAAGATCATATCCACGCTATTGCGATATTCCAGGTCGGGAGGCCTGATTCCGTCATCCTCCATGGGCACGGGCCATTGCTCAGAAATAGGTATAAAAGCAAGAATGTCAAGATGATCCAAAGATTCTCGAACAGCATCTACCATCGTTAGCACAAACTCCTTATCTATATCCGTTGTGGCTTGGAATGCGGTGTATTGAGAATAGGCAAGATAGTCAACTGGACAGCGATCAAATATCACATTGCATTCACTGGAATCATATCTATGCAACCTGCTAATACTATAGAATAGTTGCAAGCCATTATGCAACCTGGTTGACTTGTCTTGAAAGGCAATTTCATAGGGACCATTAAAAGATAGAACCCTATAGGGCTCATCCTCCCATAAATAATCAGGATTGGAATGAAGCCAGTCCCTAACCACTGTTGATTTACCGAGCGAATGGGAACCAGAAATTGCAATGCGCATAATTTTCTAATTAAGCCTGCAGAAACCCTCGGGCGGCAGCCCGGCCCATAACAATAGCTCCGGCCAGCAGCTCACCTGCTCAAATATCCATTCATGGCCAGCACTATTGCAATGGATCCCATCACTGCAAAGACGTTTAGACCATTCCAATGGCACATTTTCAGTGGCGCTTATCTCTCCATCCCAAAGCCTTAGAAATGGCACATTTGCCCCTAAACAAGCTTCCTCAATTAGATGATTATAATGATCCAGATCACGATTTAAATACCATAAACAATTAGCAAAAGGCATCACCGCTTCATTAACTGGCGTTAGCCCCACCACGAAAACCGGCGCCAAACATTTTGCATTTATCAACAGCTGCTCAAAGCCAAATAGGAAAGCAGCAGGATCTAATTGCTGCCTGCCGTCACATCTACCTATGCGGGCAGCATCATTAATCCCAACAGCAATCAACATGCCTTGGGGCTTTTGACGACGCAACTCTCCGCGGACCATGAACTCATTGTTGAGCCGATTACTGAGGCGTTCAAGACCATCGCCTCTCACTCCAAGGTTATATAAAACTGGCGCCTGCAACCTGGGCATCCAATGGCGGCGTAAGCGCTCCACCCAACCGCCACCTTCGCTATCGCCCCAGCCGAAGACGCCACTATCACCAAATGCAATAAATTTCGCCGCAGTTTCCATCCTGCCCTGCAGAAGTAGGGGTAACCATTAAAAAGCCCCCGCGTTAGCGGGGGCGATTTCTATTCCTCTAATTAAGCGTTTGCTTAGTTAGTGATCAACCGATTGCAGGGGCGGTTAGGGCTACAGGAGCGCTTTCAGCTGCTGCAAGG
>Ga0247831_1007880_pt1 | contig 11573 bp, 11 predicted proteins | sample LaCruzMarch2015__9_FD_192406 | JGI IMG/M metagenome (GOLD analysis project Ga0247831, IMG submission 192406) | Freshwater microbial communities from meromictic Lake La Cruz, Castile-La Mancha, Spain - LaCruzMarch2015_1m | ecosystem: Environmental > Aquatic > Freshwater > Lake | place: Spain...
AGTTCTTTCGCCCATGCCAAGACCACCGCAGCGAAGGCCTCGTTGATCTCCACCAAGTCGATGTCGTCCATCGTGAGGTTGGCGCGCTCCAAGACTTTCTTTGTTGCCGGAATTGGCGCCGTCAACATGTAGCGCGGATTCTCAGCAGCAAGGGCAAAGCTCACGAAACGAGCCCGGGGCTTCAAACCCAACTTCTTCGCCTTTTCTTCACTCATGATGAGCAGTGCCGCAGACCCGTCGGTGATTTGTGACGAGTTGCCCGCAGTGACACGGCCACCTTCTTCTACTGGTCGGAATGACGGCTTCAGCGATGAAAGCTTTTCTATTGATGACTCACGAATGCCTTCGTCGGTGCTCATCATTACGCCTTCGGCATCAAGCACGGGAATAATCTCGTTTTGAAATCTTCCTTCTTTTGTTGCACGAGCCGCATACTGCTGCGATCGCAATCCAAACGCATCAAGGTCTTCGCGTGACAGCTTCCATTTTTCCGCAATGAGCTCGGCGGAAACGCCCTGGTTCACCAGACCGCCTTCAGCCTTGTAGCGCTCCTGCACGCGCGCGCCCATCGGATAACCAAATTTGCCTTCGGCAATCGAAGCACCCATCGGCACTCGTGTCATCACTTCGACACCATTGGCAACGACGGCATCATACGCACCGGCGATCACGCCTTGGGCAGCAAAGTGCGCGGCTTGCTGACTTGAGCCACACTGGCGATCAACCGTCGTGCCGGGCACCGACTCGGGCCAACCGGCTGCGAGCACGGCGTTGCGGGCGATGTTCAGGCTTTGCTCACCGACTTGCATCACACAACCCATCACGACGTCGTCAATCATTGCGGGGTCAATGTCGTTACGGGTGGTGAGTGCACTGAGCATTTCTGCTGCAAGATCAACAGGGTGCCAATTCTTCAAACGACCGTTGCGCTTGCCTAATGGTGTACGAACGGCATCGACGATGACTGCGGTGAACATAAGGGCTCCTTTGAGTGGTGCCTTCAGTATTGCGCAGAACTGGTCGAATTCAGCGAGTCGAACATTCGCCAGGCAGGATGCTGGGTATGGCTCGGGATGTCGACGTGAACTGCGACCTAGGCGAAACACCCCTGTTGTGGCACAACAGCCATGAGCCCGACTTGATGGCCCACATCACCAGTGCCAATGTGGCCTGCGGCGGTCATGCCGGGGACGTGGCTTCGATGCAGGCAGTGTGTGAGTCAGCGGTGGTTCATGGTGTGGCCATTGGGGCTCAGGTGTCGTACCCAGATCGAGAACATTTTGGGCGAGTCGCCATGGATATCGACACCTCACACCTTGATGCATCTTTGGAACATCAGTTCATGATGCTGGCAGATATTGCCCGCGATATCGGCACTCGCGTGACGTACATCAAACCGCATGGTGCGCTCTATAACACCGCTGCGACCAACGAAACACTTGCCGCTGTAGTGGTGGCTCTGGCCCAACGACACCAGGTCGCTTTGTTTGGGCTTGCCAATTCGGCGACAGCGCGCCTCGCCGTGCAGCATGGTGTTCGTTTTGTCTCTGAGTGGTTTGCTGACCGCAGCTATTTTTCCAATGGACTTCTCACCCCGCGGTCGCGCCCTGATGCACTCATCACCGAGCCCGATCACATCTATGCCCGAGTCACCCAAGTGCTGAATGACGACACCGTCAGCACGGTAGATGGCGGATTACTCGCAGTGCATGCCGAAACTATCTGCGTACATAGCGACACACCGGGCGCGGCCGAGTTGCTGCGTGCAGTGCGAACAGCGTGTGCCGATGCCGGGGTTGTGCCGCGTGCCTGGTGATTTGGTGGCGATAAACAACTCGTCGCCACACGTGATTGCGTACGGGCCTGAAGCCACCATGGTTGATGGTTTGCTCGCGGGTGAAGCAGCCGTGATGCGCACGGCAGTGTTGCACACCTGCGCCGAACAACATGTGTCCATCAACGACGTGGTGGTCGGTGCCCGCAGTGTGGTGATCACACATCCACGCGACAACGCCGAAGTCGTGCGGGCCTTACTTAGCTCGATTGACGTCAGTGGTGCTATGAAGATCTCACCTGTAGCTGCACCAAGTGTCACTCTTGCCGTTGACTACAGCGGCCCTGATCTTGACTACGTTGCCCAACAGTGCGGGCTGACCAGCCAAGAAGTTGTCGCCTTGCACAGTGGTGCGAAGTACGTGGTGGAGTTCTGTGGATTCTCACCGGGCTTTGCCTATCTCACGGGCCTGCCTGCGGTCTTGCACCTACCCCGCCGAGCGACACCACGCCCGCGAGTGCCCCGCGGTGCGGTGGCCATCGCGGCGCAATACTCCGCTGTGTATCCACGCGAATCGCCCGGGGGTTGGCATCTACTTGGTGTTACCGACCACGAACTGTGGAACATGACCCGCGAACAACCGGCAACACTCACCCCTGGCACCATTGTGTCGTTCGAGCACATCACATGACGCTGATTGTCGAGCGCGCCGGGCTGACCACCGTGCAGGATTACGGCCGCCCTGGTTGGGCACATCTTGGAGTGCCTCACTCCGGAGCCGTTGATCGCGGTTCGTTTCTTCTGGCCAATCGGCTGGCTGGCAATAAGCGCTCGGCTGCAATGTTGGAAACCAGCGGTGGCTTATCACTTCGTGCTGCTGCTGTCGTCACCGTCGTCATAACTGGGGCCGACACCGACGCATACATCAACGACCAACCCTTGGCCCATTGCAAAGCAACTCTCGTTCACCCCGGTGACACCATCCGCATCAACCGAGTGCTTGACGGGATGCGTTGTTATGTGGCGTTCACTGGCGGGATGCACGGCTCGGCCCAACTCCACTCGTTATCGCACGACTCACTCAGCCAAATAGTGCCGATGCCACTCACTGTAGGTGGCGAAATCGCTCTTGGTGCTACTTACCATTCGGCTACCAGCCTTGATGTTCCGATTGTTCCCCGTCGTGCACCACGACTATCGCTACATCCAGGCCCTCATCACTCACTGCTCACACTCGAACAGCGACATGGCCTCGCGACTCGGCAATGGATCATCGCGCAAGACAGCAACCGCATTGGTGTACGCCTCACGAGTGACGCCCTGCACCGCAACGAATTCCCTGAGTTGCTGTCTTTGCCCCTCGTGCGCGGGGCGGTGCAGCTCACCCCAGGTGGAGAACTCGTGGTGATGCTTGCTGACCACCCCACCACAGGTGGATACCCCGTTGTTGGCGTGTTGGCATCAGATGATGTTGATGACATTGCGCAACGACCGAGCGGTACCCCAGTGGTGTTGGGATGGTGAGCTGTTTCGGCTAGTGAAACACGATGGTTCGGTTTCCGAACATCAGAATTCGGTGCTCAACATGGGCACGCACAGCATTTGCTAACACATTGATCTCTAGATTGCGCCCGCGACGGGTGAGATCTTGCACGTCATCACGGTGTGAAACTGGCGTGACGTCCTGGGTGATGATTGGGCCATCGTCAAGCACTTCAGACACGTAGTGCGCTGTAGCGCCGATGATCTTGACTCCGCGATCGTGTGCCTGACGATACGGGTTCGCACCGACGAACGAAGGCAAGAACGAATGATGGATGTTGATCATGCGGGTAAACCACGGCACCACAACGGAAGCGGGAAGAACCAACATGTATCGAGCCAAAATAACCAGGTCAAACCTGTGGGCATCAAGCAGAGTCGCAATCTGGTGTTCTTGTTCGGCGCGCGCATCGGGCAGATCACTCACGGGCAGGTGAACAAACTTCTTGTCGTACATCGAACAAATTTCGGCGGCATCTGCGTGATTGGATATGACTGTCTGCACGTCAATGGACAAATCACCGAGATGCGCTCGACTGAGTAGATCTGTGGCGCAGTGCAATTGCTTGGACACCAAGATGGCAGTGCGCGGTCGATATGGCAGCGAACAAAACCGATGCTCAAGCCCCAGATCGCTGGCAATCGCGGCGAACTTCTGCTCTAAATCGTCACGCGACACACCAGATGGCGGCGTGAACTCCACACGCTGAAAAAACATGCCGTCTTCGGTATCCGTGTGTTGCTGAGCGTCAATGATGTTTCCGCCAACCGAGGCAACCCAGCCTGCAACACTGGCGACGATTCCGGGCCTGTCGCGGCACGAGAGCAGGAGCACAACTGAACTCATGAAGTGGAGACGATGGGACTCGAACCCACGACCCCCTGCTTGCAAAGCAGGTGCTCTAGCCAGCTGAGCTACGTCCCCGAAACGAAGCCCCACTCTACGGGTGAGATTCGTACTCTTGATGCCGTGGCTAAAGATCTCGTTGAACCGCTGTGGTTGCCACTGGTCATATTGGTCGGGGTGTGGGTCTATCTCTGGCGTACCTCACGGCTCGGTCGATGGGTGAACATCATTGGAACTTCCGCTTTGGCCGGTTTGTGGCTGGCGTGCACACCCCTTTCTGCACTGTTGCTCGAGCGACCACTCATGGTGGAGTCGACGCTCGAAGATGGCTGGTCGCCGCGCTACATCTTTGTCTTGAGTGCAGGCCTTGAAATCGCAGACGAACCCGAGATGGATGCCTCGGGTCGAGAAACCGTGCGCCGGGTGAATCGCGGTGTGATGTTGTGGCGCGACTATCCCAACGCCACCCTCGTGATGACTGGCGCCCAGCCCGGTATGGAAGATCTGCGCGAGCCAGAGCAACAAGGCCAGTTAATGCAGGCCCAAGCCCAACGACTGGGTGTGCCTGTAACCAACATCATCATTGAGGCCATCTCGTTGAACACCAAGGGGCATGCCAAACAAGCACGAGATTCCGCCCTGTTCGCCCCGGATATGGCTTTGGCCATCGTCACCTCGGACTTTCATCTGCGCCGCGCACGACGTGAATTCAGTCGGTACTTCAACAACATCCGAATGATCGGCTCTGACCCTGTCATCACCGACAAGTCTTTTTCTGACATCTCTGTGGCATTCCTCATCCCGCGAGTTGATGCAGTGGCCAACACCACCATGTATCTCCGGGAATATGTGGCACTTGCACTCAGTGATTTCCGCAGCTGAAAAATGCTGTATGTGGCACTTCTTGCCCGCACGGGTGTGGGTAGCCTCACTCCGTGTTAACCACGACCGACTTCATCTACGCATATCGCATCATGCGATTGCCACTATTGGATGCCGGTGGTGCCTTCATCGGAAAAATCGATGACATTGTCGTAGTCCCAGGGCGATCCACGGAGGCACCTCGCGTGTTGGGTTACGTCGCCACCAGTCAGCGGCGGAGAATCTTTGTTTCAGCCGCCCGCGTGGCGTCGCTTGACAACAGTGGGGTGCGGCTGAAGAGTTATGACCTTGATTTGAACCCGTTTCGTACCCGTGAGGGTGAGCGTTTACTTGCTGCTGATGTTTTTGACCAGCAATGCGGCGACGAAACAGTTGCTGATGTCGCCCTGCAATACCACGGCGGCCACCACCCTGCTTGGTACGTCGCCAACGTTCGTTTGACCAAACGCAGTTCACTACTGGCGCGCCCGACATTTCGATTGGTCGACTGGCACGAAGTTGCATCACTCTTTGCACCAACCACCCCGATTGCCGCTGAGGCAGCACGACTACGCAATATGCACCCGAGTGATGTCGCAACGTTCATCGCTTCTCTCCCAATCGAACAACGTCGCATGATTGCCGCAGCCATGGATGACGAGCGTCTGGCTGACGTGTTGGAAGAGTTGCCCGAAGACGAGCAGTTGCGGTTAATCGAAGGCTTGGATCTGGACCGCTTGAACAGCGTGTTTGATGAAATGGAGTTCGATGATCTAGCCGACTTGCTGGGCACGATGGGAACCGAGCAACGCGCTCAAGTGTTGGAGTCAATGGACGAAGAAGATGCCGACACCATGCGCCAACTGCTGTCCTGGCCAGAGGGCACCGCTGGGGCACTGATGACCCCAGAAGTAATCGTGCTGTCACCCGAAGCCACCGTGGCCGAAGCTTTGGCCCATGTGCGCGACCCCGAACGACATGTGTCGATTGCCGCTCAAGTATTTGTCACCCATGGCCCCCACGAACCGCCAACCGGTGGCTACATGGGTGTAGTGCATTTTCAACGACTACTGCGTGAGCCTCCTCAAACAAAACTGAAAGATTGCTTGCAACACGAGCCAACAATCCCTCCGACGTTAAACGAGCGTGACGTCATGATTCGACTTGCTACCTACAATTTGTTGTCAGTTGCAGTTGTCGACTCAGGTAACCACTTGCTGGGTGCCATCACCGTTGACGACGTGCTTGATCGTGCTCTGCCTGCCGATTGGCGTCGTCAACACCTCGAGTCGGAAACGGAATCACTCTCTGCTACGCGAGGAAACTCATGAAACGTCGTGAAAACTTGGCGAATCCGCGCTATCGCCGCACATTGAACGTGTCCTACGAGGCTGGCGCATTCGGACGTTTTTCTGAAGGAGTTGCTCGCAATCTTGGTACTGCCCGATTCCTCGTAGTGCAAACATTTCTCGTCATCATCTGGATTGCGGTCAATGTGTTGTCCATCGCCCTGCGTTGGGATCCCTACCCGTTCATCTTGTTGAACCTCATGTTCTCTGTGCAGGCGGCATACGCCGCACCGCTGATCTTGTTGGCACAAAACCGTCAGGAAGATCGCGATCGTCACGCCCTGGAAAACGATCGGGCTATCGCCACAAGAACCCAGGAGAACGCGGAATACTTGGCTCGTGAATTGGCCGCCGTGCGGCTTGCATTATCAAACACCGTCACCACTAGCGAGTTGCGAGACTCACTCGACACCCTTAGTGAGCGGATGGAGCAGTTGCTGAACGCCCATGCAATGCCGTCAACACCAGGCCTACCGCCTGCGCAGTTGCCGCGCTGAACTCCTGGGGCTTGCTGACGTTCACAAAATGATCGGCTGCCAGCGGCACGACTTGCGCACGAGTGAGATCGGCCAACGCTTGTTGTTTTCGCGGGGGCACCAATTGATCGTTGACGGTGAGCACCACGCACGTCGGAACGCCGAGTGCACCAGCCCAAGGCCGGGCATCAAATTTGGCAATCGCCCGACCAGCTTGCACCATATGCCACTGGTCGCTGCGGCGCCACTCAGCAAGCATCCACCCCAGATGTCGACGCAATGGGTGACGACGTGTAATGCGCCGCGCAAACACCAGCCGCACGGTGCTCGGACGAATGAAGCGACGTGTAATCGGGCCGAGTGCTCGCATAACCCGCATTCGTAACCGATCACGTGCCGATGCACGCCACTCCAAGGCAGTTGCCTGGAGCACGAGACCTGATACCAAGTGTGGATGTTGCTTGGCCATCAGCATGGCAATTGGCCCACCCATAGAAAATCCCACCGCCACTACTGCCGACACACCAAGCTCTTCGCACACGGCTGCGGCATCGTCGGCACAATCTTCCAGGGTGAACTTGACATCGGGGCGTAAACCGTGCCCGTGTCCGCGGTGATCGATGCCAATGACCGTCGCAAACTCACTCAGTTCGTGATATGCCGTAAAAAAATTGAGGTCACTCGTTGCGGTCCAACCGTGCAACAGCAACACCACTGGTGCCTGCGGATTGACGTGCACGGCATAGCGCACGAAGAATTCGCCACGCCCCGGCACCAACACCAGTCGGGCAGGCAACAAGGCAGGTGGGTCAATGGCGTAACGAGTCGGCATCGGCTCGCAACCTATCTGGATGCTGTCAGTTGATGAAACGCTGGCTCAATGGGATGATGTGCCGACAAATTCACTCAATCGCACACCTGCATCAAGCACATCGTGGAGTACAGCATCATTCGGTGACTCTTCGTCGCCCAGAACACGGACACCGCTAGCAAATCCACCAGCAATCACACTGCGTGCGGCAGCGAACGCGACTGCGCTGGCCATGTTTGCCACCCGATCAGCGGCACCAATCACCTCCACATGGCGTGCCTGATTTCGCCAACCACGCACCTCTACGCGCAGTGCGCCGATGCCCCCTTCGGCATGGGGTGGGGTGAGCATCGGCAGTCGTGCGGTGAGCCGGTCGCGACGAGTTGCTGAAACACGTACGGTCACGCGGGTGAGGCTGGCAACACCATGATGAAGCACGATGGGGTCGGCTAGTTCAGCACGATAACAATCACGCGGCCCGACTGGGTCGGGGAACCAACACAACTCGCGCCCACTTCCAGCAGGACGGCGCAACCAGTCCCCGTCGTGCCAACCAATCGACTGGCGTGACAATGCACGGTGATGTTGTTGGGCACACGCTGGGCCGGCAGTGCCGTGCACCGCGACATGTGTTTCGTCAATTTCATCAAATCGCTTCGACAGCAAATGAACCAACAAACCCGACAAACCAGGTGACGCGGTTGCACCAACCACCAGCGTTTGCCGCATCTGGCGGGCTACGGCATCAAGGTCAAGTAAGGCAAGTGTGTCTTCGACGTCGTCGCTACACGACACGACGCTGACACCGGCTTCGAGTAATCGCCGAGCAGCCTTGGCGTGCGGTGCCGGACACGCCAACACCACCACGTTCGTGGTGAGCATTTGTGTGCTCGACACAGCCGAGACTTTATTGGTGGCGCGTGAGAACTTCTCCACCACGCGATGCGCCACCACCGGGTTGGTGTCATTTACGTAAATATGCACCTGACCACTAGCCACCAAGTGCTCCACCACACGTGAGCCAGTTAGGCCTGCGCCGATGACCCCAATCATTGATCTGTCATTTGGGTGGCGTATAGGTGCGCCAACCACCCTGTTTGGTGGTGACTCGAGATTTGCTGCTGCCTCCGAAGCGCAGAATGCCAACGACGGCAGACGCCACGGAAAGCACGAGGAGGAGGCGCCGGAAGAGTTTCATCGTCCTGATCTGTTCGTGGGGCTAACAAGAATCGAACTTGTGACCTCATCCTTATCAGGGATGCGCTCTAACCAACTGAGCTATAGCCCCTTATCGGGAATTTCATTCTAAGGGGTTTATTACTATCGTGAAGTAGATAAGCGCTAAGCAACGCAGCGGAGAGTTAATATACTCGGCTACCATGAAACACTTGTCGTTATTGCAACGAGTTACATCTGCAGATATTCAAAGTTTTCCTTTCCCGCACATCGTCGTTCCCAACGCTCTCCCTTCGGAACTCCACGATGAATTGCGCACATCGTTTCCCTCGCCCGATGAACTGGGGATTGATTCAACTCAGGACAACTATCGATGGTCAACGAAAGCGCTGGACCTGCCAAAAACATCTGAGATTTCTGAATTATGGAGAGAGTTCATCAGATACCACTCATCTCACCTCTTCTGGAGTGAGGTTGTAAGAGTTTTTGGTCAAAGTATTTGCAATCACTTTCCGCATCATTTCCAATCTCCGGAGCAACTCTTGCTACTTGAGTCAGCTGTAAGGGACATGGCTTCCGAAGGGAAAAATCCGCTGATGTTGGATGCTCAAATTAGTGGGAATACTCCTGCAATCACGCCCGGAGTTCCACGTGGGGTACATTTTGATTCACCAAATGCTCTATACGCAGGACTTTATTATCTGAGACAAGTCGATGATTGCTCAGAAGGAGGTGATCTCCAGATTTGGCACTGGAAAACTGACTATTCGGACCGCAAGAAGGCTGCAGCCTATAAAGAAGGAGTCGCAACACGGCACGTTCAGTTGTTTAAGACCGTCAGATACCAATCGAATACTCTAGTTTTTTTGCTTAATACCCTGGATTCTCTTCACTCGGTAACTGAACGACAGCCAACTAAGAGTACGCGCCAGTTTGTAAACCTGGTTTGCGACACCCCGAGTCCGCTATTTGACTTAAGACCATTTATTCACCAACGAGCTATTAATTTCATTAAACGAGCGATTCGGGGTTTGGCTTAAGCTGAAGCTTTCTTAGTGCCCATGTTGCAATGACTCCAGCGATATTGTGAGAGATTGATTTGGTGTAAGTGGCTTTATCAACTTCTTGTGGGATTGAACTTAGCGCTCCCTCAATAGTTGAGGAACGAGTTTCGCTCATCCAGAGTTCTATTGACTCTTGAATCTCACTTAACTGAGGTCTGTTGTACGAAAATTCAAGCGCATCAGACATCGCTCTTGTTGGATCTCCATGGATACCAACGGCAAAAACACCTAAAATTCCTCGCAAATGTGTGTGACCGAGAACAACAACTGGAGTGCCCTGAGATACCGCGTTAAACGCAAGGGTCGAGTAACTAACTTCAATCACTGCGCTCGCATTACTGACTAGTTCTGCAGTAGTAGGCGTAGAGTCCACAACTACAACTCTTGTAATGGCTGCAAGGGATTTCCAGAAGCCCTTACGTCTCGGGTACTTTCTCGCAGATTGTCTTGGGGTCTCTCGCACGACGAGCAAATGGTCTTCGGGAAGGTTCTCCGCAATATGAGCCACCATTTCTCGCAGATCTGCGTACATCCAGCCCTTTCTGGCGGTGGTCCCATTTGGTTGTGACTGCAACTCCATGAACATATACCGATTCGGTAGGGTGCTAACTGAGACCGCTCTCTCTTCCCGTTTTGAACCGTGGGTTATCAACCTTCGACTCAAAGTCTGCCGTATTCTCCAAAAGGGATGACTTGAGTAGTACCTCAACCGACTGAGAAATACAAAGCTAAGTGATAAAGCGCTTCTTTGATTGTTTGTTTCTTTACTTGCTATGTAACTCCCGAGACCTGCCTGCTCAACCATTCGGGCCTGGCGCTCCCTGGAGTCACCAACAAACCATCCGCGGGAGTGGGCCTCGCTAATTAGCTTCTTACCGAAACTCCAGTCATCAAGGTCTGCCAACGACTCACAGACATACAGCGAAGACAAAAATGGTCGGACTTCGTGAAAGAACATTACTGGAACTTGGAGGGACCTTGCGACTGTTTCCAAAGCAAAATCCCACATGTTGTGTCCGTAGTTTTGTAAAACAACCAGATCAATCTTGTAGTGCTGAAATACGTAATCCCAAAAAGCGAGTTGTCGCAGCACGAGTTGCTGTCGATCATCAAAGGAATTCCTGAACATTGGGGATGGGTGCGCTGGTCTTTTGACAGTTGTGAGATCGTGAAGTGCCACTCTTTCGCACATGCGAAACAGCGCACTTTCATTTCTCATCGCGAGTTCATAAAGTTCAGGTCTAACAAAATGCGATCCGCTGGCAAGCTCCGGGTAACTCCCTAGTGTTGTCTCGGTAGAGCGTGCAACGGATACGTCGTATAGGGCCTCAGTTGATTTATTCTCTGTCGTTATTCCAACCAGTTCAACATTGGGAAGAAACTCCCGTAGTTGGTTGACTACCGATTCGAGCCCAGGCTCGGTTCCAATCTTGACAAGGAGAAGTCGGTCTACGGACATCTACCGTACATCATCTCTGGTTTTGTTTTGATCAACAGCTGAAACAACCACTTCTTCTTCCAGCACCGTTACACGCACGCCGCCAACCAATTCGGTAATGAGGTTGAACATCACCGCACCAATAACCCAGAGTGCAGTGCCAAGGATTGCAGCAAGTAGGCCAAAAGCGAAGAAGTTGGAAAACAGTGCCGCCCCATTGAACGTGAATGATTCA
>Ga0247831_1007886_pt1 | contig 11568 bp, 3 predicted proteins | sample LaCruzMarch2015__9_FD_192406 | JGI IMG/M metagenome (GOLD analysis project Ga0247831, IMG submission 192406) | Freshwater microbial communities from meromictic Lake La Cruz, Castile-La Mancha, Spain - LaCruzMarch2015_1m | ecosystem: Environmental > Aquatic > Freshwater > Lake | place: Spain...
TAGTAGTATGAACACAACACTCAGACGTATAGGCTTTGCCTGCAAATGGATCAACGATCCTTCCGAAGTTGACGGCATGAAAATCAATGCTCGTGACCGTGACTTAAATACAGGTGCTACCACAGTGAGGTGGCTGCGAGAGCATCCTCAAGAAGCAGAACAGCGGCTCTGGGACTTGATGGAACGAAACATAGAAGCCTGCTACAAATTGGTGGCCAGGGTGGGGACACTAGATGAAGATCTTAGAATGGTACGACTCAGCAGTGATATATTGCCTGTATACACTGAGCCTAGTTGGAAGTGGTTTTGGCGGCAGTCCGATGTTAGGAACTATGCCCAAAGAAATTTTAGCCGAGTGGGTGAACTGGCCCGTGAGAATCGTGTTCGGCTTAGTTTCCATCCTGGTCAGTTTACTGTGCTGGCTAGCGATAATCCAGGTATTGTCGATCGCTCAATAGAAGAATTTGAGTATCATGTTGACATGGCTCGATGGATGGGCTATGGTAAAACGTTTCAAGACTTTAAAATTAATGTTCATATCGCAGGCAGACAAGGCCCAGCAGGTATCCGTAGTGCTTTGGCACGGATGACTCCCGAGGCCCGAAACTGTCTTACCATTGAAAACGACGAAATGACCTGGGGCATCGAACACAGTCTTGAACTGGTCAAGGACTGTGCATTGGTCTTAGACATACATCATCATTGGATTAAAACTGGAGAATATATTGAAAGCACTGACGATCGTGTTAAAAGGATTCGTGATAGTTGGCGTGGTGTGCGTCCTGTCATACATTATAGTGTTTCACGGGAAGACTGCCTTGTTGAGCATCCCGGACACATCCGCCCCGATCTTTCGACCCTCTTAGAGCAGGGCTACAAGAAAGCCAAGCTGAGAGCACACAGTGAATTCTATTGGAACACTGCTGTGAATGTGTGGGCGTTGACCTTCAGAGATCATTTTGACATCATGTGCGAAAGCAAGGCCAAGAACTTAGCCTCTTTTGCACTATACGAACAGGCCAAAAAGATTACTTCTGTGCCTGTGGCTTACGACCGCGACCTGTTGCTTTCTTAACAGCAGTTTTAGTTTTTGTAGCTGCCTTCTTCACCGCTGTTTTAGTCTGTTCCACGACCACAGCAGCGTCAGCAGAATCTACCACTCCGTCTTTGTTTACGTCAGCAACGGCTTTGACACCCTCTACCGCATTCTGAACAGCGGTCTTTGCATCATCAACGTTGACCTTACCGTCATTGTTTAGATCAAGACTCTTGGAACTTCTGTTAAAATACACGAGAGCCCCGATAACCGCTGCCACCGCAATCACTAATAAGATTTCCATTTTGAATTCTCCTTGGAGTTGTATTTAGTACCTGCCCACGGGCAGGGTAGTGCTAGCGGGCATATCCCAGATCTGTTTCTGTTCTACTCCTATTCTCTGGGCAAATCTTTTAGCATCACAGTCAGCACAGCAGTGGAAATAGTTGTTGCTGAGACGTTTCCTATCTATGTGCTTGAGATCTCGAGCAAATTCCCGATCACAGCTGTCGCATCTCAGAATCACTGCGGTTTTGTTTCTCACGTATTCGTGCTGATGCCCCAGTTTACTGAGTCTAACATAATGATTTTGTTGGGTTTCTGTTTTGATAAACATCTAGTATTTACATTAGGCTTATAAAACTTTGGGCTAAATACACTCAGCAACTGCTAATCCTAGGAAAAACTATGGCAAGAAAGACAATTGATATTGGTGCTATCGGCAATGACGGCACTGGTGATAGCATAAGAGATTCGTTTCGCAAGGTCAACGACAACTTTCGTGAACTATACAGTTCGCTGGGACTAGGTGAAAATCTCACCTTTATTGGACTAGACGATACTCCTGCGACCTACGTGGGACAAAATGACGCCGTCACAGGGTCGACACCGTTGGTCACGGTCAACAACACTGAATCTGGATTGGCCTTTAAGAGATTGGTTCCGGGTGCGGGCGTAAGCATAGACTTTACCACTAATCCCAATGAAATCACCATCAACAGTGAATTCTCAGAAATCGTAGCTGATCCTTCGCCACAGCTGGGCGGTGATCTATCCATGAGGTCAGGTGGCGAACAATTTAGGATCGTCGATGCTGGTACTACAATTACCCCACTAAGTCCGATCTTCAAACATGAATTGGTCAACAAAGCCTATGCAGATTCCAAGCTAGCCAGAGCAGGTGTGGATGCAGTAAATCCGGAAACAGGACTAGTAGACGGATCGTTCGGCACCATGAGTGGCCCGCTGATCCTGTCACGCAGTCCTGAACCCGATGACGACGAATTGTATGGCGGCTTGATTGCAGCCACTAAACAATACGTTGATTCATCTGCGTTTGGCAGCTCAGTTAATCTCTATGTAGCACTATCTGGTGCTGATGACAGACCAGGTGTGTCTAAACAGTTACAGGGTCGTGCTTTGGCCTATGCCTATCGGACTCTGGAAGCTGCACTGAAACGAGCAGAAGAATTGGTGCTGGAAGGTCCTGCAGAAATCGGACCTTATAAAAAGATCCTGACATTCAACAATGGCGCAGGCACCTGTACTCTAGACGGTATTGGAGTAGCACCTGGTTCAGGTTCAGGGTTTATCGGTGTGTTGAGAATGAGCGTAGACACAGCGACTCTAAACGGTGTTGGCACAAACTATTATCCTGGTGATATACTATCCATCAGCGGCGGTACAGGTACTGGTACAGCTACCATTGAGGTGCTGACCACATTGACCACTCCTGGCGCTATCAATACATTTAGAATCATATCCACAGGCGTTTATACTGTGCTGCCTGGAGCCACAGCAGTGGCCACTACTATCTCGACCTCAGCAGCACCTCTGGGAATTGGCGCAATTGGCGCAGGTGCCACATTCGATCTTGCTTATAAAGTGGCTTCTGTGACCATAACTGCTGGTGGTACTGGTTACAGTCTAGTATCTGTGCGCATCACTGGCGGATCAGGTACTGGCGCATTTGGCACAGCAGTGGTCACTGCGGGAGTTATAACCAGTATCACTATCACAGACAAAGGATCTGGATTTGTTTCTATGCCGACTCTAGAGGTCAGCCTTCCTAGATTCAGAATCCGCACGGACGGTTATAGGACTGATTTCACCGGAGATGTTTTAACCAACACTCCAGAAGCCATACGTGGTAGAGATATCCGTGAAGGCCTGTTCCTAAGAGGAGAAACTTCCGGTGCCTTGGCGCAGATTCTAGCACACTCGGGTGCCTTGGACAGCGATGGCAATGAAATATTTGACGTGGACATTAAATTTGGCAACTTCGTGATTGACGAAGTCATCAGCTATGGAGACATCAGTAAAAGCATCCAGATTGCGATCTTGGTAGAAAGTGGAGAGTACTATGAAAACTATCCATTGAGATTGCCACCTAATACCTCTATCGTAGGTGATGAATTCCGCAGAGTGATATTCAGACCACTACCAGGTGTTAGTTCTAGTCCATGGGCTTTCCAGAAATTCCGCAGAGATAGAGTTATAGATGGATTGACTACTTCTACCAAACTATATGCCTATCATTATTTGACCGATACCGAAGCTCCGGTATATCCACGAATCAACAATCCAGGTAACTTTGACTCAGCCGCTGCCTTGCTGGACTTGAACAGAACATTCCTACAAAATGAAATCACTGCTTGGATTGACAATAATATCAGCTCAGCCGGCGTTGGCTCAATCTGGTACAATTTTGAATATATCCAATCCAAATGTGAGCGTGATATAGGACTGATAGTTGATAGCATAGTGTTTGATCTCAAGTATGGCGAATACAATCGCACAGTCAGCGCCGCCCTGAAATACTATCAGGGTGCCAGTGCGCAGTATGCGATCACTGTACAACTAGAACAGTATCAAGAAGTGTTGATCAAGCTGAATCAATTGATGCAGAGCATCATCGACAACACCGTGATCGCACCGGTCTATAACACTGTGTTCCCTCAGATCATAGATCAGGCATTCGTGTCTGAAGTGGGCGCAGACAGTGTCATTGGCGCTTTGATCACTGCGATTAACGATATCATAGATGAAAGCGGTCCAGGATTTGGCAGCGTGAACCAGCCCAAAAACAACGAAGAAATGGATGTGTTCTTGGCCAATGACGCTGTGCGCTGGCAGGCAATCACTGCACAGGGTCACGGCGGATTCATGGGTGTATTGGATCCCACAGGTCAGATTTTGGCCAAATCTCCTTATTTCCAAGAATGTGCTTCATTCTCTAGAAGCAAGGATCGCCAGGTGTTTGCAGGCGGTATGTTCGTGGACGGATTTACTGGTAACCTACAGTTCCGTCATAACACCACCAGCGGTGATTTCCTCACACTGGGAGTATCAGGGTTGGATAGATTTCCACAACTGCCATGTTCGTTCTTGGTGGATGATTCTGTATTCCGTGTCAATTATGTCAGAGATTTTGTGTTCAACCCTGCGGGATCCACTGCTAATCTTGTGCTGGATGATACTAATCCATTTACTCGTGCAGCAAGCACACAGACCTGTACCATTAGTTTTGCTTCCCCGGCAGTTATAACCAGAGCAGACCATAGACTGCAACCTGGCGCCACTATAGTGTTTAGTACCACAGGCACACTGCCTGGCGGAATTGTCGCCGGCCAGGAATATTTTGTGGTCGAGGACGGGATCACTAATAACACGTTTAATGTCACAGTGTCTTTGTTTGCTCCTAGCAGCATTATTCCTATCGCTACTGTGGCAAGGGTGGGTAGTCTAGTCACGATCGTGTGTTCCACTACACATTTATTAACCAGTGGATCGGTGGTTAATATCAATAATACCGCCACTGTGTTAGACAGTGATAATGCACAGGTTATCACTGTTGTGAATCCCACAACGTTCACCTACGTATCTAACACCACTGGTGTTATAGGCGAAATTCCCAAACCAGCTGGACGTGTGGTCCAGACAGCAACAATTACTAAACTGGCTACTACCAGTGCTGGCTCAGGTGTCCACAGCTACCAACGGATCTACGAAATACTGATGCCAGGTAATAGATCGCTGTTGTGTAACGACTTTACACAGATCAACGACCTAGGCTACGGCATATGCGCTACCAACGGTGGATTGGTAGAAGCAGTTAGCATGTTCACCTACTACTGTCACATCAGCTACTACAGTCTCAATGGTGCACAGATTAGATCAGTAGGAGGATCCAGTGCGCATGGTAACTATGCCTTGGTGGCAGAAGGATTTGATCCACTAGAAGTACCAACTCCTACCAGTGTGTTTGAAGACTTTGCCCAGAAAGTTAAATGTTACAATGACAGTGCAACCTATACCAATACTTTCGAAGGATTGTTTATATATGTTTATGCCTATGACTATCTTCCGCTTTCGGGCTCAGAAATAGAAGTCGATCACGGCGGAAGTATAGGAATTTTCAAATATCCAGTAACCAGCGTCACACAAGAAGACGCTTTCCCCACAGGAGTAGTTCGTCTTAACTTGACCACAGGCACAGGAGCAGCAGAAAGCGAGGGCCTAGCTGCAATAGTACCCGATGCTACTATAATGACCTTGAGAAACAATGGACAACTGATACTGACTGGCGGACTCGAAAATGTTGCTGTCAGACCATCAACTGGTCTCAAACTGCGCGAAACAGGTGAGTTGGTTTATCGCGTTCTGTTGTTTACATCTGTGCAGGATGAAAACGGTCCATACCCAGTAAGCATAACCAACGCTTCTCCTGCAGTGATTAAAATACTGCTGACAGTAACTGATATCACAGACAGCAGCCTTTGTACCACGGCACAAAATCACAAACTCAAACTGGGAGATAAGTTCATACCTACTTCCACTGCTAACGGATTTGTAAGTGGTACTACGTATTATGTGATCTCAGTTCCAGAATACAATCAGTTCACTGTCAGCACATCATCTGGAGGCAGTGTTCATGCTTTAACCAATGGTTCTGGCCTAACTATACAAGGGGTAAAAACACACAAGCTGGTAGAAAATTACACCATCAGCTTTTTGGTCAGCGGAGGTGGCTCACTGCCTACAGGCATGTTGGCTGAACAAGAATACTATGTGCTGCCAGATGGCTTGACTGATACTCAATTCCGTATAAGTCTAACTAAAAACGGCACAGCTGTTAACACAAGCTCTGCTGGATCAGGAACGTTCAGTCTCAAGCACGAAGGTCTGACCAAGACCAATCTCAGAGAAAACTACGACTATGTTGAATTGACTGTTTGGCAACCAGGTGTAGCAGCCACATACAGTCTAGTGGCTACGGATACCACAACATCTACTGATCTAATCACTCTCAGCACCATCAGCTATCAGGTCAAACCTGGTATGCCTATAGTGTTTGCAGGCACCACATTCGGTGGCATCACAGCTGCTACCACCTACTATGTGAGATCAAGTCCCTACAGCGACAGTATTCCTGTGGCCACAGTGGCTAGATCTGGTACTACTGCTACTATAGTGACATCAGTGAATCACGGTCTGGCTTCTGGACAAACTGTAGATATCAACACCACTAGCACCGCACTAGATTCAGACAACGCAGTAGTGATTACCGTGACCAATGCTACTACATTTACCTATACGTCAGGAGCAAGCGGAACTATATCATCAACTCCTGCCACTGCAGGTCGTGTGGTCCCAGATTCCAAGATCACTGTCAGCGCCACGCAAGGAGGTGCCGCACTGACTCTCAGCACAGCTTCAGGTACTATGACCGCGGTAGCTGGAGGTGAACTGGATGCCACAATCACTATTGCTACGCCCGGCGTGGTCACTACCACCGCGCACGGTTTTGCTATTGATGACGTAATTAGATTCAAAACCACAGGTACATTGCCTGGAGGGCTAAGTGCAAACATCAATTATTTTGTGCAATCCACGCCCACACCTGATACGTTTACGCTAGCGATAACACCTGGAGCAGCAAGTGGTATTGCTACATCTGGTTCACAGACTGGTACTCATACTGTAAGCAGGGTGCAGGGCAGAGCCGGTGATACCACATTCGCTGTGGTGGCTGTGCCAGATCAAAGTGTCAGCAGAGTCACTGGTTCTAAATTCATGTTCAAAGGTGAGGAATACATCGTCTCACAGTATGATACTTTGGCTGTGACTAATGAGATATTTGCTCGCGTATACTTAAATAGACCATTGGTGCACAGCATAGTTGCCTACGGTTCTCCGTACAGCGCGAAGAGTGCTGTGCCTATACGCAGCAATGGTGCTATAGGAAATTTAACTATACGTATTTCTCTGACTCGCGTAACCAGTCACGACCTACTAGAAATAGGCACAGGATCATACGCAGATACCAACTATCCCAAAGAAATCTACGGTCCAAGTGTAAATGCATTCAACGAAGACACTGAGGTCGAAGAACGTGACGTGGGTCGTGTGTTTTATGTTACCACTGATCAATTTGGTAATTTCTCCGTAGGTCCATATTTCAGAGTTGACCAAGGTACAGGTACAGTGACATTCGCTGCCAGTATTGCTCTCAGCAACTTAGATGGTATTGGTTTCAAACGAGGTGTGCCTATCAGTGAGTTCTCCACAGACTCTGGATTTACAGACAACGCCACAGATACTGTGCCTACAGAAAATGCCGCACGTATCTATATCGAACGTAGATTAGGCATGCAGCACGACGGGTCGGCTGTGACTAGTGGTCAGTTGATTCCCACAGTCACAGGTGGTTTCATGGCTCTTAATGGCACGTTGGCCATGAAGGGCACCATGAACATGGCCAATAACAAGATCGTGAATCTTCAAGATCCCACCAGTCCGCAGGATGTGGTCAATCTACGAAGCTTGACTTTCAGTAACCTACAAGAGTTTACTGTGACCAATGCACAAGCCGGAGATACTTTGATATTCACTGGCGCTGGTAACAGTGCGATAAATGCAAGGATTATTGGTGACATTACCTTTAATCTTACACCGGGAGTAGATTCCGCACTGAATCAGGTTGATGCTCAGATTGTGCCAGGATCGATTATTAACACAGACGTAAATGCTGCCGCAGCTATTGCCTACAGCAAGTTGAATCTTGCGAACAGTATCGTCAACGCAGATATTAACTCGTCTGCTGCTATCGCCTATTCCAAACTGAATCTAGCTACCAGCATTGTAAATGCAGACGTCAGTGCTGGTGCTGCGATTGCAATAAACAAGTTGGCTGCGTTGGCACCGGATACCGTGGTGGGCAATTCATCGGTGACTTCGGCTAATCCCAGTGCTGTGGCCTTTAGCACAGTGGTGGATGAGGGTCTTGCTGTAAAAAAATCACAGTACTCCAGTGTTGGTTTCCTTAAACGCACCAGTGGCTCTAGCAACACAGCAGACGTCGACTATGGTGTGATCAACTCCTCAGCAGGATCATCTGCAACTGTGGGAGCTTCAGAACTGATCGCCAGAGACTCCAATGGAGATTTTGGTGGTAGAATCATAGACGTACAGCAGTACAAGATTGATACATTTGTCGCTATAGACACTGCCACAGTTGGTGGTAGTGGCGGTTACACCAGATATGCAGGGTACGGTGGTATCAATAATAGTGGAGTCTATATACAGAGTGACACTGCCACAGCGTCTAATAATAAAACTGCATATTGGAATGATTCACATGAATTTAAGAACAAGACTGGCGCAGCAAACGCACCTATAACTTGTTCAACCATTACGGCGACCACTGCACAGGTTACAGAAATAACCACTGGAGGTAATACTACCTCTGGTACGATCACAGGACGTTGGACACTCACCGGTACATCACCTAATGAATCGAGACTTCAGGCCACATATTCCGCTGACTTGGCAGAAAACTATGAAGGCGACGAACAGTACGAAGTAGGTACCGTACTGGTGTTTGACGGTGACAAAGAAGTCACTGTCAGCTCAGTGAAAGGTGACACCAGAGTGGCAGGCGTTGTCTCAAACACAGCAGCCTATACCATGTTTGAAGCTTGCCCAGGTCTGAAAAATCTAGTGGCCTTACAGGGACGTGTACCATGTAAAGTGGTTGGTAAGATCCGCAAAGGAGATATACTAATCACTTCGGGAATTCCCGGAGTAGCAGTAGCTGCCAGCGGAGATGTCCGAGTAGGTACGGTAGTAGGCAAAGCCATCAAGGACTACGATTCAGATCATATTGGGTTAGTTGAAATAGCGGTAGGGAGAACATAATGCCATTTAATCAAAATATAACACCAGGTGCTCCACCGTTATTATGGAGTGACGTCAACGAAGCGTTTACCCAGATCAACGAAAATTTTGACATACTGGTGGCCACAGTAGGAGACGGTAGTGGATTGACTCCGGTTGATTTCACTAGTTTAGATACCAGTGTCAAACCTACCACTGATGATCTACGTGACCTAGGTGATGCCACACATAAATGGGGTGCTGTGTTCAGCAGTGAACACACCGCGGTAAAACCCTTAAACGGATTATGGGCAGGGGCGGCACAGGTTAAAGGGGTTGGACTGACAATTAATCTTCCAGCCAATTCTACTGTTGGTGGTGATCCTATAACTGGTATTGGCACTAGCTTGATAATAGATCCAGAAAAGACATTCTTCAAAATCATCGAAGTTGACGCTGGTAACAGTGTGGTGGCAACAGAATTCGGTGACACCCTAAACTTGATCAGTGGCAGTGGAGTCAGCATGCTGGTAAGCTCGGGTGCAGACTCAATCACTATCTCAAACACAGGTGTGCTGTCAGTGGCAGCTGGTTCGGGGATAAGTGTAGCAACTGTGAGTGGCACAGCCACAGTCACTAACTCAGGTGTCCGCAGTCTACAAAGCACTACCGCACTGCCCACAGGTAGAAGCACAGGTGCTGGTATCAACATCACTGGGTCAACCGGTGACAACATCAGAGTAACCAACACTGGAGTGATCACGATCTCGTCAGGTGTAGGTATCACTGTGAGTGCAGATACTGCCACGGGTGATGTCACTATCACAAATTCAGCTCCGGCGGTAAACGCATTCACACAGATCGAAGTCAATGGTGATTCTGCTAATCGACTGCAGGCAGATGCGGTCAGTGACACATTAAACATCACCAGCGATGCAACCATCACTCTAACTCCAGTAGTAGGCACTGATACTTTAAACATTGCAGTGAATCCAGTATTTGATCTGCGTGGATCTGTGTTTGCTGATGACTCAACTCTGCTGGTAGATGCTGTGAGTGGCACACTGAGAGGTATATTCATAGGTTCTGTGTTTACAGATAGTTCTACTCAGATCATAGATGGCAACACTGCCACAGTCTACGGTAACATAGAAGCCACAACATTGCGAACAGCAGAGACTAAAATAGCATTAGGTGAGAATGCTGGATTAACGGATCAACAAAGTCAAGCGGTAGCTATAGGAAGGTTAGCTGGACAAACTTCGCAGGGCGCCAATTCAGTTGCTATTGGAGTCATTGCTGGACAAACTTCACAAGGTAGTGGTGCTGTGGCGATCGGTGGCAATGCCGGAGTAACAAATCAAGGCGCCAATGCTGTGGCCGTTGGCGTTAATGTAGGTGTTACCTCGCAAGGTGCAAACTCAGTGGCCATTGGTGCAGCTGCTGGCAATGCAAATCAACCTGCCAACACCATCATATTAAATGCCACAGGTATTGCAGTCAACGGTGTTGCCGCACAAACCAACAGTTTCTATGTTGATCCAATTAGAACCACAGCCAACGGTACTCCGTTGATGTACAATTCAACAACCAAAGAAATTACATACAGTACGGTATTGGAATTTGTTGGTAGTACAATTTCAACCAATGATTCATCCGGCATCACAGTTGATGTACAGACCACATTCAACACAGACGTTACTTTTGAAAACGATATCACTGTGGCTGAACGGCTCACAGTCAAAGGCAGTAGAGTTATCAACTTAACTGAATTGAAATCAGTTGTGGCGGCCAGTGCAAGTTTTGCTGACTTCCAGACAAGAATAGCAGCATTGGTATAACGGAGCGAATAAATGGCAAAACAATCAATAAACGTAGGCACCGCAGCTAACGATAAGAAAGGCGATAGCCTACGAGCAGCGTTCCAAAAGGTCAATGCTAACTTTACTGAACTATACGTAGCACTAGGACTAGACAGTGGCGGATTAAATTTAGGTGCTTTCGAATTTACGGGCAGCACATTAAGCACCACAGATAGTAGTTCTATTATTATTGACCAGGCTACAACTGTTACCAGCAACCTGTCTGTGGGCGGAGATATACTGCCGCAGACTGCCAATGGTGGAGACCTAGGCTCAAGCGCATTGCCCTGGCGCAGTTTGTATGTCAGCAACAACACCATTTATATTGGCGGGGTAGCATTAGGGATAGATGCTAATGGTAATTTGACCACAGGCGGCACAGTGGTTGGCAGCACACCAGCCTGGGCCAACATTACAGGCAAGCCCACATTTGCCTCAGTGGCAACAAGCGGCGCCTACGGTGATCTATCAGGTCGTCCGACTATTCCAACTCTGACCAGCCAGCTGACAAAC
>Ga0247831_1007889_pt1 | contig 11564 bp, 7 predicted proteins | sample LaCruzMarch2015__9_FD_192406 | JGI IMG/M metagenome (GOLD analysis project Ga0247831, IMG submission 192406) | Freshwater microbial communities from meromictic Lake La Cruz, Castile-La Mancha, Spain - LaCruzMarch2015_1m | ecosystem: Environmental > Aquatic > Freshwater > Lake | place: Spain...
AACTTTTGGAGATATGATTCACGGTTTATCATTGCTTTTCATTTAATTCTACAGCAAAGATATACTTCTTATTGACGAAAATTCGTTTTTATGGAAGTTTTCGTCAGTAGCGAAGAAACCCCACGCCCCGACGAAAGTGGAAAGATTTTAAACAGCGGAAACGTTTCTCTAATTTTTTTCAGTTTTTTTTTTGCTTAAGAGTTTGGGGTATTATTTTCAATATAATAGTTACCTCCTGAATTTGCTACCCACGTGGTTAATTCATTAGCTAATGATTCATTTGTTTCTAGCAATTTTTGTATTATTTTATGTGTTGGACTCGGACTACCAAAACCAAAATCATTTTCGGTCTTATTTCTGTAAAGTACTTCTACTATGTGTAAACCTTTAACTAAATATTCTACATCAAAATCAATATATTTCGATGCGTTTGCCCAACCAATTGTAAATATAAACTCGCTTCCCTTTAAAGTAGGGAAATTGGGAAGAATAATATTGAATTCATCTTCCAAACAAAGATGACGTTTACCAATTTCTTTAAAAACTCTATTTGACTATTCATATTCAACTTTTGATTCGTTTACAAAACTTTCTTCGTAATCTTTTCTAGTTAAAACGGTATCGTAAAGCCCAACATCTTCTCCTTCATGTTTATTGATTCCTATATATTCTAAACTTGCGTCTTCATAACGTTTGAATTTGTAAACAGCATCATTCATTAAAGCGGAATTAAACACGCCCAGACTTACTAATAATTCAAAGTCTTTTACTGAAAGTCCTGTTACTTTTTTGAAAAGTCCTGGTTCTAATTGTGTGATTACATCTTTTAGGCTTCTCTCTCGGTAGTCTGTCAAATACATAAAAACAGGAACCCGAGTAGCAAACTTGATTAATTTTTCTTGGATTTGCTTTCTCATACTTTTGTATTCTTTTTCTTCGTCAGAAAGCTCCTTTTTCTCCTGCTTTGTAAGATCTTTGTCATTGGCTTCTTTCTTTGCTTTTTTAACTGCCTCCGATTTATTGATAATGGTTTCAATGTCCTGATTCAAATTCCTGAAGCCTTCAATGTTCATTAAAGCTTTCATTGCTTCTTCATTTGCCATAAGACGAGCAAGGGTAGTATTATCTACATTTACGAGCAATGCGCTCTCCCAACGTCTAGCTAAAAGAGTAGCTGTTGTGCCACTCATAGCCATATCCAAAATTCCAGCAGCATCTACTTGCTTCATTGAACTACCATCATACGCCAATACAGGAAGGAAGTTTATGAACTCAGCAACTTTTATTTCGGGGTTAGATTCGTTTACATTTAGTCGGCAACTGTAATCGGCAATTTGTCTAAGCGCACGGTCTGGAGCAAAGTCAAAAACATAGCATTCTTCCTTTAGAATTTCTTCTTTATTGGGCGATTTACTGTCTGGATTTTTAATTACCCAAGGAGTTTGTACTCGAAATGCTGCTTGAAAATAAGTTTCAGGACTGGAAGAATTACGCAACATAAAAATACCAGTCCAAGGTTTTACCGATACACCTGTTGTAAGTTTACCACAAGAAAGCGTTATTGTTTTTGATTCCAATGGGTTGTCCGTCATTGCATCTAAAACGGGAGGCAATGCTTCTATTCCAATTCCTGCTTGTGTTCCTGCGGCAACCACTACTTTGTAATCGTGATAAAATGTATTTTGTCTTCTTTCTAGCAATAATGCCATAGCATTACAGGCTGAAACGGACGGCAAAAACCAAAAAGTATGATTAAGCACTTTAAGCAATGGAGCGTGTGAAAACGGCAATGGCGGTTTTTTTGCTCCCATTTTCAAAAGGTCAACTGTAGTTTCGCTAAATGAACCCCTAATTAAATCCAACCATTTCTGAACTTCATCTTCGTATTTGAATCGTGCTTTTCGTCCTTCTCCTTCGGCTGAAAAAAATATATTTAAATCAAAACCATCAAACTCACCTTGCATTGCAATTTGACGAATGGAATCAGGTAATTGATACGTGAGCATTACCATTCTTGGTAAAGAGGCATAAGGATTTACACTTAATGAATCGTCCCAATTTTCTTTTGCTTTTTGTTCGTCTGAATATGTCCAATTAAAAATTTGTTCTTCGATAAATTCACCTGAACTTATTGCCCGAAAAGGAGTTCCTGACAAATACAAAAAATGATTAGTACTAATTGGAATAATTTTCTCTAAATTTTCTGCTTTGTCTTCTTCAGCTATTCCTTCTTTTTCAATTTTTTTATATTCTTCGATTTCTTTTTCCGCTTCTAAATCCTTTCCAAATAAATCTTTGGCGCTTTCTCGCCATGCACCAAAATGATATTCATCAAAAATAATACAATCCCAAACGATAGTGTGAACCCATTCATTTTTTGTCTTAATACCACCTGTATTTTTATTAATTCCCAAGTAATCCTGAAAAGAACCAAAGCAAACAAGTGGCTTCTTAAATTCAATGTCTTTTTCTTCAAATTCAGTTTCATGTTTTGAATAAAACTGCCAACCTTCAAAATCCACATGAGGTAACAAGTCTTCTTTCCAAGCATCTTCAACGGCTGGTTTGAATGTAAGTACCAATACTTTTTTCCAAGCCATTTTTTTAGCTAATTGATAACTAGCAAAGGTTTTTCCGAAACGCATTTTGGCATTCCAAAGAAAATGGGGTGTTCTATCTTTGTTTTCTTTCTTGAAGCTCTTGAAATAGGCAATAGTTTTATCTACAGCCGCTTCCTGTTCGGGTCGCATTCCGAATGAAAGTGTTCTGTCGGCTTCTGTTCGTTCACCTGTTTTAATTTCCCAAATGGCTTTGCGTAAATCGTTTAGCGTGCATTTGAACCATTCGCCTTCTGGATTGGCAATGCCATGCTTGCGTAAATGGTTATGTAAATCTTTATCAGTAAACGAACTACCGTCACGCTTCATAGCTGATTCTTCAAAAACAATTTTATATTTTATTCTTGCTGTTTTGGTTTGCTCATCTATCCGAACTTCATTTGGTCTTTTAGATTGGCCTATTTTCAATAAACCTTCTTTGTATGGAATCCCCGGCAACTCATACGCATAAATGGTTGGGTTGATTGAAGGACGGGGTGGAAAGAAATCTTTTTTACTCATTTTATCTTCTTGGATTTACTTTGCAAATAAAAAACTGTTGAAAATCAACGCTTTTGATTATTTGTGGATTTACTTTGCAAATAAGATTTTATAAAATTATGCATAATAAGGGATGTAAGTTGCATATTTTCTTGATGTGATTTCAGGGTCTGAAAGTTTTATTAAACTCGCTTCAAATGTATCTGAAATTATTCTTGATGCTACAGAAGAATCGTTCTTATTTATACCAAAACGTTCTCTAACTGATTGGTTATTTAATTCTTTTCTGTCTTCAAAAAGCAAACAAGCATGTTGGTAGCAAGCCATAATCTTTTCAGTTTTAGACATTGCCTTTAATTCTTTAGGGGGAAATAAAATAACTCTTGTATGTGATTCACTTTTTTCGAATTTGACTGCCGGTAATCTTCTTGCCTCAACTGCTTCTATGGCTCTATCAATCCCACTTCCTCTCCTTTCACAAATCCCAAGCAATAGCATAGTTTGAGCGAGAATTTCGTTTCTTGACCTTGGTGGCATATCTAAAAGTCGATTTACATCATTTAGCGGTGCACCAGGGTTCGTAATTACAAATCTGTTGGTAAAAATCTCAATGGTGATTGGCATGCCGTCAATGGCAAAATCTTGATGTATTAATGCGTTTGCAATAAACTCTCTAATGGCTACTTTTGGATAAATAGGTATTTCTTTTCTGATTCCTTCGATGATTTCTGTTTTTGGTAATTGTTTGAGGATAAAGTTTATTAATCCCTCAAAACCTGCGGCATAACCGTATCCCCCTTTTTGCTCTTTTTCTAGATCTCTGTTGTTACTCCCTAAATATTGACGGACTATAACATTACGTCCATTTAGCTCTGGATAATCATTTATATCATTTGCAAAAAGTATTGCACCAAGATTAGTTATACCCCAAGAATTATTTTTCCTGTTGATAAATTTATATTCTGTTAATGTGTTAAGAATTGCATCGGTATTTTTTGGTGTATTTTTATCCAATAGCTCAAACAGTTTTTGATAGTTTAATTTTGCCAATACTTGTTCTTCTGTTAGATTCTCTAAAGCTGTGATTTCTTCAAATGGTATGCCTCTTGTTTGAGAAATTAGAATCTGCACTTGCTTTTTAGTCATTTTTATTGTTTGACCAGCCGACCTAGTATAGCATTCATAAATATTTTTTCCTCGAAAATGAATCGGTTTATCTTCTTGCTCAGGGATATGAACAAAAAGTAAGTTGAAACCTTTAAACTCCATAATACTATGTTCTATTGAAATTGTTGAACTTAGGTTATTTTTTGCTATGTTACCCAAAAGAGTTACAATTCTATCAGCATCTGACTGAGAAACAGAAAACAAGCTACCATCATTATTAACACCATATACGAATAGACCACCACCCTGCAAATTAGAAAAAGCACAAATGTGCTGCGCAAGCCTTTCTGTTTTGGTTGATAAACCACTTTTCCAATCCAATTCGTTCAATTCGATAGGTACAGGAAACAAACTGTCTTGGAGTATTTTTAGTGCTTTTTCTTTCCAGGTTTCCATATTATTTATCTAGTCTTTTAGCATTTCTAATTCTGAGTAAAGCCTTGGCTTAGCAACGTCCACCAATTCAAAAGAATAAATGGTTGGATTGGTGGATGGTTGAATTGAATTTTTTTTACACATCTACTTCGGTATTTTGGCTTAAATCCATTGGGCGTATCATGCTTTCAATGAATGAAATTTCATCATCCGTTAAGCCATATTTTTTGTAGAGTTTTTCATCTGTCCAAGTTTGTTCAAAGTCTTGTGTAGGAACAAACGAGTAAACTTTTTTCATTGCGTTTTGGGTTATTTTAATCAAAGAAACCAATAAATGGAAAAACTTTGTCTGAGTGTAGCTAACTAAATTATCTGCTGTCGATTTTTTTGAAAAAGGTCCCAAAATCAAATACGTTTCAGTACAACAAGAATTGGGTTCAACTATTAAAGGGTTTAACCAATCTTTTGCCATACTTCCTACTCCCCACGCTTTAGTAATTAGAACTTTGTAATCCTTAATTAATTCTACATTTTTTCTGATACTGTCTTTGTCAATATAACCAATTCCTTCTCTTTGCCATCCGTTATAGTAAAACTTAACAGCATCTTTGAATGGTTCTTTTTTGTATTTTGGCTTTACCCTTTTATAACTGCCATCAACTCTTACATCAAATCCGAAAGGGTCATTTGCACTAATCATATCTGCAAAACTTTTCTCTTTTAAAGCCTGTACTTTATGAAGAATTGAGATTGCTTCATTGTATCTTATGAATGTTTCAGCTCCTTTTTCTAATAAAACTCTTTCAGATTCAGACTTTATTTCTCCGCCTTCATGTGTAAATATTTTTGTTTTCCCATTGTATTCTTTTTCCCATAAGAAATAACAAACTCCACCTTTGATTTCAACACCTGGGAAACAGTCAGAAGCTGTTGGAAAATCGTGCAAAGCTTTAATTCTTTTATCTTTCAACATTTCATCTCTAAACTCATCGAGTCCTCGACCGCCTGTAAACCAACGGGAAGGAACAATCATAGTTAGATAGGTTGGATTAAGTTTTTTGGCTTGTTGTATAAACTTATGATAGATTGGAATTGCACTTGAACCTGTGCCACCACCATCATTTAACTGATAAGGCGGATTTCCAACTATAACGTCAAATTTCATATTAAAAATATTTTCAGGTTTGTCTGTGTGAATAAAATTGTAAGCGTAGGTTTCCAAGGCATCTTCTCGGTCATACACTTCTTGGCTCGCTCCGCAATAGGTGCATTTACCTCCTGAGCCTGTCGTAGGATGCCAAGTATGTTGTAAATGCTCATAATGTATATTTCCTTGCTCATCATCAAAGGTTTCGCAAATGGAGTATTTTCCATTGGCAGTTTTGGAGCAATACACACTTCTTCTACTCAATAAACTGGTGAGTTCAGTAATTGCTATGCCATATAACTGTTGGCTGAAAATGTGGTTAATGCGTTCCTGCTTGTCTGGTATTTGAGATTCCAAACCGTGCATCAGTCGCTTTGCTATTTCCCGCAAAAACACACCGCTTTTAGAAACAGGGTCTAAAAATTTAGCATTGGGGTTGCTCCACAATTCGGCAGGGAGCAAATCCAAAATATCATTTACCAAACTAGGAGGGGTAAATACTTCGTCATTACTCAAATTAGCAAGGCAGGAAAGTACATCAGGGTTATAATTCGTTTGTATCATCTTCTCCAAGTTTTAAGAAATGAATAAGCGGAAAATCTTTTACAGGTTCGTCAATAGCTGCTGCACTACCTTCGTCATTGAATAGAGAAAACTGATGCGTTTTTTCTACTAAAAATTTAAACATATAATCTCTTCGTTTCAGCATTGAGCCATTTACGGCACTCCATTCTGAAAACACAATTGGCTGTTTAGTTAAAGGGTTGGTAAAGTCTAAAGCATCTCCCCAGAGTATATTTCTGCTCAACAAAAATCGAACAGAACTAATACAATCATTATTTACTTGTTTGAATGTTCTGGTATACCATTCTATATAAATGCCAAGCAAACGGTCTCTACATTCATGTGCATTGTCCTCTAAAATGTCTACACCGTAAATACTCGAAACTGCTATTACTGAATAGCGTTCCCATTCCACTTGGCTTTTACTGTATCGACTGTCAATGACTGCTAATTTCCGTCTTAATACTTCTGCTAAGAAGTTCCCGTTGCCACAGGCTGGTTCTAAGAACCGAGAGTCGATTCTTTCAGTTTCGTGTTTCACCAAGTCAAGCATAGCGTTTACTTCACGTTGGTTAGTAAACACTTCCCCATGGTCAGTAACCCGCTTTTTGGATTTTACTTGGTTGTCAGGTTTTATATTTTCTGCTAATTCAGTCACTTTTTATTTTTAATATTTTGAGTCGTCTATGTTACTTTTTTCTTTTTTTCGTAGGCTTTTTTAAACTGAATCATAGCTTTGGTAGCATTTAATTTAAGGTCAACATCAAATATAGGTAAAATAGCAAAAAAAATAGAGTTGAACATTACTAAAAAATTGTGTATAAAAACTGAAGTTTCACGATCGAAGTTTTCTTATTTGACGAAAATTCATTTTTTTGGAAGTTTTCGTCACTAGCGAAGAAATCCCCACGCCCCGACGAAAGCGGAAAGCTTTTTTCAGAGACATTAGGATTTTAAGACATTAGGACATTAAGATAAAAAGCTTTTGTTCCTTGTTGAAAGCTCTTTTGCTGCTTTTTTCGTGGCTTAATGCAACTTAGAGCAAACTTGCAGCTGTAGGCGGAGTGCGCAGAATGTGTGTTGCAAGGCGCCCAAAATATCTAACAATAACTACAATATTTAGAATCGGGATTGTGTGAAATTACTTCTTCTGTTTCGTATAGTTCTGTGATGATATCCGTTACTAAATCCACTAAAGAATTACAGACGTCTTCCGTGGTGCCATCTTCAATGTTTAAATTGTAGTTCGCTTTTACGTCTACTAAAGAAATGATTTTTGCCTCCGCAGGGAAATGATTAAAACGTTCCTTGAAAAATAAACAATACAATGCCAATTGCACGGCGTGTTTACAGTTTTTAAATGACAAAATGGGAGTATCAAGTTGTTTGAATTTCACATCTTTTTCCGTCACTTTTCCACTTTTGTAATCAATCACTCGGTAGTTATCTCCTACTTTGTCGATACGATCTACCAAACCGCTGAAATGAATGAGCTTTTTTGTGCCATTTACCTCAATTTCAATTGATTTTGTCAATTTCATTTCAAGCATAATGATGTCAATTGGCTCACTGCTTTTGTTCACAAATTCCCGCTCTTCAATCAATAAATTACGCGTTATTGCCATCGCCATTTCGTAGCTCAAGAGATTTTTTCCTTTCAAGAAAAGGGATTCATCGGCATTGAAATGCTTCATAAATTGCTTGTGAAGAATCTGTTTGTATTGGCTAATCATTGTGTCGATTCCAGAAACGGATAAAGGTGGAGGCGTTGGTGTTTTCTTTGTTCCATCGGAAGTGTAGTGCGCATAAGGCGTATATAATTCTTCCAAGGTATCATGAATGAAAGTTCCAAAAGTGTTGGCTTCGAGTTCTTCCTCGACGTCTTGATCTTCGCCCAAATCAGCCAAGTAACGGTAATAAAAATCCAAGGGACAAGCCAAATATTTATTCATCGCAGAAGCGGAAAGTGAACGTTCAAAAAAGGCATCCAATCGAGTAATAATTTCGGGTGTTTTTTGAATTACGTTCAATGCTTGCATTTTTTCTTGCGGAAAAGGAACGTTGTAAAAATGGCGATTGATGTGAATTTTAGGGTTGGAACGCGTCAATTCTAATTCCAATTGAGTGATGTAGCGACTGGCTTCATTGCTTCCAATTTGCTCAATTGCAGTGGTATAAGTTAAGGTGAGTTTTTTACATTGGTTGAGCAATCGGTAAAAATGATGCGCATAAATTCCTTGTTTGTCACGCGTTGAAGGCAATCCCAAACCATAGCGCAAGTCCATTGGAATAATCGTTTTGATTGGGTTTGTACTCGGTAATTTTCCTTCATTGAGGCCAAGCACCATAATATTTTCAAAATCCAACAGGCGCGTTTCTAATAATCCCATAATTTGTAAACCATTGATGGGATTTCCGTGATAAGCAATGCTTTTTTTGTTCCAATGTTGAAAGAAGAGCAATTTAAAACTGCGCAAATTAAAGTAAGGAATGTTTTCGCTCAAAATCTGTTGAAATCCAACGAGTGCTTCATCAAAAATCGCTAAAATGTTGCGTTCAAATGCAGCTGTTGAAGGCATCAAATTCAAAAGTAAGGTGTTGATTTTACGCACACAATCCATTGCAAGCTGCCAATCATTTTTCCAATCGGTATTCATCAGCTCCAACAATTCCATCACTTTTGCATCCAAGGGAAGATTGGCCACATTTTGAAAGATTTTATTCTTGCGAATCGTTTCTTGCTCCACATTAATCAATGCTTGTTTTTCCTTCAATCCAAATGCTGAAATCGTAAACACGTGATTGATAATTCGCTGCAGGTCTTTGTGATAGATTGCTTGCGTTTTGAATCGACCTTTGTTTTCTTGAATTTCGAATAATAACTCTACCCACGTTTTAACAGGTGTTTGATTTAGAGGTAAGCCCAAAGTAATATTTGCTTTACCAACATTCGCTGGAATATTTTTCACCATCGAACTAATCAAACTTTCGTCAGCCAATAAAATCAAGGTTTTGTTAATTTCTTCTTGACTTAGTTTCGCAAGTTCAGTAGCCGCTACTTTTACTTGTCCGGTATGTTGCGCACATTCTATAATGTCAATCGCTAATTCTTTTTCCAATAACTCGTTTTGAACGAAAGTAGGTTTTTGAATTTCAAGTGTTTGTAGATTTTTACGTATAAATGTTCCTGCTTCGTGTGCTTGATTTTTAAAGTAGAAATCATCGACATCTACGATATAATCAGCTTGTTTCAGGTTTTTTAATTTTTTAATGATTGTCAATTCCGAAGTTGAAAGCGCATTGAAGCCAGCAAAAATGAAGTGTTTTCCTTCTCTATCTTTTATTAAATCAATGTCTTCGGCAATTTTTCGATAGGCTAAGGCTGAAGTAATGTAATCGTTTGCGCGCACTTTTAAATGCAAACCTTCGTAATAAACAGGAATTCGATCCCAAAACTCCATAAATTTTTGCTGTGAAACCGATAATTTATCATCGTCGATATTCCAACTTTCTAATTCTTTGATGGCTTTAAGATTTTTGAAAACCTGGGCGTGGTCGAGCATATAGCGGTCAATGTCTTCAAAATCGCTCAATAACATCGTCCCCCAAGTCAGAAAATCTTCAAAAGTCGCCTCTTTACCTTCAGGTGTTTTTTGGTAAATTTCAAATAGGTAAAGCAAGAGACGTGTTTTGTCAATGATAGGTAACGAATAGCGTTTTACCCAGCGGTCAATTGTCGTGATTTCAGGAGAGAAAATAGGTTTTTTATAAACCGAAACAAGTGATTTTACGAGGTATTTTGACGCGCGTTCAGAAGGTAAAATGATTACTAAATTACGTAAATCAAAATCGTTTTCTTTGATGAAATGAGCAAGTCTATCGGTGAAATTCATAGTCTATTTTTGAGTTAGGAAGGTCAAATAACCTGTTCTATTGATGCTTTTGAAAAGTACTTTTGGGTAGTAGGCACCAAACAAAGGCGGATTTTTCATTTTTTTCTTTTTATCTAAAATAAAGCGATAAGCCGTTGTTTGATTTTCTTGCAATTCAATGAAATCGATTTGTTGACGGGTATGACTTCTCCAGAAATAGTAAGCGAAATTTTTACCATTCATTTTGTTCCATTTAATGCGTTCCGCAATCAGCCAATTTTTCCAAAGTGCGTCCTCGTCCATACGCATTGATAAGGGATTGAAATTATTGATGAGCGCGTTTCTAATTCCATTATCTGCGAAATATACGAAGTGCAATTTTTTCAATTCATATTTTTGTTCGGTGTGATAACTGGGCAATAAAAACAGAATATGTGCTTTTTGTAATAATTCAAGGTAGCGTTGAACCGTTTCATTATCTACCCCAATTTTCTCTGCAATTTGATTGTAAGAAATCGCTTCTCCAACCAAATGTGCAGCAATTTGCAAGGTTCGCATCAAAGCCGCTTTTTTATTTACTCGGTCTTCCACCCCCAATTGTGTTGCGATGGTTTCATCTACGATTTTCAATAAAAGTTCGGCTGCATTTTCCGGGAAATCTGCAATCTGTGGGTAATTTCCATAAATCAAGCGGTGTTCGATGCGTTGGTCTTCACGTGCCATTCCATAGATTTGTGTCAGCTCGTAATAAGTCGGCGCAGGAAGATAATAGTCTAAACCTTCCCATTTCAAAGCTTCTATTAATTCTTCAATTATTGGTGGTTCAAAAGCACAAGAAAGAATCACACTCGCTTTTATACTTTCTGAAAGCACTTCATTTAGCACTTGTTGCAAGGACTCAAAAAGTTGTGCGTTTCCAATAACCACGAATTGAAATTGATTAAAATACCAACGCATTTCTTCTTCAGTAAGCTGTGAGAATTTCTTGCGAATTTTTTTGTTTTTGAAGTCAACCACTTCATATTTCACTCCAAGCTGTTGTAAGCATTTTTCCGCGAAAGGCATTTTTCCAACACTCGGTGGACCTGAAAGCAGAATGATTTTATTTGTTTTTAATTGTTCTGTGAAGCTCGATTCTATAATGCGTTGCATGAAAAATTATCTTTAAAATTTGGATTCTAAAGATACGTTAATTTGGTAGATAAATCAGTTAAAAACGCGAGATTAAAATTTTATTTGCGGAAAGGTTTAGTTTTTTAAGGAAAGTAAAACTATTTCACCAATAACAACAGCGAACAATCCAAGTCCAATTTTTGCTCTACCTGATTCGGTAACTTGTTT
>Ga0247831_1007890_pt1 | contig 11562 bp, 11 predicted proteins | sample LaCruzMarch2015__9_FD_192406 | JGI IMG/M metagenome (GOLD analysis project Ga0247831, IMG submission 192406) | Freshwater microbial communities from meromictic Lake La Cruz, Castile-La Mancha, Spain - LaCruzMarch2015_1m | ecosystem: Environmental > Aquatic > Freshwater > Lake | place: Spain...
GTCCGGCGGGGAACCAGCGGTCGTTGAAAAAGTTCCGCTCCACCTTGATTTTCACGGTGGCCTCCGTAACCGGCGCGCCGTGGTAGTAGTTCGCGGAAACGGTGGCCTCAAAAGCCTCGCCAAGCGCCACGGGCTCGCCGGGAGCCTCGACCTTCACCTCGTATTCCGGCTTCTTGTATTCCTCGACCCGGAAGTTGAAATACGTGTGCGGGACATTGCCGGTGACACTGATGTTATAGACACCGAGCGCAGCCTCTTCCTTGAGATCGAAATCGAATTCGACCCCGCCGAAGGCATCCGCACCGAGACCTTTTTTCTCAAGGACCACTTCATTGCGCCCGTCGCGGATCTCGATGTCCGCCGTTTTTCCCGCGTAGCTGGAAACCTCGCCGAGATCGTAGCGTGCCTCGCCCGCCCAGAGTTTCACATGGACTTTCTGCCCCGGCCGGTAGACCGGCCTGTCGGTGATGCCGATGGTTTTCTGCGCAAGGTAATCGGTACTGTCACCATGATCACCCCAGTGGAAACGGTGGCTGGAAAGATAGGCGCGGCGTTCCCCGGCGCGGGCGGAAACATGCCATTGGAACTGGTTTCCGTTCCCTTCCTTGTCCTCGAGAACGAGTTTCCCATCGGCGTCCGTGCTCCTTTTGAAACTCCGCGTGACGACCTCGAAGCGGCGCTTGCCCTTAGGCTTCTCCAGATATTCCATGCGGTAGCCGAAGAACTGCAGCTCGCCCGCGACGGGGCTGCCGTTCGCCGCATCGACGAGGTAAAACACCTCATTGGCGCCCTCGGCGCGTTTCAGCAGAACGAGATCACGCACCCAGACGACAACCCATGAGGTGTTGCCGCCCTCCAGCTTCGATTCGAGCAGGTAGCAGCCCGGCGTAAGCTTGCCGAGATCAATGTTCGTGGCTTTATCGCGGTGGGATTCGTCGGGCTTGAGTGCCTGTTTCCACGAGCGGATCTCCTCACCCACGTAACGACCGCGCTCCTTGCCGATCAGACGGTTGCCGAGGTATTCGAATTGAATTTTCTCCTGATCGACTTCAACGGGATTCCCTTTCAGATATTTGATGATATCCGCCATCACCAACTCGTCCTTCACGCCGGAGAGCTTCAAGGAAACCTCCTTCGCATTGCGGAACGTGTAAGGCACCTCGACCGGGTTGTCGGCGTGATAGGTCGGCGTGGTTCCGAAGCGGCTCCAGTTCCCGAGGATCTGTTGCATCAGTTTCTCGCGATGCCCGTGGTTGCCTTTCCCGTGAAGGCCGATGACCTCTTTCATGGTCTCGGCGGCCTGCACGTGTTGCTGGCGGTTCAGGAAGACCTGTACCAGCTGATCCCCCGCCTGCTCTGCGTAGCTACCTTTCCCCATTCGCATCAACGCCCGCATCCCGGGGATGAACTGATGGTCTTCGCGTAGGGTGAAACGCTTCACGCCGTTGGCCAGCCGGGCGATCGTTTCCGTTTCCTTCAATGTGGAAGCCTGCAGGATTCCATCGCGCTCCTTCACATCAGGCTGGCTCCACCAACCGTAAGAAGCGAGCGTGTTCACATCGAAGTGCGCTTGGCAAAACTGGAGCCATTTCAACTCCTCGGCGGCGGCTTGGTTCGGATCGATGCGGGCGATTTCCTTCATCGTCCAGCGCCATCTTTCGCCATCCGAGGCGGCCGTTTCCCATGATTTCGGAACATCGATCCATGAGGGATTCCCCTCCGTGTCGACCGGTGCTCCCTCGCTGGTGATTGTATCGATTTGCTCGGTGTAATCCGCCACCGCTTTCACATCCGTCAGCAGATGCAGCCTCCAGACAAATCCGGAACCTGTGCGCGCCCTTGTCAGCGCGTTGCCGATACTTTGGAGAATCCCGATCTCCTGACTTCCGCCTTTCTCCACGGTGCGATGGGCTTGTAGGAAACATTGCAACGCCCGGAGTCGATCCTGCTCTTGCACCTGGATGTAATCGCCGCGCCCATTCATCCCGCGCTGGAACCCGCCGTCGAGGATCTGTCCATAACTGCCGTGGGTGCCGAGAAACGCCGATCCTGCCGCCTGCATAAATTCGGGGTTTTCCTTTTTGCTCTCCGTAAACTCCGCCAGCAAGGGATCGAAATTCTGCGGTTCGCCGAGCTGTCGCTGCGATTGCAAAGCCTGCTGCAGGTCGGTCGCCGATTCCGCATCATCCACCTCGCGCAGGATATTGACACGAAGGTCGTAGGCCTCGCGCCAGTTGCCCTTTTTCTCCAGTTCTGCAGCCTGCTTTCTCATCACGGGTGCGTCGGCGGCCAGCGCCATCCCACAGGTCATCATCAGGAAAATCAGGGCTTTCATGTCCATACCCTATCCGACACCCGGCGCGGCGGAAACTTAGAATTTTTCCGGAAAAACCTCAAAGCCGCCCTTCGAGGAAAGGCACCAGCTCGTCCACGCCGAAATCCGCAAGCACCTCCCCCTCCCAATCCAGCGTCGGAGCCTTGCTCTGGCCGGATAGGGCTACCATCTCGTCCATCGCCGCGCGGTCGCCGCTCACCACCACCGTCCGGACCGCGATATCATGATCCCGCAGATAACCCTGAACCTCCACGCACCACGGGCAGCCCGACTTCACATACAACACCCTTTCGTTTTCCATATCCGCGATCTTCGCCCCGCTTTTCCTACGCGCAAGCCGAAGAATTCATCTTCCATCTGCGTGAATCTGCGTCCATCTGCGGTTCGAATTTATTCCATCTGTCACGCCCGCTCCTCAAACAGGCCTGAAAATCACGAACGGAGAAAGCACCAGCGCCTCAAACTCCATGCCGCCCTTCTCCCACTGCGCCACATGAAGATCGCCGATCTTCACAAGATCCCCGCACCGCAGCCAAGCCTCCACGCGATCCTTGCGGTTCTCCGTAAACGCCCGCCCCACCTCCGCGAGCGGCAGTGATAGATCAACAAAATACAAAACCCCACTGATGAAATGCGGCCTCAAGTATCCCCACCCGACCGTGCCGGTGTATTTCTCCAGCTTTTCCTCCACGCTGGACGTGTCCTCGCCGAGGATGGCGTATTTCATTGGCTCGGGGTTGTTCGCGTTGTGTGAAACCATCTCTCAATTTATCACACAGACAGTGCTGCGCAAGGAAGGGCTGCCTTAGGCAGCCCGGTAACCCGAGCCTATTACCCCTTGCAGCCCAGCGTCCGGAGGCAGCCACTCCTTGTCGGATCTCACCGCATCCCAATCAAAAATCCAAAATCACCAACCTCTCCGTCGTAGCCTTACCGGCTTTAGCAAAGTAGGCAGCGAAATCGGATCATCATTCATCAATCTATCTGCGAATCCCGCACCATCGAGGAAGATTGATTTCCGATTGATGATCGGCCAAGGTTTTCTGTTCGAGACAAACGCCCTTTTATGGTGTTCATTGGGCAGATGAGAAAACTGAAAGATGCGCTGAAAAACTTGGCCATGCTCGCACTGCTGGCCGGTGTAGGCGTGATGGCGTATCTCGCCACCACGTTCACCCTTTCCGAAGCCACGGAGAAGCCTGAGCCACCCACACCAAAAAAAAAACCGGGATTTCCCGCCCAGCTTGATCCAGCACTGAGAACGAAAACCTTTGAGCGTCGAAAATCTGACCGTCTAGATATGACCGCGATCAACGACGGCGCGATCCCGAACCAGCGGGTCATCGTTTTCAATGACAAGGCCGCGCTCGAGGCATTTCTCTCGAAACTCGGCAACGGCATGAATCTGTTAGGGCGGCTCGACAAACTCAACGCGCTCCACGTCGGTTTCGGCAACGAAGACGACCTGCTTGCCATGCTGGATGGCACGGAGGAAACGGGACTCATCTATCCTGTCAATATCCCGGAGATCGGCGCCGGGGCGCAGGCGGGAGCGGCTCCTCTCGGTAACGGGTTGCTCGATTGGCTAGGCGTGATCGACGACAACTCGCTTTGGGGAAAAGGCGTGAAGATCGCCGTCCTCGACACCGGCATCGCCGACCACATCGCGTTCAAAAACGCCATCGAGCGCATCAACCTCATTCCGCTTCCCGCCAACGCCGCCGACCTCAACGGCCACGGCACCTCCGTCGCATCGCTCATTTTCAGCTCGAACCCGCTCGCCCCCGGCATAGCGCCGGGAGCCACCCCCCTCTCCGTCCGCATCGCGGATGACAACGGCTCTTCTAACAGTTTCCTCATCGCGCAGGGCATCATCGCCGCCGTGGACGCACGGGCCAAACTGATCAACATCTCGCTTGGCGGGCACGGGCGCAGCAGCCTGGTGGAAAACGCCCTCGAATACGCCAGACAGGCCGGCGTCGTGGTTGTCGCCGCGGCGGGAAACAGTGGCACCGAAGGCGTGATGTATCCGGCCGCCAGTCCATCGGTCGTCGCCGTCGGCGCAGTGGATGCGAAAAACCAGCCCATGGCTTTCTCGACAACCGGCGATCAGGTCGCAGTGGCCGCGCCGGGCTACGCGGTGAGCGCCGCTTATCCCGGAAACCGCGCGGCCTCGGTCTCCGGCACCTCGTTTTCCTCCCCTATTGTCACCGGCGTGATCGCCGCCACGATGATGAGGGGCGGCGCGCAAAACCAAAGTGCCACCTCCGCGCTCAGCGTCGTCAACTCGAACCTCAACGACATCGGCTCCCCCGGCGGAGATCTCGCGACAGGAGCCGGCGTGCCCGACATGTGGCGCATCCTCAACGGCAACACACCCGGCATCCATGACGCCGCCGTCACCTCCATCACCACGTCCCGCGGCCAGGTCCAAGCGCTCGTTCAGAACCTAGGCACGGAAACCCTGGTAAACGCCGCCGTATCACTCCGCATCAACGGCGTCACCACCAACGCCAACATCACCACCCTCGCCCCCGGCGACACCCGGGTCATCACCATGCCCACCGGCGGTGCTGAAAACTTGAACATCCAGGGCACCGTGCGACTCTCCGGCAGCCAGACCGACCTGCGCCCTTCCAATGATTCGATTTCTCAAAGCAGCACCACTCCTTAGTCTCCTATTCGCAGCCTGCTCGGCGACACCCGCCTTTCAAGAAGCGCAGAACACCGCCGCGAAGTCCTTCAACCAGCTCGATCTCGTGGGCAACGCCTGCGAGGTGTAGTCTTGCCATAGCTTTTGGTTCGGGTCGGCCGCGTTCACGCTGGTGGCGGCCCAACCGTTGTCACTAAGGTAGATAACGAGGGTGTTTTCGCCGAGACCCCAGCGGTCGAGATTACCTAACAGCTCACCGCATGTTTCGTCAAACCACTCGCACATCGCGAAATATTTGGCGACATCGGCGGCGCGGCCGGGACAGGTGTGTTTTTCGAGTAGGCGTTTCGGCGGATCGTGCGGGGTGTGGGGAAGGAAGGGGCATACCAGAGCAGGAAGGGGTTCTTCCGCCCCGTTGCGTGGTCGCGGAAATCGGAGATGGGTTTTAGCCCCGTGCGTCCGATGGTGAGACCCTCGTCGCCATGGCGGCCGCCGCGGGTCATGCCGTGGGTGAATCCGCCGTCCTCGAAAGAACCCTCCCACCATTTCCCAGATTGGTGCGTGAGGTAGCCATTAACTGTGAGCATTTTCACAAAGCTTGGCAGCTTATAGAAGACCGTTTGCACCGGCGCATCAAGCGCGGCGCGGTTGTTTTTGCCGTCCACATCATTTCCCCTGACTCCGTGGTTGAAGGGATATCGCCCGGTGATGATTGATGCGAGCGAGGGTCTGCAAAGCGGGGAGGCGACGTAGCCGCGCTCGAACACGACGTTGCGTTGCGCCAGCTTGTCGAGGTGGGGTGTCCTGAGTTCTTGTGACCCATAAAGCCATAGTCCGTCCAGCCTTGGTCGTCGGACAGGATGATGACGATGTTGGGTTTTTCGGCCGTGGCCAGAGAAAGGCAGCAGAGCGCGGAAAAGAGACAGGCGGATATTTTCATGGTCGGGCGGATTTCCCAAGCGAACGGGCGTGAGTGAAAGGTGCTGCTATCAGCTGTTCACCCGAGGTGGGTAACTTTAGTGTCGGCTCGCCAGTGAGCAGGCCGTGCTTTACGAGAAATTTATCCGCCTCGATGAGGGTGAGGGTGCGCCATGGATCTTTGTTGAAAAAGCTGTGCGGCTGTCCTTCCGCGATGTGGAGCTCAATGCTTTTCGTGCCGATACTTTTCCACTTCGCATGGGCGGTGTCCCAGCCATTTTTCCATGTATCCTTGTCGCCGAAAAACACGACGGCGGGCGGGAGATCGGCCTTCATGTGGGTGAGGATGTCGATTTCCGAATCTTTGTTGTCCTCGGGCGCGAATGCGGGGTTAAACCAGAGGTAGGCGACCACTTTCATATCGATGTCCTTGGGGTCGGCGGGGTCGTTGAGGCCGGGGTTCATGGTGGCGAGGGCGCTGATGTGCCCGCCCGCGCTGCCGCCGCCGGTAATGATGCGGGCGGGGTCGATGCCGAGTTCACCGGCGTTCTGCTTGAACCAGCGGATCGCGCTCTTCGCGTCAGTAACGCAAACGCGTTTCTTTGATACGCCTTGCGGGAGCTTCGGGCTTTCCTTCCCGAGCATCTGGTATTCCGCAGTGGCGCAGACCAGTCCCCGGCTGGCGAAGTAGGCGCAGGCGACGCGGAATTGTGACAACGTACCCCCAGTCCAGCCGCCTCCATGGAAAAGGATCATGCCCAGCACTTGTGATTTCGTAGGGTCATGTTTTTTGGGAAAAAAGATCTCCATCTCGCGCTCCACACCGGCAGAGGTTTTGTAGGTGTAGGGCTTGCCGGTTGGGCCGTCGAAGCCCTTCTGTGCGAAAGCTTGAGTGGCGAGTGCGGGGGCGAAGAGCGCGAGAAGATATCTTTTCATATTCTACCTAATTAATACGCGGCGATGGCGCGGGGGTATCACGGAAATTTTACGACCCGCATCTACGAAGATTCTCATTCGAAATAGCCACCCCTTACCGCACGATTTTTTCTCACCAAGCGCATCGCGGGCGGGGAGGGTTTGCATCGGTATTCGAGCTTTCCAATATGGCAATGAAAAAGAATCCAATGCCACGTAAACTTTCGTTTGAGAATTTGTGGGCATACGATCCGTCACCTGAAACCGCTCTGGCGGGTATAGCCAATCACTACAGGCTATTCATCGGCGGCGAATGTATCGCGCCGAAATCGAAGATAAGGTTGAGCCGTCAGAAAAAGTGGTTTTGAAATATTTTATGGTGGTTGTTAGGTTGGCGGGTTCCACCTCCACCTGACAACCCCATATCATCTGGCAGCGAGAAATACGGCATACCGGCCGAGATGCTCTGAAAGCGGTCGTAACGGAAAAATCACACAAAATTAAGATTTGAGTATTGCTTTCTAACGAGGGCATAACATTCACGTATAACCCTAACAAACTCAGTTTTTGTAGGGCGAATAAATAAATAAACAATACCATGAAAATTCAAATCCTCATCACCCTCGCTGCGACATCTGCACTGATCACATCCGCCACTGCCACCGTCACGATGGAGTGGGTCACCGTGGGCAATGCCGGGAATGCCGCAGACACTACCGGCTTCGGCGCGGTACGCTATGAATACCAAATCGGAAAATACGAAGTGACCAACGCTCAATATGCCGAGTTCCTTAATGCGAAGGCCGCCACGGATACCTATTCGCTCTACAACACGCTCTCTGCATTCGTCAATCTGGGCATCAACCGCAGTGGTTCCTCGGGGAGCTACTCCTACTCAGTGACGACAGGTATGGAAAGCCGCCCGGTGGCGCTTGTTTCTTGGTTTGATGCAGCGCGCTTCACCAACTGGCTGGCAAATGGCCAGGGCGCTGGTGACACGGAAACAGGCTCCTACACACTCAACGGTGCGATAAGCGGCATCATTCTCAAGAACGCTGGAGCAAGCATCTATATTCCAACAGAAGATGAGTGGTATAAGGCGGCTTACTACAATAGTGCCACCTCATCCTACTCGCTCTATCCAAACGGTCAAAATACCATCACTACGGCCGATGCGAATTTCGCGCAGGTAATAATGGCATCCACTGATGTTGGTAGCTACAGCGGAGATCCGAGTATGTATGGCACCTTCGACCAAGGCGGAAACGTAGTAGAGTGGCATGATACCGTTATTAATGGCAGCTTGCGCGGGATGCGCGGGGGTGGCTGGGCAGACAACCCGAACGACGACTATCTCGCATCCACGCCAACGCATACCACACCCGGCTTGCCGTCAAACGAGGGCTCTGCCATCGGATTCCGTGTTGCCAGTGTCGCGGCGATTCCCGAAACAAGCACGGCACTGTTTGGGGCGTTAGGTCTTGTCTGCCTTCTACGTCGTAAGCGTTGTTTACACCACCAACCGGTGAAGTAGCGTTGGCGCCCTTCCAGTTTATGGTCCACCCAAAGTGAGAGGAATCGGGTCTATTGATAGTGGCTGCCACCTACTTATCAATCTGCTTCTGGTGCGGAGGTCGCAGCCTAGAAAGCAGATTGAACCGTTTGACCTCTAGAGGGAACGAGTCCAATGGCGAACTCCTTGGGCGTCTTCTTGCCGAGACTGCGATGCGACCTAACTTGATTGAACTTCATGCGCCAGGCCGCGATCACCACCCGCGCCTCGCTCAGCATATAAAACAGCTCGCGAGCAAGGCACTCTCTGCGAAACTTGTCATGGAAGCTCTCGACGTAGCCGGCCACCACATCACTTGTCCGGAGCCACGCCAATGACCCGTGCGACCTTCGGCCTCTCGCCTTTACTGCCAGCACGTTCCCAAAGAACCTGCGTCATGCTGAGGTTCGGAGCGAGCAGGGCGGATTCGAAAGCGGAGGTGTGCTTGTTTTCCGGACGGAGCGTGGGCTTCCCTTGGTCAATCCATCCCACGACCTCATACAACATGACGTGCGCGACCATTTTGCGGAAAACATCCCATTCCGCGGCCGAGCAACGCTGAATATCGGAAGACGCAATCACGATGACCCGGAACATGTAAACAAGGGACTCGCCTGCTGACAAGCCGCAGCTTTGTGGAAGGCTTGCCGGGGTAGGGAAATCCACCCTGCGTCGCGGGATCGCGGTCTTGGCGCGCACCAAGGATCAGGATTGCGGGAGGAAAGTCTGGTGCCGGGGCACGCCGTTCAGGGAGGCGTCCAGATTCAGGCGTTGGCACATGGAAACCACAGCCCGCCCGAGAAGATCCACATCACCAAGCGCATCGTGACGGCGAAGACTGATTTCGCGCAGGTCGAACCGAACTTCACCTTGCAGAACGGGCCCTTCTTCTTCTTGGAGCCTTTGCCCGTATGCGATGAAGATGCCCCCTCGCGGTTTGTTACCATTTTGTCACCAGCCTCGTTCATGACACTGGGGTTGGAGTCAACTTAACACCCAAACAAACACGTAACCCTATGGTTATTATTCGGTTGAGAACTACGTCACTTCTGAAAAGAAGTGGTTGCGGGAGTAGGATTTGAACCTACGATCTTCAGGTTATGAGCCTGACGAGATACCTGACTTCTCCATCCCGCGTTTGGATGCCGATAATGTAACCGGAGGGGGAAGTTAGCCCGGCGTGAGACGGATTGGCAAGTAGGAATTTGCTTACCTGCGAAATTTCCGCTTCGCTGCCTGAGCGTGACTATGGATTTGACAGAAACAGCGAAGGTGATTTTCGAATGGGACGAATGGCAGTTAATCTGCGATTCCCACCTCGCCGAGGCGCAGGTCTTCACTGAAGGACCACGATTTCGCCGCGACCGTGGAGAAGAGCATCCCGTGGAGGATTTTCTTTTTCGCTACTACCCCTACCCCATCGCCCTACTCGAGCTCTGGCAACCGGAATTCGGAGTCTCGTTGCGCTTTGATGACATCGACGCCCTCCCCACCCGCTTCCTTGGCAAGCGCTACCGCACCGATGAAGGAGTGTGCGAACTCGATGTGAAATCGATTTCCGAAAAGGAGCGGCAGCGGCTTTCCTGGATTCAAAGCCTGCTTACCGCAACCCAAAGTCACATGCCGAACTTCGCGTGCCATGGTTTGCACGAGTGGGCGATGGTGTATCGAGCTGAGGAAATCCGGCACTCGTCGCTTGCTCCGCTGCGGCTGACGCAATGGGAAATCGACAAGCTCGTGGAGTCCCGACCCATTGCCTGCACGCACCATGATGCGTTCCGTTTTTTCTCGAAACAGGCTCTGCTACTGAACCGCATCCAGCCCACTCTCGATACCCGCCACGTGAACGAGCAGCCCGGCTGCGTCCACGCGAATATGGATCTCTACAAATGGGCCGCGAAGTCGATGCCTTGGATCGGTTCGGATCTGCTGTTGGAAACTTTCCGCCTCGCCACGCGCCTGCGTGATCTCGATATGCGCGCCAGTCCCTACGACCTATCAGCTTGGGGAGTGGTCCCCGTGAAAATCGAAACGCCCGAAGGACGGCGGAATTATGAAGCAGAGCAGCGCAAGCTCGCCGAGGAGGCGCGCGGTCTTCGCGGCAAACTCATTGCCTCCCTGGGGCGCGTCCTCGCTATAGGATAGTCGGGACAGAATATCCCAACGACGGACTGAGACTGCGACTCCCAGCCACGCATGAATCATACGCCCTGCCAGCCGAGTTTCTGCCTCAGCGCCTCATAAAACGATGTATCCTCCAGACGAAGTAGGTGGAAGGAACGGTCGGATTTCTTGACCGTCACGCGGTCGCCGGGATCGATGCGAGTGGTGTCACGGCCATCGACATTGAACAGTAAGGGACCATCATCCGCCTGTTCCGGCGAGATTTCGATTTCCACATCATCGGAAAGCACCAGCGAGCGCTGGCTTAGGCTGTGCGGGCAAATCGGAGTGATCACCATTACGGACGCCTGCGGGGCGATGAGAGGGCCGCCTGCGGAAAGCGAATAGGCTGTCGATCCGGTAGGTGTGGCGACGATCAGGCCGTCGGCGCGGTAACGGTTGAGCCACTCGCCGTTGACCATGGCCTTGAGCGTGACTAGGCGTCCGGTTTCGCCACGCGCCATGGTGACCTCGTTGAGTGCGTGGTAAACGAGGGTCGATCCGTCGGCACGGATCACGGTGACCTCCAGCAACATGCGGGGGCTGGTCGTGAAGCGCCGCTCTGCCACGGCATCCGCAAAACGCCCGATGTCTGCATCGGTGCAGGTGGTCAGGAAGCCGAGTGTGCCGATGTTGATCCCAGCCACGGGCTTATTGAATTTTCCGAAACGGGAAACCGCGTGCATCATCGTGCCATCGCCGCCGAGCACCGTCGCGATATCCACATGGTCGGCGAACTCACCCGCTAGAATCCCACCCTGCTGCCCCGCCATCGCGGCCGTGTCCCGCTCAATGATGCAGAGGCAGCCGCGCGCCTCCAACGCCGCCCGCAAAGCCAGCATCGTTTTCAGTCCTCCGGCCTTCTGCGGGTTGAGCAATATCCCTACTTTCATTCCACAGCACCCTGTCGGTGAATTTCACCGATGACAAGAAACTAAAGGTAGGAGTCCAGAAATCATTTCCCGATCAACTTCCTTACGGTGGGGACGATCTCATCGAGTTCGCCCACGACGGTGAAGTCCCCTT
>Ga0247831_1007892_pt1 | contig 11561 bp, 8 predicted proteins | sample LaCruzMarch2015__9_FD_192406 | JGI IMG/M metagenome (GOLD analysis project Ga0247831, IMG submission 192406) | Freshwater microbial communities from meromictic Lake La Cruz, Castile-La Mancha, Spain - LaCruzMarch2015_1m | ecosystem: Environmental > Aquatic > Freshwater > Lake | place: Spain...
GGCTCGTAGAAGCGCTGCACGGCCCAGAGGAATTAGTCGGTCGCTTGCAGGCAGACAGTTTCTTTCGGGTTGGTGATGGTGGTGTGCCAGGCATCCGCCGCGCCACCCCGGGAAAATCCGAAGCTCTCGGCGAAGTCAGCCTCTGCATGTTCGAGAGCAATGCGCAGGGCGGCATTGCGGTCCTTGTTGCCGCGCTTGGCGATTCAGAGTCGGTAGCCATCGGCAAACCGGCTGAACTTGCCGAGCAGCGAGCGCGCGAGTTCATCGTAGAGATGGTCGGGGTTATAGCGGTATCCTGGCGATTCTGCGCGCAGTTGTTTTTCGCGGGCACGGATAATGTCTTTGTCTCATACAACGGCGCAGAATCGCAGGGACGAGCCAAGCGAGCGCAGCAGGTCAAAGACCTTCACCCGCACTTCGGGCAGGTCGTCCTTGGCGTGGAGCAGCAGGGCGGTCTTCTTTCGCTCCGGCTTGAAGGACTCGACGGAGGCGAAGTAGGGATCGGTGAGCAGTTGCTCGCGCAGCGTCTTGAGCGCCTCGGTCAGTGAGCCGGATCATGCACCTCCAGCATTCCCAGGAAAAAGAAGCGGGAGCAACCCGGCTTGCCGATATTCATAAAGACCCTGCCGACCGGCTGATCGTGGCGACCGCCCGCATCTATGATCTGACCATCCTCACCTCGGATCACAAGATTTTGGACTATCCCCATGGTCGTTCCTTAGCTTCTCGATGACTACCTTCCTGACTCTGCGGCCTCTGCTCCAGATGCCATTCTCCCATGGCCGCTATGTCGCGATCCTCGAAGACATTCTTCCCGGCTTCTCCAGACACCACAACCCATCAGGGGCACGGCTAGGATTCACCCATCCGTCTCACCGTGCCGGTTAAACGTCACGCAATCGGCGTAGCGCACGCCGGTGCCGCCGAAGAGGTCGAGAGCGCTGCCGATGGTGACATCCATCTTCCCACCACTGGCTTGCTGCACCAGGACCAGATCGTCCAGACGGCGGGCACCGCCGGCGTAGGTGATGGGCTTCTGGCCCCAGGCGGACAGGTGGCCGACTAGGTCGGTGTCGATGCCCTCGCACTTGCCTTCGACATCCACGGCATGAATGAGGAACTCATCACAACTCTGCGCGAGATGGGCCAGCGTAGCGTGATCGACCTGGAGGTCGGTGAGCGTCTGCCAGCGGTTCATCGCCACGGTCCAGCCTGCGCCCACGCGCTTGCAGCTGAGGTCGAGCACGAGCCGCTCGACACCGGTCTCGCGCACCAGCGCGGCGAGCTTATCTTCCTGGAAACGACCGTCGGCACTGAAGACCGCACTCGTCACGATCACGTGGCTGGCCCCGGCTTCTAGCCAGCGGGCGGCATTCGCTGCCGTGATGCCGCCGCCGAGTTGCAAGCCGCCTGGCCAGGCCTTCAGCGCCTCGTTCGCGGCTGCTTCATTCCCCAGCCCTAGCATGATGATGTGGCCGCCGGTCAGGGCATCGCGACGATACAACTCGGCATAATACGCGGCCCCGTGAGGGCTGACGAAGTTCTCCCGAGGCCCCGCACCGGTGTCGGTAAGCGTGCTGCCGACGATCTGTTTCACACGGCCATCGTGCAGGTCGATACAGGGGCGAAAGCGGGTCTTCATGAGGCCGCCAGATACAGCCCGGACTGCTCGCGCTGTCCACTGGTCTTTGCTTGTTGCGCCACGGACCCAGGCTCAAAATATCCCCATCGGCGAGAAGAAAGAGGCTGCTTTTCCGTCAGCCGAGCGTAAGCCAGTCATCACCGCGTGGGGCAACCCGACTGCACCCCCAGGGCAGCGCCTAACACCCGCAGGCTCTCCCCCACGCGCTAAGGCCCTCGGCCCAGGTCGCAGGGGGTAGCCGCCATCCCGATCAGCCACACGCCTAGCCCTCCCTTCTGCTTCATGAACTTCTCTCAGTTCTTCATCACTCGGCCCATCTTCGCGGGCGTGCTCTCCATCTTGCTGCTCATCGTCGGCGGCCTGTCATTGACCAGTCTGCCGATCAGTGAATACCCAGAGGTCGCCCCACCAAACATCGTGGTGCGCGCCATCTATCCAGGGGCCAATCCGCAGGTCATTGCCGAGACCGTTTCCACGGTGCTGGAGAAGGAGATCAATGGCGTGGCGAACAGTCTCTACATGTATTCGCAGGCGACCGGTGACGGCGTGATGACGCTGACTGTGACTTTCAAGATCGGCACCGACTTGGACAAGGCGCAGGTCGCCGTGCAGAATCGTGTGAGCTTGGCCTTGCCGCGACTACCGGAAGAAGTGCGACGCCTGGGCGTGACCACGGTGAAGAGTTCGCCCGACCTCACGATGGTGGTCCACCTTTTCTCGCCCGATGGTCGCTACGACGACATCTACGTGCGGAACTACGCGACGATGAATGTGAAGGACCCCATCGCCCGTATCCCCGGCGTGGGTCAGGTGCAGGTCTTCGGCTCGGGCGACTATTCCATGCGCATCTGGCTGAACCCGGACAAGATCGCGTCGCTGAATATGACGCCGGGCGACATCGTGCGTGCCATCCAGTCGCAGAACGCACAGGTGGCGGCGGGCTCCATCGGCAATCAACCGGTGAGCAAGGAAGTGCCGGTGCAGTTGCAGATCACCACCAAGGGCCGTCTCGTGACCGAGGAAGAGTTCGCCAAGATCATCGTCAAGACGGGTCCGAATGGTGAGACCGTTGAGCTGCGCGACATTGCTCGCATCGAACTCGGCGCCAGCGAATACAGCCTGCGCTCCACGCTGAACAACAAAAGCGCGGTTGCCGTGCCCATCTTCCAGCAGCCGGGATCGAATGCGTTGCAGCTCTCCAAAGACGTGCGCGCCAAGATGGCGGAGCTGAAGGAAGCCTTTCCGCCAGGGATCGAGTTCGGCATCGCCTATGACCCGACGGTGTTCGTGAACAAGTCGATCGAAGCCGTGATTCACACCTTGCTCGAAGCGATCCTGCTCGTGGTCATCGTGGTGCTCGTGTTCTTGCAGACCTGGCGTGCTTCGATCATTCCTCTCGCGGCGGTGCCGGTGTCCTTGATCGGCACCTTCGCCGTCATGCATGCCATGGGCTTCTCCATCAATGCGCTGTCGCTCTTCGGCCTCGTGCTCGCCATCGGGATCGTGGTGGATGACGCCATCGTCGTCGTCGAGAACGTGGAGCGAAACATCGAGGAAGGGCTGAACCCACTCGATGCCACACGCAAGGCCATGAGCGAAGTGACCGGCCCCATCGTGGCCACCGCGCTGGTGCTCTGCGCGGTGTTCATTCCGACTGCGTTCATCAGCGGCCTGACCGGGCAGTTCTACAAGCAGTTCGCCCTCACCATCGCCATCAGCACGGTCATCTCGGCCTTCAATTCGCTGACGCTCTCCCCTGCCCTGAGCGCCTTGTTGCTCAAAGGACATCACTCCAAGCCGGACGCCCTCACGCGCCTCATCAAGTTCGCGTTTGGCTGGTTCTTCCGGCCCTTCAATTACTTCTTCGACAAGCTCGGCAGCACCTACCAATGGATCGTCGCGCGAGCCATCCGCTTCAGCGTGGTGTCGCTGCTGCTCTACTTCGGCCTCGCCTACCTTGGGTGGGATGTTTTCAACCGCGTGCCCACTGGTTTCGTGCCCACGCAGGACAAGCAATACCTTGTGGCCTTTGCGCAGTTGCCCGATGGCGCGTCCCTGGAGCGCACCGATGAAGTCATGAGCCGCATGAGCGACATGATGCTCGCCCACCCCGGTGTGCAGGATGCCATTGGCTTCCCTGGTCTCTCGATCAACGGCTTCACCAACGCGCCCAACGCCGGCATCGTCTTCGTCGGCTTGAAGGCCTTTGAGGAACGCACCACGCCCGAACTCAGCGGCGAAGCGATTGCAGGCGCACTGAACGGAGCCTTCTCACAGATTCAGGAAGCCTTCGTGCTCTGCGTCATGCCACCACCGGTGAATGGCATGGGGGCCATCGGCGGCTTCAAGATGCAGATCGAAGACCGTGCTGATCATGGTGTCGCAGCGCTCGCCGAAGCGACGAATGCCATCATCGCCAAAGCCTACCAGAACCCCGCACTCGCAGGTGTCTTCACCGGTTTCCGCCCCGCCACACCGCAGCTCGAAGCGGATGTCGATTGGGTGAAGGCCGAGAGCCTGGGCATCAGCAAGCAAGACGTGTCGCTCGCGCTGCAAGTCTATCTCGGCTCGCTCTACGTGAATGACTTCAACCGCTTTGGCCGCACCTGGCAGGTCGTCGTGCAGGCCGACCAGCAGTATCGCAGTCGCGCTGAAGACATCGCCAAACTCAAGGTGCGCAACACCCGTGGCGAGATGGTGCCGCTGGGGGCCGTGCTCAAGGTCAAGAACAGCAGTGGCCCCGACCGCATCATGCACTACAACTCGTATCTGAGCGCCGAGATCAATGGCGGCCCTGCGCCCGGCTACAGCTCCGACCAAGCCGAAAAGGCCATTGAGCAGATCGCACGCGAGACGCTGCCCAAGGGCATGGCCTTTGAGTGGACCGAGCTGAAGTATCAGCAAGTTCTCGCAGGTAACACCGCCGTTTTCGTCTTCCCGCTCTGCATCCTCCTCGTTTTCATGGTGCTGGCCGCGCAGTATGAAAGCCTGCGCATGCCACTGGCGATCATCTTGGTCATCCCGCTCACTCTGCTCAGCGCGCTTGTCGGCGTGCTATTCGTCGGTAGCGACAACAATATCTTCACGCAGATCGGCCTCATCGTGCTGGTCGGTCTCGCATGTAAAAACGCCATCCTCATTGTCGAGTTCGCCAAGGTGAAGCAGGACGAAGGCCTTAGCCCTGACAAGGCCGCCGTCGTCGCCGCGAAGCTCCGCCTGCGCCCCATCTTGATGACCAGTATCGCCTTCATCGCCGGTGTCTGGCCCCTCGTCGCCAGCACGGGTGCCGGCGCCGAAATGCGCAAGGCCATGGGCGTCGCCGTCTTCAGCGGCATGATCGGCGTGACCTTCTTCGGCCTGCTGCTGACCCCCGTGTTCTACTCCGTGCTGATGGGTCTCGGGTGGAAGAAGAAGGCCGCCCAAGCCAAAGACACGATAGTCGGCGACCCTGTGGTGGTTTGAGTGTCTAGCATTTTCAAAACTCCTTTGAAATCAGCGACGAAGTAACGATTCCACCATAGCGAGCATCAATATCGCGAAGCCTACAGCCAGCCAGATAAGAAAGCCGATTTTGCTAGTTTTTGCGTCGAGCTGTTTTTTGAAATTGCTTCTCGCGGTATCAATTTCGTAATTGACTGATTTTCTTAACTCGTCCTTTGGCAAATGCCGCCCCGACTTGATGGCTTTGATTATTCCACGGAGATCGATCACTTTCACGTAGTTGACATCACGCCAAGAGTTCAAGCTCGGGTGTGCGGCTCGCAACCACCCTGTTGCTTGTTCATCTGAAATAGCAAGAGCTTGCAACGCTTTCTCTGTTTCAGCGATCTCTTCGTCGAGCTGCTTCTTCCACATTGAAGATTTAGCTATAATCTCCGTTAAGACTTCATCGCTCAGATCCCTCCAATTGGCTGTGTCATAGAGGCTATTGATTTCATTTTCTGAGAAGTTAGCGCGTGAAAATGAACGAAGAGCGGTTTCTAAAAGCTCAGTCCTTTTTGCTACAGCTTGGCTTTTGTTATAGGCTTTTATCGTTTCAATTTTTTCAGCTAGCAACTGTTGCCATCGCACGTCCCACAGCCAAACAATGCACGTCCACGCTCCGCCGATCGCTAAAGTGCGGGTAAATGAGATTTCGACCAGTTCAAGGGCATAGCCTATGCTCAGAACTAGTAACCCAAGTAGAGTTAACCGAAGTCTGCTCGAAGTTGCAAGAGCAAGCGGTTCAGTTTTCATGTCTCCTGTTGAGAGTTGCTTTGAAAGCGTCGCCAACACGACCTCCACGACTTGCTCCAGCGTCATGTCGGAGCTGTCGATGTAGAGCGCCCCCTCGGGAACCACGAGCGGGGCGGTCTTGCGCGTGCTGTCGAGCTTGTCACGCAGGGCGACGGCGTCGGTAAGGCCTTGGCTGGAGCGGCGCGCGGCGCGGACTTCCTCGCTGGCGTCGATGTAGAACTTCAGCGGCGTGTCTGGGAAAACGATGGACCCAATGTCGCGGCCTTCCATGACGAGATGGCCATGAGACACCAAGGCACGCTGCTCATTGACCAAGCGGGTGCGCACGGCGGGCACCTGGGCCACGTGGGACACAGCGCCATTAACCGCTTGGCTGTTGAGTTCCTCATCGGTGAGGGCGCGGCCATTGACCAGCACCTGCACATGACCGTCGGCCACGAGGAACTCCAGCTTCATGGTCTGCTCTAGCTGGGTGATGCGGTCGGCATCCTTCAAGTCGATTCCCTGCTCCAGCACGGACCAGGAGACGGCGCGGAACATGTTGCCGGTGTTCACATACAAATAGCCGAGGGCCTTGGCGACGCGCTTGGCCACGCTGCTCTTGCCAGAGGCGGCGGGGCCGTCGATGGCGATGACTTGGGATGCGGGTTGGCTCATGACTTATTCGTGGAAGTCCTCGGCAGACAAGGTTTCCAGGCCCATCTTCTTCGGCACGCGACTGAGCACCGGGATGGGTGCGGGGGAATCACTGGTCAAAAAAAAACGGTTCAGCTGGGTCTCGAAGCCTGGGTAGGACGTGGAGATGCACTCGGTGTTCTCAATGGTGGTCACGCCCTCGGCATACAGGCCAGCCACAGCGAAGGCCATGGCGATGCGGTGATCGCCGAAGCTCTCGATGGTCGCGCCCTGCAAGGCAGCGCCGCCTTCGATCTCCATGCCGTCATCATGCTCGGTGACGGTGACGCCCATGCGGCGGAGGTTGTCGGCCACAGCGGCGATACGGTCGGTCTCCTTCACGCGCAGCTCGGCGGCGTCGCGGATCAAGGTCTTGCCAAGGGCGAGAGCAGCGGCCACGGCCAGAATGGGCAGTTCGTCGATGACGTTCGGAATCTCGCTGCCGCCGATGATGGTCGCATTCAAATCACCGCCCTTGACGATGACATTGCCACGGGGCTCGCCGTCCTTTCGCGTTTCGGAGCTGGAAACCTGGGCCCCCATGCGCAGGAGCACATTGATGACGCCAGTGCGGGTCTCATTGAGGCCGACATTCTTCAGGGTGATCTGCGCGCCAGGAGTCGCGGCAGCGGCGACCATCCAGAAGGCAGCGCTGGAGATGTCGCCGGGCACGACGATGTCTTCCGGGCGTGGGGCCTGGCCACCATAGACAGTGACGGTGTCGCCATCGCGCAGCCACTTGATGCCGAAGTGGCTCATCAGGCGCTCGGTATGGTTGCGGGTGGGCACAGGCTCCACAACGCTGGTCTTGCCAGGGGCGAAGAGACCGGCGAGCAACACGGCGCTCTTCACCTGTGCACTGGCGACGGGGAGCTTGTAAGTGATGGGGTGAAGATCACCGCCGGTGATGCTGAGCGGTGCGCAGATCTTTTCGCCTTGGCCTTCGATCTTGGCTCCCATGAGGCCGAGCGGATCAGCCACACGCTTCATCGGGCGCTTGGAGAGAGATGCGTCGCCCTTCAGCACGGTGGTGAAGGGTTGCCCCGCGAGGATGCCCGCAAGCAGGCGCGTGGTGGTGCCGGAGTTCCCGCACTCGATGAAATCAGTGGGCGGTTGCAGTTTCATGCCCTGGCCGGTGATGGCGAGCTTGGTGAAGCCGACGCCTGGGGTCTTCTCCAGCCACTCAACCTTGGCCCCCATGGACTCCATGGCGTGTACGGTGCAAATGCAGTCTTCGCTGGGCAGGAAGCCGCTGATTTCGGTGCGACCGTTCGCAAGACCAGCGAACATGGCAGCGCGATGGCTGATGCTTTTGTCGCCTGGAACGGTGATTTCGGCGGGGATCTGTTTGAGCCTGCGGACTTTGATGGTGGCCATACTTCAATGCTTCCGCCTGGACGCACGCTTCAGCTCCTGTGCCTTAGCGATGTATTGGCGGAGATGTTCTTTGTCCGAGCCGCGCACAATTGCAAGAAGGTCTTGCAGGTCCGTCACGGCATCCTGCAAAGCAGCGACCACTTCACTTTGGTTTTCGAGCAAGATGCCTGACCAGAGATCGGGATCGCTACCTGCAATGCGGGTGGTGTCGCGGAAGCCATTACCCGCACATTCGGCAGCGGTCGGATCGGCCTGCAAGGCGGCACGCACAAGCGCAAATGCGGCGGCATGAGGCAGGTGGGAGATGCGCGCCACCTTACGATCATGCTCCTGCACATTCATCGAGAGCAAGCGACAGCCAAGCGCCGACCAGAAGGCATGCACGCGGAAGAGAGCAGCGGGTTGCGTCTGTGCGGTCGGGGTGAGGATGCACGTGGCTCCCGCAAACAAGTCAGCTCGTGCGGCATCGATCCCGGTCGCCTCCGACCCTGCCATGGGGTGACTGCCCACGAAGGGCACGCCAGCGCTGGCGAACAAGGGCTCCAACACGCTGACCACAGAGCCCTTCACGCTGCCGACATCGGTCACAACAGCATCAGATGCCAATCGGCTTTGGAGCGCCAGAGAGACCTGCTCCATGACCACGACGGGCGTGGCGAGAACAACCAGCGAGGCAGACTGCGCCACTTCTGCTGCGTCGGTCGATGCCATGTCCGCGATGCCGCGCTGCAGCACAAGTTGGACAGCCTCCTCGCGCCTTCCCCACAAGCGCACCTGGACCTGCGGCCAGTATTGCTTCACTGCCAGCGCAAGCGACCCGCCCAGCAAGCCGGGGCCAAAAATAGCAATGGAGCGTTCGGGCGGAGGGACAGCACTCATGAAATCAAAAGGGCGCGGGGTATTGCTCCTCGCGCCCTTGGTCGTTGGAATCTGGTGGCGAGTTAAGGCACGATGAAAACCTTGCCGGTGTAGGGGCACTTCACCTTGGTCCCTGGTGCCATGCCTTGGACATCCACAACGCCCGCTGTCTTGTCGAACGGGCTGTAAACGAAGCCCGTCTTGCCTGGCACCTTCACACCATAAGGCGTGGTAGCCGGGGCAGGCGCGGGGGTCGTAGGCGGAGGAAAGGGCGGCTGTGGCACGGTCGGCGCACCCACGGTGGCATTGCTGCCACCCGCCGGCGTTGTTGGCGGCGGCACGGGTGCATTCGGATTCGGAACCAAGATGGCTGCAGGGTCAGTGACCGGCGCGTTCAAGGTCGGATCACCATACGGCGACACAGGCACCGGGCCAGCAGGTGCCGGTGGTCCTGGTTGCTGCGCAGCCCCCTGGTCCATGGCCATGTAGCGGCTAGGACCACTGGGTTGCTGTTGCGACGGCGGCTGCCAAACGTAGCAAGAGGTGAGGGACAGGAGGCCGCCAAAGCAAAGGACGGTGGTAAGGCTAGATTTCATAGGAGGGGGAATCGGAGCATTATGAATTCACGCGCATCGGCATGAGCACGTAGAGGAAGCCATTTCCCGAGCGCAGCACGCCGGGGCTGATTTCGTCGATCAAGTGCAGCGCGACCTCGTCGTTCACGAGGTTACGCAACGGGGCCATGAGGAATTCCGGATTGAAGGCGATGTTGATCGGCGCACCCTTGTAGTTGATCGCCAAGCTTTCACGAGCTTCGCCGATGTCAGGAGACGATGCGACGATCTCGACGTTCTGTGGAGCGAACTGCAGCTTCACCGAGTTCGACTTCTCACTGGCCAGCAACGAGACACGGGAGATGGACTTGAGGAAGGTCTCGCGTTCCAGCGAGATGCGCTCCTTTGGATCGCCAGGAATGACTTGGCGGTAGTTCGGGTAGTTGCCCTCGATCAACTTGGTAACCAACAGGCTGCGGCCCATGTCGAAACCTGCCTGACTGCCGCTGACGCGGATGGTGACTTCGCCTTCTTCACCGAGCAAGCGGGACAGCTCGTTCACTGCCTTGGTCGGCACGATGAACTCGATCTCATGGCTCTGAGGGAACTCCAATTCCTGCTCAACCATGGCGAGACGTCGGCCATCGGTGGCGACCATCGTGAGCATGTTCTCTTTGAATGAGAACAAGATGCCGTTGAGCACATAGCGAGTCTCGTCGGTAGAGATGGCATATGAAGTTTTGCGCAAACAATCCCGCAGCACCGCTTGGTCCATCTTGAACTCCGAGCCGCCGTCAAAGCGGGCCAGTGGTGGGAATTCCTCGCTACTCAGGCCCAGTAGCTTGAATGCGCTGGGGCCGCTGCGAATGGAAGCGACGTTCTTTTCGTCCACGGTGACTTCCACTTCGTCCGCTGGCAGCTCGCGCACGATGGTGGCAAGACGGCGAGCAGGCAGCGTGGTGGCTCCGGGCTCCTCGACCTCAGCCTGGACGGTGCCACTGACGCCCACGTCCAAATCGGTAGTTGCAAGTTCGAGCTGACCGTCACGAACCTTGATGAGGACGTTGGAAAGGATGGCCAGCGTCGTGCGCGCGCTGACCACGTGTTGCACCTGTTGGATCGCGTCGAGAAATGCCTGCTTGCTGATGGTGAACTTCATACCCAAATAGTTGCCCCGCCGTTTAGCGGTTTTGGCTTGTAGGGCGTTGATATTGAGCAGAAAAGCGAAGCGTGTCTAACACAAAACCAGTGCGATGCTGTATCTGAGCACATTGCTGCACCATCATGGTGTCAGGGAGCGGTGATTTTCGACTTCAGCTCGGCAATCATGGAGCGGAACTCCTCGGTCTGCTCCATGCGGGCAGTGACCACCTTGCAGGCATGGATCACGGTTCCGTGATCGCGGTTCCCGAAGGCCTTGCCCACATCCACCAGCGACAGTTTGGCCATCTCGCGAGTCAGATACATGGCGACTTGGCGGCCTTCCGCGATCATCTTGGGTCGGCCGCGACCAAGCATCTCGGACATGCGAATGTCATACCGCTCCGCCACCACGCGCTGAATGCGATCAATGTTCACCGTGCGGCCGGGCTCCTGATCCAGCACGTCACGCAGCATGGCTTCAATCTCGGCCTCGCCCGGAGTACGATCTTCCTGAAGCGACACACGAGCCGCCACACGCATGAGGCAGCCTTCCAGCTTTCTCACATCGGTGCGCACACGGTTGGCGATGAACTCAATGATCCACGGCTCGATCTGCACCCCAGCATCGGCCGTCTTACGGCGAAGAATCGCCAGACGTGTTTCATAGTCGGGCGACTGAATCTGCGTCGTAAGGCCCCACTCGAAACGCGAGACCAAGCGGCCTTCCAAATTCTTGATATCACCGGGAGGCTGATCACTGGCCAGGACGATCTGCTTGGTGTTGTTGAACAGGTCGTTGAAGGTATGGAAAAACTCCTCCTGCGTACTGTCCTTGCCACCAAAAAACTGAACATCGTCAATCAACAGCACATCGACTTTGCGATATTTGGCGCGGAACTGAGTGAGGGTCTGCTTGCGAATCGCATCGACAAACTCATTGGTGAACGTCTCCGAGGTGACATAGCGCACCACAGCGCGCTTCTTACGGAACATAATCTCGCGACCGATCGCGTGCAGCAGGTGGGTCTTGCCCAGGCCAGGCTGACCATGAAAGAAGAGCGGGTTATAGATACGAC
>Ga0247831_1007895_pt1 | contig 11559 bp, 15 predicted proteins | sample LaCruzMarch2015__9_FD_192406 | JGI IMG/M metagenome (GOLD analysis project Ga0247831, IMG submission 192406) | Freshwater microbial communities from meromictic Lake La Cruz, Castile-La Mancha, Spain - LaCruzMarch2015_1m | ecosystem: Environmental > Aquatic > Freshwater > Lake | place: Spain...
CTGGTCTCCACTTTTTTTGTTAATAATTTTTCTTGTCAGAAATAATAACTGTCAAGATGTGTCAAAAGACGGTGGTTCTCTTGTCTGTGTCATTCCGTTGTGTCGTTTTTTAAACTTGCCCATAACGGTTTGCAGCTACAAGAAGTTGGCGATTTCGGAGACGAAAACTGTCTGCCACCACTAAACTTGATACGAAGTACAAAGCTTCATTTAACCACTGAACCGCCAATTTTTTGTAGGTGCTGTTATGGGCTGGTTTTCTATCTTTATACACAGTCATGCCAAGTCGTTCTGTCTTGTGAGCCTCTCTTAATTCTGAAGTGTCCTTTTCCGTCAAAGTCAACAATCAGATAATTTCCTCTTTGCCAAAATCCTTTTGCCTTGTCTAATACATTAATCCAATTTTTATTTAAAAGAGGTTCATATGTGTTTGGAGCTGGATGATTTATAGCTGTAAATTCATGTTTATTAGCATCAAGAACAGCAGTATTCCAGTTATTAATTTGGTAGCTACCAACTGAAATGCCATATTTTAAACCAATTGCAAAGGGATTTTGTAAATTCCTGTTCGCTTGGTTCACATACCATACCATTCTTGTTGCATCGTATATACTTGCTCCTCGATTAATGGCATTTTGAGTTGGAAATATAAATACATTTTCAATCGCAATATTAGGATTTACAAATGCTGCCGCCAATGCAATTACCTCATCTGAAGATAATTTTGATGAACGTGGCGGAGTTACATCGTTTAAAGTATCACCATTTTGAGATTCTAATAGTGCGTCATAAATTGCTGATTCTACAAAGTCTGCTGTAAAGTCTGTGGGTGGAAGATTATAAGCAATTATTATCCATTCAACGTCTTCTTCATGCTTCCAAATTTCAAGAATCCTTAGTGTCTTACTACTTATAATTTGTAGATTTATTGATTCTTTATTGGTAGCATCAGCTTCGTTAAAATGGTCGAAAACTCGGTTACCAGTTCCTTGTCCAACATAAAATATTTTTTTGTCACGCGGGTCGCGTAATGCATAAATATATTTACCTAACCTTTCTATCTGAAGTGTGTCGAAATTTCGTTGGTTATTCATGTTTTTTTAATAATAACGAGTGGGCAATATGCCCACTCGTTTGGAAAATATTGATTATGTTATTCAGATCTTCTCGAGATTTCTCTAAAGTTTTTGTCATAGGTAATAACCGTTCCACTTGAACGCTTCACAATTATATTATTGCCACTTACATTTTTTACAAATTCTCCTGAAGATAAACTCTTTCTCGAAATTTCGCGAAAATTTTGGTCGTAACATATTACTGTCCCACTAGATCTTGTTACTACAACAATGTAATTACTAAATCCTGAAAGGCTTTCTCCACTTGATAAGCTCTTTCTGGAAATTTCAGAACCATTGCTTTTTAAAGTGATTATAGTGCCTGAACTTCTTTGCTCTACGTCTGATATGTCTTGTCCATAAGACAAAATTGTTGTTAACGCTAAGGCGGAAACTAAAAGAAATTTTTTCATTTTTTTAAATTTAAATTTTATTCTTACTCTTATGGATTTTCAGAATACTCCCTGTTTTTTATTGTGGTTTTCGTGTCTCCACTTTTTTGTCTGTCACTTTAGGTGGTCAGCCTACTTTGAACCGCTATGTTTTTTAAACTTGCCCATAACTTATATATACCCGAAACAGACTTTCGCAAAGCAACCTAATTTTAGCAGGATTCTCGATAAACTGTCTCGTGTTTTTTACTTTTCAAATTTATGAATTTAATTTTATAAATCATCAAATGGGCTTTTTATTTGCTGAATGTTTTTGGTACTCACATGCGTATAAATCTCAGTGGTTTTACTGCTGCTATGACCTAATAACTCTTGAATGTAACGCAAATCGGTTCCACTTTCTAAAAGATGTGTTGCAAAACTGTGTCTTAACCAATGAAGTGTTACAGGTTTTTTGATGCCTGTTTTTTGAAGCGCTTGTTTTAATATTAGTTGTAGGCTTCTTGAATCGTATTGCTGTCCTTTATTTTGTCCTTCAAACAAATATTTTGAAGGTTTATGAAGTTTGTAGTAATCGCGTAACATTTCTAAAATCTTACCACTCAAAGGAACTATTCTGTCTTTTTTTCCTTTTGAATTTTTGATTAATACTATATTTCTTTTTGAATCAATGTGATGTGGTTCAAGTGCCAATAATTCTCCACAACGTAATCCACAGCTATAAATTAAACTCAACATTGTTTTATGCTTCAGATTATTATGTGTATTTAAAATGAGTTTCACCTCCTCCTTACTCAACACATTCGGCAATGTTTTTTCTCTGCGTGGGCGATGTACTAGCTCAGGATTGAGCTTCATTCCCTTTCGAGAAGAGAAATAGAGTTTAATAGCATTTACAATCTGATTCTGAAAACTTGAAGATAGTTTTTGTTCCAAAATGTATTCATTATTAAAGCGAATCAAATCTTCATTGTCAATGTCAAGAATTGGTTTCGAATGAAAAAACCGTAAAAAAGTATTTAAAGCTTCCGAATAGGTTTTGATAGTGCTTTCGCTGTAGCGTTTGCTTTTTAAGTACTTTTTAAAGTCTGAAATCTCCAACAATCTATCTTCTGAAAGTTGAGGAAGTTCTATTTTTGTTACTTTGTTTTGAGGAACAAACTCTTTTTTTGCAGTTACTTTCAACTCACTCATATCAATCCAAGCAATTCCACGAAATGTTTTAAAAAGTAAGGGTAAGGTATTTTCGTTTTTAGGCAAAATCCAAGAAAAATCAGCTTTGTTCCAAACTGCACTCTCAATACTTTTCATCTTCCAAAATAATTGGTCGTTAAATGGATGCCAAACCTTTATATGATTGGGGTTTATGGTTTTTTTGAGGTATATTTTATCCATGATTAAAATTGTTTTCCCACCTTAAATTAGTGAAATAGTTCATTTCAAACAAGAAAAATGCGTTGCAAAATCATCATGAATTGGGAATTGACTCGGGGAATATAAATTTTCTAATTATCTTGAATTCAAGGTAAAATCAATGACTTTATCGAATTGAGAATTACTTAATGGATTATTGTGAACTTAAATAGATTTGAATTTCCTGATATAGTGTCTTCTGGTCGATTCAATAAACTATCTGGAAATGAAAATTTAACTTGTTATCCAGAAATTTTCGGTTAAGTAAAAAACAGTGTCTATAAAATACAAAACCTCATTCTTTGTTAAGACATTTTCATCGTGTAAATCTTCTAAAATAATTCCAAGATTAGGATTGAAATAATCGTTATTTCTTGTATTTTGAAAGCCATTTTCAATTAAAAATGACTTCACATTTTCAATTTTTGTATTTTCTGTAATAGATACAAATGCTTGTTGAACTACAGCAAACAAGACCTCATTTTCTTTTGTAAATCCAATTAATTCATAGGCTGTATCTTCAAAAAAGAAATTGTGAAGCAATAAATTATAAAGGTAGTCTCTCCAGCAATCATATTAAATACAATCATTTAGTTTAATTACTTGCTGAGAATTTTTTAAAAACACTTTTTGTTCAGCACCTTCACTTACATATTGACTAAAATCAACATTCGATACCCAAAGGTTATTTTTTGAAATAAATAATTCTAATCTCTTTGTTTCTTGTTGTTTGTAGAGCTTTGAGTTTTCAATTTTTGTGCTTGGGAGCGTGCCTTCGCTAAGGTAATTGGCGATTGTTTGGATAGTAGTTCCAAACCTAACTTTGCTCTTTCCTGAAATGACATCATGTAACTTGATTTTAAGCTTGTTATACATTTATGCAAATATAATGATTGAAATCAAATGAAGAAAGTTTTAATAAATCTTCAAATTCCTAAATTTTCAAGTTAACTAATTTTCAAATTACCTCATTTTCAAATCTTCAAATTATTTGTTTTTCAAGAAAAAACTATCTTTGAGCCATGCTTACAGTGAGAGAATTAGTTGATAAAGACGAAATGTTAAAATACATTCGCGTTTTAGATGATTTGTATCCTTCCTTAACGTTGGAGCAATATTCCAAAGAATTGGATGTGATGTTGCCACACAATTATGGACAAGTAGGAGTTTTCGAAGAGGATGAATGCTTGGGAATCAGCGGTTTTTGGATTGGTAACAAATTGTGGTGCGGAAAATACTTGGAACTAGATAACATCGTTGTTTCAGCCGCACACAGAAGTAAAGGTGTTGGGAAATTAATCTTTGATTTTCTAGCTAAAAAAGCTCAAGAACAAGAATGCACGATGATGGCTTTAGATTCTTACACGTCCAATTTCAAGGCGCATAAGTTTTTCTACAATGAAGGCTTTGCACCACGCGGTTTTCATTTTATAAACATCCTGAAACCAGAAGGGGTTAGGTAAGGGTCTATCGCAATAAACCCTTACCTAACCCACTCTTTTTTAAATTGTTCCAAAAAATCAACCATAACTTTTTGTCGTTCTTCCGCAAGAATTTTCGCTGTTGGTGTTTCCATCCGATCTTTGAGAAGTAGTAATTTCTCGTAAAAATGATTGATAGTGTGGCTTTTAGAAGTGTAGTAATCTTCTTTTGAGGAGTGAAGTCTTGGCTCAATTTCCGGATTGTAAAGTGGACGATTTCTACTTCCACCATAAGCGAACGCTCTTGCAATTCCAATCGCACCAATGGCATCCAAACGATCGGAATCTCTCACAATTTGACCTTCCAACGAGGCAGCTTCATCGGCAACATTTGCACCTTTAAACGAAACAATTCCAATGACTTTTGAAACTTGTGCAGCTAATTCTTCTGAAGCTCCTTTACTGATTAGTAATTCATAAGCCACTTTTTCGCCTTTCTGAAAATCACCGTCATTGTATTTATGATCGGCAATATCGTGCAACAAAGCAGCTAATTCAATGACTTCAAGATTTCCTCCTTCCTGTGTTTGAATGTATTTTGCTGTCTTCCAAACGCGCTCGATGTGAAACCAATCGTGACTTCCTTCAAAAGATTCAAAGCGTTCTTTTACAAATTGTTGAATCGTCTGAACTAACGTATTCATTGATTAAAATTTCAATACTTTTTGGGTAGCGATTTTTGCTCCACTAGTGATTTGAACGAAGTAATAGCCTTTTTCAAAATGCGAAAGGTCTAAATTTTTATCGCTCGTTTCGAGTAACAAAGTTCCATTCACTGAAAATATACGAATTGCATCAATTGCTTCGTTAGATTCGATTGACAATTGATTTTGAAATGGATTTGGATAAACTTTAAATCGCAAATCTGTAAGTTCACCAACACTTACTGGATCTTCTTTTCTAACTTTAATATCATCAATATAAAGTTTGAATCCGTCAAAAGTTCTATTTACAAAAGCGATATAAATTAACTCAGAATTAAAACCTTCCAAAGAGAGATTTACTTCGCGATTGGACCACTCAAAATTTTCTTCTTCAATATAGCCAATTGTGTCAACGAAATCACTTGGTTGAGTTCCCGTTGTGGAAACAAAAACATAGTAATCATCAGGGAAAGAAGGATCGTGCGATTTTGCATTCCAAGAAATATAGTTTCCAAAAGTTCCCAGTTGCAAAGCCGGAGTAATCAACCAACGATTTGCTGTATCTTCTACACTGAAAAAAGAAGTAGAAGCAGCAACTTTATTAATTGTTGAATCAGGATCATCATACGAAATCCAAGCATTTGTAAATTCAGAGACTTGTGTGTCAGGAATATTTGAATCGGCATCAACAATCGTAAAATTAGATGGAATTCCACTTTGAAAATCAATAGTGAGGAGTTCGGTTTGCGCGGTCAATTCATTTGAAAATGGAATCAAAAGCAAGACAAATATTATTTTTTTCATTAAGGCAAATTTAAGCTTAATCTCTGAAAGGCTTTCTTTTTGATGGAAAAACTTTTATTTCAGATTTTCATTACTTTAAAAAAAAACTGAGTAATCAATTCAAATCCAAGTGAAAAATTCTAATTTTTTTTTTACAGAAAAAAGAAACAAATAAATTCAACTTAATAAAATAGTAAAAAAAATGTGTCAAACCCAGTTTTTACTTGACTTGACACATTCGCTAAAATTTAAAAGCGTTGTTGACGAATTATTTTTCTACCGCTTTTTTTAGTAAATTTAAACCTTTTTGATTCGTTTTTTCCATACCTGCTTTTGCTCCAAAAAGCCACATAAAAAAGGCATCCACCAAACTAGATTCAACTTTAAAAACTTGCTTAACCTCAATTCCATCATTCTTTTCTGTGAAATAGTAGTCAAAAGTTGGTTTTGCAACAAAAGGTTTTTGAATATCGCACTTCATCCCGATAAATTTTAGTTCATCAATTTTAACGATTTCTTGATAACCTAAATCTTTTCCTTTTTTGCCAGTCCAATGATATTGAGCTCCAACAGTTCCGTCCACTCCTTTTACTTCATATTTTTGGCTCGGATCTTCTGCTAAAAAGGGTGACCATTTTGGAAAATTGTTTAGGTATTTTACCATTTCAAAAACTTCTTGTTTTGAACCTTTTATGGTTACAGTTTTCACGATTTGAATCGTTTTTAAACCATTTGCTTTATATAAACCAAAACCTACAAATGCAACAAGTGCTACTAGTACGATTGAAATTATCATTTTCTTATTCATTTTGAATTGTTTTTAAATTAGATTTATTTTTTTCTACATCGGTTGGATTGCTCTCACCTCAACCATTCCACCTGTCAATAAAATCGGACAGTTTTTCGCGATTTCAACAGCTTCTTCGAGGGAGTTTGCTTTGATAATCATGTTGCCAGCAATCGTTAAATTTTCAGAGATGTGAATTCCTTCAACAATTGATTTATCGGCTAATAGTTGCTTTCCAATAAAACCTAATTGATGAGTGCTAACTAATTTTTCTTGAATGGCAATTGTTCCAATAAAAGTTCCCCACTGTTGGTGCATTTCATTCATTTCCAATTCCGTAGGTTGATAGTTGAAGTTTGGTTCGAATTTGAACACAAGCATAAATTCATTCGTTTGTACCATTTTTATTTGTTTTAAATGTTAATAATGATACAAATGTAGAGCAGTGCTAAGGATGCATTCTTGCCATAGGACAAGAAATGTAATTTTGTGAAAATAGGCTAAATCTATACTGTTTAATGATTTACTTAAGGTTCAAATGACTTCAATTTCGTGAAAATCGCCCAGTGCAAAAAAAGAATTGTTGGTGGAGCAAAGGCAGGAATAATACAAAACGGAAAAACAGCTAGCGTATCAACACCCATCGCGCCAGTGTCAATTGAGATTTTGGTTAGTACATTTGCAGCAATTGCCGTAAATAAGATGTCGATTGTTCCAAAAATATTCCAAAAGTAGATGAGTTTTTTAGCAAAGCTTTTCTTGTTTTTTATAGCTCGCACAACAAAAATGCTGCTTAAAGCAGTGAGAATATCTCCAATTCCAGCAATAAATGCAAAAGGTTTTGGCAAGGTATTATGAACGGCTAGCAAAATGAAAAATACACCAATTAAGCGAAAAACATGAAGTTTTATTATGTTTTCAATAGGTGTATTTTCTAGAATTGATTTATACGTTTTTGTATTCAAGATGATTAAAAATAGAAAAAAACCGTAGGGAAATGTGGTCAACAATAAGACTTTAGGGGGAAATAAAACTTGATTGAACCAGCCATTCAAACTTGCTAAGGAAATATAACTTAAGTAAATTGCGAAAAAAAGAACTACGGCTGGAAACACAATTTTATTTTGAATCTTTTTTCCTTCGAGACGAACAAACAAAGCAATTAAAATGAATGGCAAAGGAATCGAAATAAGAAAAGCGATTGAAATCCAATTCGGAACGATATAATTTGTTAGCATACTTATTTATTATCAGCGATTTCTTTTCTAATTCGACTTAATGATGTGTCTGTAATTCCTAAATAAGTCGCAATTTGTTTCAAAGGCACATTTTGAATGATACTTGGTTTCGACTTCAACAAGTTCAAATATCGGTCTTTCGCTGGGTCAGCAATTATTGATATGGAATGATTTTTTAATTCAAAATAATTATTGACCAAACGCGTTCGACCAACTTCTCTAAAAGCTTCAATGCTGAATAATTTCATGAAATTTTCAAAAGTTATTTTCCAAGCAACACAGTTCGTAATCGCTTGAATATTCTCTCGACATTTGGTTTTCAAAAAGTACGAATGCCAATCGATGACAATATCTGTTGAACTAAAAAACTTTGTACTGATGTCATTCCCTTCTAAATCAATCAAATAAGATCTTGCAAATCCACTTTCTACGAAATAATAGTAATTTGCTGTTGCTCCTTCTTCAATAAAAAAGTCATTTTTTGCTAATTCAACTCGTTGATATTGAGCAAGAACTATCTCTAAATCTTCCTTTTTGAAGTTTTGCTCATTAAAAATTGATTTTAAAAAATGATTTTCCGCCATGAATATTTTTTAGTAAAATGGTGATTTCTAAATTCTGGTTCAATTAACTTTTTCGAAATGACAAAAAAAGCTGATCTATTTTTTGTTCACTTTGGAAGATTTTCATGGGTGAAAATATAATTTAAAAAGCTTCAAAGTTAATTTCGTAGCTGATTTAAACAAAAATAAAACAAACCAAAATCTTAAATTAACAAAACCAAACTTAATACCTAGCTCCAATCGTTTCAGAAGGCAATGAGCTTTGAATTAAACTCAAATCTTCTTGTGATAATACAACATTGAATGTGCCTAGATTTTCTTCCAATCGCTGAATTTTTCTAGTTCCTGGGATTGCTACAATTTCATCATTTTGGTTAAGTAACCAAGCAAGTGCGATTTGTGCTTTTGTTGCATTTTTTGAGTAAGCAATTTCTTCAATTACTTCCACAAATTTCAAGTTTTCTTTTATTGCATCTTCTGTAAATCGTGGAAGTGTCAATCTCCAGTCACTTGGTTCTAAATCAGCTCTACTTTTTATTGCTCCTGTCAAGAAACCTCTTCCTAAAGGACTGTAGGCTACAAACGTAATTCCCAATTCATTACATACATCAAAGATTTCATTTTCTGGTTCGCGACTCCATATTGAATACTCTGTTTGTAAAGCAGAAATAGGATGAACAGCATGCGCTCTACGAAGGGTTTCGGCATTCACTTCAGAAAGTCCGAGGTATTTAACTTTTCCTTCTTTGACCAATTCACTCATTGAATCAACAATTTCTTCAATTTCGAGTTTTGGATCTTGACGATGCATGTAGTACAAATCAATTGCTTCAACACCAAGGTTTTGGAGGCTTTGTTCGCATGCTTGTTTAATATATTCAGGTGTTCCATTGAGTCCGAGAAATTCGCCATTTGAACCGCGCATGACAGCAAATTTAGTTGCTAAAACCACTTTTTCCCATTTACCCTTTAAGGCTTTTCCTAAAAGTTGTTCATTTGCACCCCAACCATACATGTCAGCTGTATCCAAGAAATTCACACCTAAATCAATTGCTTTGTGCAAGGTATTAATAGATTCATTTTCATCAAACGAGCCATAAAATTCTGACATTCCCATACAACCAAGTCCAATTCTATTAATCAATTGATTGCTGTGTCCAAGTAGTGTTGATTTTTTCATTCTTTTTAATTTGAATTTTAAATTTAGTAAAAATGGTTTTATCATTAAGTAATTGCCTATTAATTCTATTTTAAATCAATTTATCACAGAAAGACCTCTTAATCATTCCACCTTTTCAATTTTGAAATCATCAACCCAAAGAACCCAATCCACCACTATCTGAAAGTTCAACAAAAATAGACTTTCGTTTCACAAAATCAGTTTGAGCAAAACAGAAATTTGAAATCAATACTAAAATAAAAAGGAAGCATTTTTGCATACTAGTATTGAATGAAAACAAGTTAAAATTCTTCACAAACTCCATTGCTCTTCGCAACTTCAACCCAATGTTCAGCTAGTTCTTCCGGATTTGCTCCCAAAGCTTTTGCTAAGTACAAAGCCACACGCATCATTTGAACAGAGGCATCGTGAATTGCAGCGAAATCATCCAAACTAGCGAATTGATCTTGTGCCAATTGTTGCAAATTTTCGTTATGTTTTGAAATGAAATCCAAAACGTTTTCTTTATCGCATTCCAAATTTGGAAAGAGCAAAGCTTCCAACCATTTAGTTCCGATTTGTTGCGCTAATTCTGTTGGAGAAGTGGAACCAAGTTTTTTCCAAGTAGCTAGTGTTTTTGTTTCGCCTGTACCTGCTAAACCAGTGTCAAGTAGAAGTTCAAAAGCAAGATCTGCCAAGTTTTGCATCACTTCCAAATAAGCATCTTGAGCTTTCTCGAAGATGGAAGTTTCTTGACCAACAAGGTAATCACCAACACTTAAACGCGGTAAATTCAACACTTCAGAACAGCCATTCAAACAGGGAAAAGTAGTTCCTTCAAAAATATAGTTTGCTTCGCCATTTTGTTGTTGTCGTCCCAAAGGAAACAAACGACAAGCCAATGACCGTCCTTGATGAACGCTGCATCCAAAACCATCAATGTATTGACTACAAGCAGGAAATCCTTGCTTATCTTCTTTTCCGTCAAAGCGCAGTAAAATTCCACCAAAATCACAATACAAATCTCGGAATTCACGAACTGAAATGTGTTTTTCTTTCGCTAAACACGCCAATTCCCACGGATTCAAAAACACTTGCTTTCCGTGGCAACAAGTTCCCGATCGAGAACAAGTCAAAGGTAATTCGTCGTGAAGTTGGAGTTTAGTAACTAACAAAATAAAAAATGCTTAACATTATTTAAAAGTAAGCATTATCGGTTTTATCTAGGTCTATTGATAGCAGCTATTTTAGATTTAAATGAGTTTATAATTGATTTTTGAAAACACATATAAGCACTCTAGAGCAATTTGATTGGAGTGTTCCAAATATTTCTCAGCTTGTTGTGTTGTTCCGTCAAATGCTTTTGGGTCAGCGTAGGTTGTGCCAATTCGCAACTCAAAACCTGGAATAAATGGACAATTTTGTTCAGCATCTGAGCAAGTCATAATTGCTGCAAAATTGCTTGAAGGATTGAAACTGTCGTCATAAACCTTTGAAAAACAGGTAGTAAATTGGGTTTCTTTCGATCCGAAAACTACTTTGTAAATTGGATTATCGGTGAGTTTTTCTGTCGATATTTCAAAACCTGTTTCTTTCAAAGCTTGAATTGCATTGGGGTTAAAAGCTGTTGCTTCTGTACCGCCTGAAAAAGTGAGTACGTTTTCGATTCCAAAATAAGACGCGGTAACTGCTGCCCAAATTTGTCCAAAATGACTGCGACGAGAATTGTGCGTGCAGACATACATTAAATTTACAGATAAATTTGAATCCTTTTTGTTTTGGACGTAATCGGAAATTTTGGTAAGCAATTCCTTTCGCTGCGAAGGAATTGTGTCAAATTGGTTCACAAGTTGATCACAGTGATTTTTCAATTTTTCAAACATCTTTTTTAAAGTTTAGCAACAACCACCGCCAGGTGTACAAGTTGCGTTAGATGTACCTAATTCTACTAAATTTTTCTTAAGCTTTTCTGCTGGAATTCCAC
>Ga0247831_1007896_pt1 | contig 11558 bp, 7 predicted proteins | sample LaCruzMarch2015__9_FD_192406 | JGI IMG/M metagenome (GOLD analysis project Ga0247831, IMG submission 192406) | Freshwater microbial communities from meromictic Lake La Cruz, Castile-La Mancha, Spain - LaCruzMarch2015_1m | ecosystem: Environmental > Aquatic > Freshwater > Lake | place: Spain...
AGCATACAACTTGGATCAAATACTGCTGTACTAAATCTAACATCCGATGGAAATAAAACAATGACAGAGCTTGGATTGGTCCATGGCTCGATTATTACTATACTGAAGCCTCCTCCATCCAAAGTAGCCAACAGCAACAACGACAAGAAGAAGAACGAGGAAGACGAGAGTAGGTTTGATCCATTCCCAGAACTTGCCACATCATCATCATCAACAACATCAGCAACTTCATCATCAATATCGCGACGTCGTCGAGAAATTGCTATGAAACAAAACAAACGTTTACATGTTATAGGACCACAATCTACTACTAGTTCGGGAATAGCAAGAGTAAATGTATGCGAGGCAAGTGCTGCCAAATTTCGTAATCATTGTATCACTACCACTGCTGCTACTGCGACGAAGAAGAGGAAGGCAGCAACAGCAACAACAATAATGGAGAATCGTGTAGGATTATTATTTGGTACAGTTGAAAACAATAATAATGCTAACGATGGAAGAACTCGTCGAAAGACAGTGTCAAGTGGAAGTAGTGATGAGACGATTGTAAGTGTTCATGCCATATGGGAACCAACAAACCAAATACCATCAAAGCAATATACTGATCATTATGATGATAAATGTTTACTCCTTCCCCCGTCCTTAGCAAAAACAACTGTGAATGAGGAGGAGGTAGAAGAAGAAGTTGATGTTCAACGTGCAATACGCATAGGAGGATGGTTAGGGTTACGTCCAGTGGGATGGATATTCTCTTACACTAATGATAGAACAAAGGAAGTTGACAGTCATGGTACTACTATTAGTACTACTACATCAACATCAACGGCATTGCCACCAATTTATGTACGTGATGTAATTATGGGTTCCAAATTACAAATACAAACAATGAAATACAATAGAATGCTAAATCGTCATAATGATGACGATGATGACAATGGTAGGAAGGACTTTGTTACATTAGCAATGAATTGTGTGAATGGTATGACAGAATCATTCCAATTTAGTAATGTATGTGTACAAATGGTTGCCGAGGGTGTATTATCATTTCCAGTACAAAAACCACCACAACGTGATGATGGCAATACAAGGTTGGCTAAACTGCTAGCTCCAGTACTAGTTTCGGATGAAGAAACTACTATATTAGATACGGTACTATTGCTTATTAATCTTGCCATGTTTAGTCATGTGGGATTCTATTCTGGTGATGCACCATCGCCAGCAACATCAACTGGGGTGAGTAGTGTCAAACGTAGCACGGGAGAATTATTTACAAAGACACGTAAACGTATATTGACATTATTGTTAGTATTACCGGACACGAAAAAGAAACAACATCAGCAGCAACAACTTGAAAATGACGATAAGGATGTTGTTGATGGAGAACTATTGAAATTACTTTGTGACTTTGATATACTACTTGCATTAGATGCATTACTTGATAGAAATGATAGTGAGAAATTATGTCTATTGGTAAAACAGTATGCCACTACTGTTAAGAATAAGAAGACGTCGATGAAGAATAATAAGAAGAAGCAACCGATCGTATTAGATGAGCAATTGAGACTGACATTACAAACAGTCCTTGATATTGGCTTTTAATACACATATTAAAGTAATAACCTCTTTTATTATACAACTAATATATATCAAAATTGTTTTGGTTTTATATATACAATAACATTAACAAAATTACTCTTGCATGATACACTATGCTTTTTGTCCTAACCTATTCTTCATATTTCACCTTATCTCTACTCTTGTATGAACATGCTTCCGTTATAAACGTTATGTTTCGAGGTTTCTAACACCTCTTCAACATGCTTACAATTATCTTTTCGGAACATTTGTAAAAACTCTTCAAATGATATCGTACCGTCACCAGTAGTGTCGGCTTCTTTAATAAGTGCTGCCACTCTTGATTGCGTTACATGCGTCCCGAGCAATTTTGAGAGATTTTCTTTTGAGATAAAGCCTGTATCATCGTCATCAAGAAGATCAAATGCCTGAGCAAGACGCTTTTCTTCCACTTGTCCACGCATTTCTAATGTAGCTGCAATGAATTCAGTATATAGTATAACACCATGATGATTAGAATCAACATCCTTTTGTTTTTGGTGTTGAGCATAGTGATTACCAAACATTTTTTTTGTGAGCACAGAAGAAAAAACAAACGTGTAAGGCAAATGAGACAATGTGTGGATAATACATAACCTCACCACTTTGCTAAACATTTCATCCAACTCATCATCCGTGTATTGGAACTCGGCCATGCCCTGTTTGAATTGATTCCTTGTTATGATACCCTCATTATCCTTGTCAAGTTTTGCAAATGCACTACGTATATCAAGTATCTCCGCCGTAGATGATTGATGGGCTACTACCATGGCAGCAATTTTATATAATTCACTAGCCTCCTTGTATGCAACAATGTTATCCTTTACATCTCTCATGAGCATCTGTGTATTGACGCGTACATGGTTCCTTGTGTTTTGGCCGGTGTTATTATGCAACGCCTGCTCCTCCTCCTCTGCAATCAATTTAGTTAAATTTACAGTTGATGTAAATTTCTTCGTTTGCAACCAACTATGTCGTAATGCCGCTTCTGCTGATAATCGCTCGCCTTGATCATGTACAAGTAATGATGATACAAAGTCTTTGGCAGTTTGTGTAATTGTATCCCAACATGTAGGATGTTTGAAATTATACTTTCCCTGCTTTACATTCTGTACCACCTCATTCCGTGTCTCGCCTTTAAATGGCCGTTCACCACATAACAGAAGGTAGGCAATAACCCCAATTGACCAACAGTCAGCCTTGGCATTGTACGAACCACTCAGTGCCTCTGGTGACATGGTGTAGACTGTACCTGACCCACCTCCATGTAGCACTTCACTTCGTCCTGAATATTTCTTGGATAGACCAAAGTCCAACACTTTAATTTTTGCCGAAGGGGATGTAGTTTCAAACATTATATTTTCCATCTTAATATCACGATGTACGACACCATTCTTATGTATAAAAGATATAGCCGAACATAATTGACATACTACCGATGCGGATTCATATTCCGTGTATGGCGATCGTGTATACAAGTCACCACCACTTAGATATTCCATAACGACGAATATGTTGGTCTTTGTTTCATATACCTCGTAGGCTTTGATGATGTTAATATGATCAAGACCACGTATGACATCAATTTCATTCCGTAATTCCTCTAGATATAATTTGTCAACTAGAGAAAGGTGTATACTTTTCAGTGCATAATATTCGGTATGCTTACTGCGAGGGAAGTACGGTCTGTTTGGTATAGTTTTTGTTGTTGACATGCCCTCCACAACGGTATCATTCGTCTTGGTAGAGCAACAACAACCAAAACCACCTCTGACAGTTGTATTTCTTTTCTGTCCTTCAGCGTACGCAGTCCCACCCTCCTTACCAAATTTTCGTTTCACTAATCGTACAGTCCCAATTGATCCCTCACCTATCTGATGCTCGATATCATAATAATCCCACACATTATCCTTTCGCCAACGTATTAAATGTTGTGCTAATCCAGATTTGTTAAGATCGGTCGTCCATAGTGTCGACCTCCGTGACGTCGTCCCGTCTTCTCCTCTCGATGTATCTCCTAATCTAAATGTACTCTTTCTAAATAGCCTCGACATAGGATGATGATGGACTAAGTCCTCGTCAACGAATTATCCCTGCGTACCGCCGTGTCTGACAACAACTTCCATGACACCCAGAGTTTGAAGTTTGTTGAAAGATTCGATTTGGATTTTTCACAGAGAAGAGGAAAGAAGCTCCCGCAGTGTCTCAACTTTCTTCTCCCGACCAGAATAGGAGTCTTCTCAAAGGTTTGCATTAAAAGGTTCAGCATGTGATGTAGGTTATAGAGTATAATGTTGAATGTTCGTGGCAAAGCATACTTATGAATTAACCTATATTGTGTAAGTAGTAGGTTTGTAGTGGCAAACTTAATTGAAATACTAAGACAGTTGTTATTCATTGCTTTCTCCTCATCCTACACCAATGTTATTGATATGTACGAATACAAGCGTCCCTGGCAACACTTCTCATCTCGACACAAGAATTATTGTAAGCTTTCAAAGTTGAGTCGATTGATTCTCTACTGACAACACCATCCTCAAATAATGCTTGCAAGGTATGCATGGCATGATAACTCCCAGCTGAGGCAGCAATTGACATATGTTTCACAGCACGTTCCATGTTTCCCAACTTCCCTTCAAAGTTTCCAACATTAAATCTTGCCCCTTCGTGTCCAGCCATAGCCGCGGCCTCGAAGTGGAATTTTGCCTTCTTCATATCCCCCATTTGATAATAGATACCACCTAGCTCATTATGAGCCACACTAAAACCAAGATCTGATGACCTAGTGTAGAGCTCCATTGCCTTTGTATGATCTTGCTGCAAACCTAAATGTCCATGGTAATAATTATCACCCATAGCAAACATTGCACCAGCATCATTTGCCTCCACCCGCCTCATCATTTCCTCAACACTCTCTTCATCTGTTTTGCCAGCGTTGGAATTGCAAAACGGACACTTATTATTATCTCCAGAAACATGATGGGAGTACAAGCACCCTTGACAAATGCTCTTTCCACAACACGAATAATAGAGTTCCATATCCTTACATTTCAACGCCTCATTTGCATTCGCAAAGTCGTTAATCGGTACGGATGATATCGTCGCGGGTGGAAGCGAGACACAGCATATTAATTTTACTGGCATCGGTAGAAAGCAAATGGGACAGTCCTCCTTCGGTGGTGGGTCTTTGAACAGCGCCTCATCGCGTAGCTCGGCGGCACGTTGTTTGCATTGTTTTTTATGCTTCGGCCAATGATTCCTCTGGCATTCAGCGTTGCAATACTTAACTTGCATACATGACTTGCATGCCTTAAGACTAACGCCCCCCTCCTCTCCACACTCAGCGCAGCCGGCGTTCATACTGTCATCCCACCGACAACTTCAATAGACTAGTTTGGCGGGCTCAGTGCGACTTGGATGGGGGAGGTCTAACTTACCCCACGGCGCCGGTCTTCTTACACTAATAAACCGCACTGGCCGGAGTAACACATCATCTATCACATGGCGATCGCTGCTCTGATAGTAGCAGCATTATGGTATTCTCTTTTCATTCTTCTTCACGCACAAACAGCGCAATCCTTCCTTGCACCTTGTGAATCTCAACGACGGTCGTTCTCGAGGATGCCTCGATGCAGTCGAACTAGTGGAATGTCAACGACAACAACAACAACGACGGCTTCGTTATTAATGCAATCACCCGCAGCGCCGTCTCGCCGTCGTGCAGCTGCTACCTACCTGCAGGCTGCTAAGATACCAATATCGGATTTGAAGGATGAAATTATAATAATCAAATCAAACAGCAGCGACGAAAACAATGGCGATATTGACAAATTAACAGCAACGAAGACAAATACAAAGTATATAATAGTACTAGGGATAGCATCCATACTAATAACTGCCATCGCCGTCGCCAATGCCATGTTACTCGATCTGGATATACAATTTACCAATACTGCTGATTCAACCACATCCACATCAACCAATATATGGACACAAATTACAACCAACCCTACTATCATATTAGATGCATTATCAACTATTAATATACAAAAGGGTGTACTATACTTTGCATCCTTCTACATTATGGCCGAAATACTTGCCATACCCGTATTTCCATTAACGGCCTCTTCTGGTTTTCTATTTGGTGTACTACCCGGTACGCTCATATGTTTACTCTGTGCTGCTACCGCCGCTAGTATAAGTTTTATCATCGGTCGTACATTATTACGCGAGTATGTCGTCGAAAATATATTGTCGAGCAATCCAAAGTTCCGTTCCTTCGATCGTATTATACAACGAGGTGGATTCGAATTAATGTTATTGGTACGATTGAGTCCAATATTCCCATTCGCGGTAAGTAACTACCTATATGGTGCAAGTGGGATAGGCTTCGTGCCATACTTTTTGGGGACCGTAGTGGGGTTCATGCCCGGGACGTTTGCGTATGTGTATGCTGGACGTGTGGGTAAGGCATTAACAATTGACAACAACATCAATATAATAAACAGCAATGGCGCTGCTGCTAGTAGTATGTCAACAACAACATTATCATCCACTACTGAACCATGGTATATCTACGTTGGAGGGATGGTTGTGGTACTAGTATTGTTAAAAATTGTTGGGGATGTTGCAAGTGGTGTAATTGAAACATTGAAGGATGAGGATTATGATGGAGATGATAACCTCTTGGGGGGTGGTGGTAACATTATGAGATGATTATGCATTTGATTCAAAATTTTTAACAACAATCTGGCAGACGCATATCACAGCCAAGGGAGCAACATTAAACACTAGCTTTATACTTTGCTCTCTGACTTTGCCGTATGCTTTGTCGTAACTTAACCTGAAGATGCCTTTTGCTTCTTATTAGCTACAGTTACTGCTCCTGACTTTGTCACTTTTGTAGTAGGAGGAGCACAATTACGATCAAATATCATACGAACGACTGTTACACCACCATAGTCATCATCAATGTCATCATCATCATCACCACTACCTTTCTCCTTCGTCGTCGTCGTCATTGTTGTATCCTTCTTCTTCTTCTTCTTCTTCTTCTTTGTTTTCCCTTCTTCTTCCCACATTTTTCCATTGGCACATTCAACACAACTATACCCCTCACGATAAAATGCACTGATATCTTCCAATGTTGATGCATTTACATCTGCTAAGTATCGTGCCATTAATCCCCGTGCTCGTTTGGCATGTACCGATGACACTACCTTCCTTGTATGTTTAAAAATGACATTTACATATATTGCATTGGAGGGTAGTAATGCTGTTTTATCGATGCAGGATGAATATTCCTCTGATGCAAGATTAACAAGTATAGGTCTATGTCTCTGTTGTTGGTGTTCTTGTTGTTGATCGTTGGATAATAGTCCTCCTCCTGCTCCTCCTTCATGAATGTTTGTCAATTCTTTCACGAGGTAGGATGTAACATGACTCTTCCAATATGACGATAAAGTAGCAGTAGTAGCAGTAGTAGCAGTAGTAGTGGTGGAAGCAACACTAGTAGTATCGGTCATATCCTCTTGATGAATAGACAACAAAGGAAGTTTGCAATTCATTTCAAGTCGATATGGACACATATGTTGGAGTGAGCGTAGTACACCGTAGACTGGATCAATAATGAATAACCTTGACGCTAGATAATTTAATGCTGCTGTATTATTGCATGTGTTTGGGCTTAAACCTTGATAGGCTGGTCCTGAAAAAGTGAACATTGCTGGTCTATAATGTGACTGCTCTTTATTGTTTTTGCTATTGTTGTTGTTGCTGCTGTTATTATTACTCCGTGGTGGTGTTATTGAAAAGTCGGACCATTGCTGATTTGCCACATTTGCAAGCTTATCTGATAAATGAAGTAATGATCGCAACTCGTTGACAGTCTTGGACTTCATGACACTTACAATCTTACTAGTCGTGGATTGGTCGCATAATTCGCTCATCATCATCTCGCCATGCATCATACGCGAGATAATAGTTGCAGCGCTGCCATCATCATGGGTAAAGTCTCGTTTAGACATTGGACGTAGGTCCATCGTCTTTGCGGGTGAAAGCACCATGATGATACCATATCTGACTGCTGGCTGCCTCATAATGAAAACAGCTTCGCTCGGGCTTTTGGAGGTGCCGGTGGTACGTGTGAATGCCGGGGGGGATGCCCCCCTGGACCCCCCCTCTGTTGGTGACGTCACAGGCCATCCCCTTTCTTTGTTTTCTTCAAGAACAGATGAGTGGGAAAATATTTTTGGCGGGGTGACCATACAGTGTTAGGGTTAACCACTGCCACTCCTACGGCAAGCCCAAGTCAATTGCCCACCACAAGCAGTCTTTCCAAAGCTCCCACAACAAGCAGTCCATCCAACGCTCCCACAACGAGCAGTCCATCCAACGCTCCCACAACAAGCAGTCCATTGAAGGCTCCCACAACAAGCAATGATGATAGTATTTTAAAAATGGCTTCTACAACAAGCAGTCCATCGAATAACACCAAGAAACCAACTGGCAAGCCAATGCAAATCCATCTACAACATGTAAACCCACAGGTCCCACCTATCCCTGTACCACATTTTACAGTCATCCCACACATGAATATTCACTCATTATTAAAGAACATGTCATTAGTGCTGCCAAGAATGTATATAGCAAAATGTATGTCGGTGGGAAATACAGTTATCCAGTATCCAGGCACAGCAAGTATTGCAATTAATGGACCTGTCTATTATGGCAATATAGAAGAGCCAAGCTATACCAATTTTAATGGTGGTAAGACCAAGCTAAGTACCATGACAACGTCACCACCAGTGGACTTTGGATATTATGAATGGTTGGCGACACATGTAGTATCAGGGATATATAATAATGGATATCAAATTATTGTTATATCCAAACCTAAGGGATCATGCTATGATATGTATGACTTTTTAGGTACTGATGCTCAAGGAAAGAATAATGGCAAAACATTAATAGTATTTACTTTAAGTGATAATATATGTATAACCAAAACATATGATGGAAGAAAATTTGGTCCTAGTATCTTGGCACCCTTTTCAGAAGTAACTTTGACCAATGCAGGATATATCGATGGGATTATTATTGCCAAAAGTTTCACTACAGTAGTGGTTGGGAATAGTGGAAGTGAACAACAGTTACATGGCGATGTCTACAGTGGACCAATCTCATGTACAGTGGATCCACACTGTTCCACAAATTATCAATCGCCCACGACATCAAGTGGCATCACCAGTAAGAGTAGCAAGAATGATGATTTGATGACTGTCACCAGTAAGAGTAGCAAGAATGATGATTTGATGACTGTGGTGGTGGGAAGATGATTGCAGAAGAGAAAGCGCAAGAGGAAATGGCATGTAGCAGTCTATTCTAGATTAATAAGGGAATAAATAATAATAGAATTCTAGTCTAATCTAAATATTTGTGGTCCAAATTTTATACGAATTTTGATAGCAAATGCTATGACGTAATAAAATTAATGGCCTATATATTATAATGTTCTTTTCTATAATTACACACATGTCTATATTATTATTACTTAATCAACCACCCTTTTTATTCTTCTTGTCCTTTTTCAATGCCTTCTTTCTATCCTTGGTACCCCATTCCTTCGTTTGTTTATCAAATAATTCTTTCGCGTAAGCATACAACTTGGAATCAAACTGTGTCTGCCACGATATTAATGCATATGCCTGAGATCCACGTTTTGGTATTTCATACTTGTATACATTTGCATTCGTTCTACCCTCAACACTAATCAATTCACGAATACAATCCTCTTGTTTCATCTTGGCAGTTTCATCATCACTATATATCCAACTATTAAATTTCATAATCTGATGTATACTCTCTTCTAAATCATCAAGAAATCCAATTAGGAATTTAGTTTGTATTACCACCTTGGCTTGATCCAAATCTTCCTTTGTTAACTCTCCTGACATACGGTTCGTTAAAAATCGACACATCCAATTATTCTCAATTCCATTCCCTTGAGCATAATCTTCAATTGTTACTGAGGCATCTAAATTGGCCAATGTCTTTACTCGATGATAATACATTGATGTTGCTCTTTCGATAGGGTCACGTAATATAACAAATGCCCTACCTTGATGATGTAAATCAAACATGGATGCTGATTCTTGAAAGTAAGAGGATACAATAACATCGGCATGTCCAGACAATGTTAATCCAAGATCAATGGCACGTTGTATCCCAGATACAGTGGTCGTATCGACATTTACAAAACGTGATTCATTCACTTCCAGTACACTTAATTGTGAATCATTATCATGTCCGTCTCGTGCACCCACTTCGGATGCCTGTACTAATCGTAAACACTTTCCCAGAAGTGTTTTGACTGTACTCCCGCCTGATCTTGGGACATGAAAGAAGAAGGCAGTATCCGAGTCGGCACGGTATGGATCTGACACGTCTGAAAAATGTCGTAATGGTAATAGATATTCATGTTCTCTGTCATATGTCTTTTCTATGGGGGGTGGTAATTTATATTCATACTCTTCAATTGCGCCACCCACACCAACAGCAGCATTCATCTCCCCACCTCCTTTGGGTTCTAGCTGATCCCCATCCATATTAGTCTTGATTTGTTGTTTGCCACTGCTTGATTCTACATCATATCCCTTCATACTACCAACAATTCCAGCAGCATGACCACTACTACTTTTGGTAACGAAATGTAATACTACCGCAAAGGTGAATAAAAAACCAAGTATCATTACTGCACGTTTGCGTTCCAACTGTTGTACCCTGCGTTTACGTATCTCTTCGAGTGCATATCGTGTCGATGTTGCCGTGCGGTATCGTACTCCCGTAATTGCCGACTTCGTTTGTATATCGTTGTGTAGATGATTGTGGATATGATTGTTCGTAACACTGCCAGTAGTAGATACGCCACCGCCTCTTGCAAACCATGGTCTTTTGTTACTGCTACTACTGCTATTATTGTTGTCGTTGTTGTTGTTACTGCTATTCATCAACAATGACTTACCACCGTAGCCCATACTGGAGAGAGATGTGGACTTTGACGAGAATGATTGTGACGACATGGAGGATTTCGTATCATCGCCACCATCATTGTCGTCTTCTTTCGGACGTCGTCGGGATACAGTTTCTTCTTTTGCTGCTACGTGTGCATTGCCGTCTCTTTCATTGTTCCATTTGACTTGTCTACGTACTCCACGAGTAGTGGTATTACTGCCAATGTTGGATGAATAATTGTTATTGCGAGCGGCGGCCGGTGCAACATAACCCTCAGTCATACCTCTACCCGCAGCGGCGGCACGTGGGATTTGTGGTAACAATGACACTCGATCATCATATTCCTCGTCATTGTCATCATATTCATTGTCACTTTTGTTATTCCGACGTGGCAACTGTTGTAGCGCAGTGGGCAATGTTAGGTCACTGCATGCGTACGTGCCGTCATCTCCTCCTCCTCCATGACCAGCACCGCCATGACCGCCACCAACTTGCTTACCAATTAATCGCTCGAGTGATCCCCCCGAAGCTGTACCCTTGGCTGATGATGGCCTCGATGACGTCATTACTTTTTGTCGCTGCTGCTGTTGTTGTTGTTGTTGTTGTCGTCGCTGTTCTTCGCCACGTTTACCACTTCCGTTACGGACCGACACCTGCTGCGACTGCGACTGCCGCGAATGTCGATGATTATTAAAATGATGATCCCGCTGACGTCGTCGTGGACTCACATTCGTGGTAGGATCCGTCGAGCGACTAAAATTGGAATCTCGTCGGCGTGTTGTAGGAGCGGTAGCGTCGTGGATATTATTATTACTCGCGCTGGTACTAGTAACGCGACCATTTTCCTCCTCCTCTGCCGACGTGGGAGGATCGCGCGGCGTTACACGCGTTGACGATGACGGTGCGATGACGTTATCGCCATCGACTACTGC
>Ga0247831_1007899_pt1 | contig 11554 bp, 11 predicted proteins | sample LaCruzMarch2015__9_FD_192406 | JGI IMG/M metagenome (GOLD analysis project Ga0247831, IMG submission 192406) | Freshwater microbial communities from meromictic Lake La Cruz, Castile-La Mancha, Spain - LaCruzMarch2015_1m | ecosystem: Environmental > Aquatic > Freshwater > Lake | place: Spain...
TTTTATGGAGTATATAATAATAATATAGCTTTGACGAATACAAAGAACGGCGACGCAGGGCTATAAAAGGGGGTACGATGTCGCAGATGACGCGGAACCCGAATCGAATGTATTCATTTACCTCGTCGTGTCAAAAATAATGGGATGGAAAGGTCCTTACTGTATTGCGGGATCATTGCCGCTCGAAAAGTCCGTTCCCGCATTGTCTCCTGCATTCCGCAACAAGACAACCCATATGCAGGCAACGTCGACAATAACTGATGGAGGTGGTGGTACTACAGGAGGTGGAGGTGGGGCCAGTGCTGCGTGTAAGATCCAGTATGTGAGTGGTGGAGGACAGCATTCAGCAATCATTGTTGAGACTGGTTCGACGGGCTTTGCATTGTAAACGTAAAAGATGCATGGATGGGAATTTTATGTCTAATATGTAACTTTATCCGTGCTAAAGATTGAGTTCCAGCGACAAATCTTGTGTGCCATTACTCCTACTCATATCAGAATACAAATAATATGGATAGTCTTTCCAGTCTGAGTGTTGAGCCGATCAATTGATATTACAATCCGTTATGCAGAGGTTCATCTAATTTATGAGTTGTCTATCGTATTGGGCAACATGGTGGCAAGTCGTCATCCGTCCTGGCGGCATAACATGTTCTTACCTTTCTCGTTACGAGACAGACAATCTTCTATGCGAAGGTTAATTAGATCTCATGGTCTAACACTGAGCAACGATATCGATTGGACTTCCTCAAATAATCACCCCTTACTATTGCGATTGCTCTCTCCTCATCTTGAACCGATGCTGGCGATATCTAAATAGCAGCGTCTCTTGCTTCACTTCTCATCTCGACACACGAATCATTGTAGGCTGTCAACGTTGAATCGATTGTAGCTCTACTAGTCGAACCTTGATTGAATGCAATTAACAAGTTCTTCATTGCAGCATAATGACCAGCTGACGCAGCAATCATCCAATGCTTCACAGCTCGTTCCACGTTTCCTGACTGTGCCTCCATTGATCCAAGGTTGTTTCTTGCATCATCATGTCCAGCCATAGCCGCGGCCTCGCTGTGGATCTTGGCCTTCTTCAAATCCCCCCCTTCACGATAAATGTCACCCAAGTGAAAATGCGCCTGGCTGGAGCCAAGTTTAGCTGCCCCTGATCTTGCAACAAACCTAACTGTCCCCGGTAATAATAATTACCCATTAAATAAATTGCACCAGCACCAAATGCCCTCACTAAAACAGACCTCTTATTACTTTCTCTTCACCTTCCATCAATGCGATTCATAGACAGCTGCGTGTAATTTTCTCTTGCTTTGCTCCTCATCTCGGCACAAGAATTATTGTAAGCTGTCAGAGTTAAGTCGATTGCATCTCTACTGACAAAACCTCTTTCGAAGCTAGCAATCAAGCTTTGCATGGCAGTATGATGCCCAGCTGATGCAGCAATTGTCCAATGCTTCACAGCTCGTTCCACATTTCCCGATTTATACTCAATGTATCCAAGGTTGAATCTTGCGACTTCATGTCCAGCCATTGCGGCGGCCTCGTTGTGGAACTTCTCCTTCTTCATATCTCCCCCGTCATCATAATAGACACCCAAGGCAAAATGCGCCGTACTAGAACCAAGTTCTGCTGCCCGAGTCCAAAGTTCAATTGCCCTTGCCCGATCTTGCTGCAATCCTAATTTTCGATGGTAATAAGAATTACCGAGTACATACATAGCACCAGCATCATTCACCTCAACCCGCTTCATCAGTTCTTCAACTCTATCTAAGTCTGTTTTGCCTCTTAAATCTGCCTTACAAAATGGACAATTCTCAATATTCCCAGACTTATGGAAGGAGTACTGGCATCCTCCACAAATACTCTTACCGCAACATGAAGCATATGTTTCCATAGCCTTATTTGCCAATTCCTCATTTGCCTCGACGAAATCGTAAATTGGCACGGACGTTATAGTCGCGGGTGGAAGCGACATACAACATATCAATTTTACTGACATTGGTAGGAAGCAAATGGGACACTCCTCCTTGGCCGGAGGGTCCTTGAACAGCGCCTCGTCGTGTAGCTCGGCAGCACGTAGTTTGCACTCTTTTTTATGCTTCGGCCAATGGTTCTTCTGGCAATTGGCATTGCAATACTTGACGACCATACACGACTTGCATGCCTTGAGACTGATTACACCTTCCCCCACCTCGCTGCCGCACTCGGCGCAGCAGTGGGTCGCATCGCCAAGATGATGAAGGTCCATGTTGTTTACTTACCTCGAGCCAACCAAGCACATGACGGGGGAGGCCCGCTAAAAGGATAGTGATGAAGAAAGAGCGACGACGATACGGCGCACAACAACAAACAGCAACAAGTACAAAATGTTGTATGTACCTACGATATCCCCCCATCAAGCAAGAACGATGTGTTGTTTCCATCCTCTTTTGATTACTGACACTGAAAACAACAAACAACAGTCTCCTCTCATCTGATGAATGAACATGGTACGAGATGATGAATCGAGTAGTAATCCGCGCTCTACCTTATGCGTCTTCATCGTCGTCGTCCGAATGGTGGCATTTTCTCGTCATTGTACCGTGTTTTAGCATCGTCGTGGTCGTTGCCGCGACGACGGCGTTGGCAACATTCATCAACGACGCCACTTTCGTCCATGTCAAAACGACGCCGATGCTAATACGATGGAAATTCGAAACTGCGATATTCTCAATAGTATTAATCATCATGCTGCACTGCCATCGAACGAAGAATCGGAAACACACAACATTCGTCGAGGCTATTGTCGAAGTATCGCCTCTGGGTGTGCGGCTATTATCCATTTACGGAAGTAGCAGCAGTAGCAGTAGTAGTAGTGAAACAATGATACCGACGAGTACGTCAACGTCATCGAGAAAAACGAAAGAAGTCGTACAGTACCATGCCTTTCTACCATTTACATGTATACTTGATGTTACTGTGCGTGAGGTTGTGTGGTCGCATTGTGTTTGGAGTCAAGTTGTTTTTCGTATCCATGAGAACTACTGCACCAACAATTATAACGCTGACCCTGGAGTACAACAACAACAACAACAACAACAACAAAATGAGTTGGTGGATCGGGGTACTGCTATTACTACTATCATACCAGCATTCTACCCCAATGAATGTCAAAGGATGATGACATATGTGGAATGCTTAGCTGTGCAGGCTCAGATTGAGGAATTAATGACGCGCAATTTTCCCACCAACAGGAAAAGAAGGAAAGGAGTGGAGTGAAAATGAGGAGAAGGAAGATGATTCTCTATTTCCTCAAAAAAAAACACTACAATAAGGTCTCTGTCTCTCAAAAGTGGTTACTTTCCTACATACACGGGACTTATCTGCGGGCCAAGAAGTTGCCATGAATGAATAGTGCTCGGGTGAAGTGAAATACGGGAATACAATCAATGAAAAAGCTCACATATATTTGCATATGATGAGAACGTCATAATGCTTGATATATTTCCAGAGCTTTGTGTGGTCTTCGTAATGTGAAAGTTTTTAGAAAGATCTCTCAGACTTACACACACAGAACAAGCTTGAGACGGGGATTGGTATAATAACGATTGTAGGGGAGAAATATTGATCTTTTGCAGTTGGTTATACTGCAAACAATGAGTCTATACATTTAATCATCTCTCTCTCTCTCTATGTATATGAATACACTCATCACAAAGTGTAGAATCTCCGTAAACTCTTTTTTTACGCCGCCTCGCTTGCGTACATCATCCTCACTCTTCTATTATTAGCAGCAGCAGCAGCAGCAGCAGCATCATTGTCGTCTTCTGTTTCCCATGGATTTACCAATTCATTTATACTTTCCATACCCTTAGTTTGTTGACTTGTTAACCAATCATCATACTCTACATCAATAGATTTTAATGATGATATAGATATACCAAAGTCAACATCTGATATACCCATATCATTATGTACAGACGACGAGGAATGTTGTTGGCATACATGCTGATTGACACCAGGTTGTTGGTGTTGCTGGTGTAGTTGTTGTTGCTGCTGCTGCTGATAATAAATATTTTGTTCGTGATTATTACTATTATCAGTCCCCATATTATCATGCCCCTTACTACTTCCAACAAAATTGTTATCCGATATTTCCAATGACTTCAAACTTGCATTAAGAAGATCATCATCATCTACCATGCTACTCCCATGTTGCCTTGCCTTGGTGTACGTGTTGTTGTTCGTAGGATGGTTTCTAAAATTAGTTCTTGATGATGTAGCAGCATTACCCTTGTTCCCATGGGAGTATTCCTGCAGCATGTTCGAGTAGGAATTGGAAGGATGGTCAGTAGTAGTAGTATTTGAGAAACAAGACATGTCCATTTCACTAAACTCCATGTTAGACACTCGAAACGACTCGTCATCGTCAATGCCAAGAGAATTCATCGATGCTGTAAGATCCTTCTGCTGTTGCCGTTGTTGTTGATTCTGCTGCAGCTGCTGCTGCTGCATTCTTTGCATTTGGCGTGCATTCTCTAATTTATATTCCAACGATGATAGAGTCGAATTACAAGAAGTTCTACTATTACTGGCGGCCATGGCAATATTCCTTTCTTCCCCACTACTGTTATTGTTATTATTATTAATGGTATTTGAATTGGCGCTTGTATTATTCCACATGTTCCACGTAAACCCCCCAAGACTGGACATATCAATTGACTTTGTTGCCGAGCCCGTGGATGACAATGTGTACATTGTGTGATCATCACCACCAAGATTGGAGCTGTACTGTCGGTTAAAGGGTTTGCTGATACGAATGGAGGAGGAGGAGGAGGAGGTCAAGTCATGATGCTTATTCTGCATGTAATGGTTCCGTTCCCACTGCTGTTGTTGGTCCTTCTGTCGTAATGCTGCCGTCCCTCGTCGTCGTTCGTTACTACTACATTTACTACTCGCTTTGAGCTGCTGGGCGCTCAATTTCTCAGCCAGCTGATTCCTCTGAATCAGCAGAGACTGCATCTTGAGATATTCAGCCTGAATATCCCATTCCTGATGAGAACTTTGACTGCTACCACTACCACTACCGCTACTTTGAACACTGTGCTGTTTTGTTGGAGGAAGGGGTAAAGCTGCTATGGCCTCTCGTGCAGTCAAACCAAGTTCTTCAATCGATGAGTGGAGAGAATGATTGCTGTTGTCGTTGGTGATGGTCTGAACACGGTTGCTACCTCTACTACTACTTCCCTCACATTGTCCACGTGACCTTTGTATCTCATAAAGCTCCATATCCTGAAGAAATTGCAGTTTACGTGTCTGTTCGGCCTGGAGTAATTCCATCTTACGAATCTCATTGCGCATACGATCCAGTATCTTGTCATCTGGCAATACTGCTGCGTTTGTTGATGATGTTGTTGCTGCTGCTGGTGATCTATTCTTATTCCTCCTTTCGTTACTGCTATTATTCATTAATCCCTCCCTTTTGGGCGGACCAGGACGGTGTCGTGGTCCTGGTGGATCCGCTTTTCCTCGACCACCCTTACCTTTTCCGTCCGCTCGAGGAGGGGTTTGATGACGTAGTACAGGTGCCATTTCACGTAATGCCTGTGCTGCCTTACGTATAGCCTTCTCATCCCCAATTTCTACCCAATAGCCACTGTCTTGATCCTCCTTTAGAAATCTCCCTCCTCCTCCTCCCCCAACAACAACAGCGTCTGATGATGATGATGATGAGGATGAATTGCGAATATTATACACAATTGAGGATGCCATACGTGCCTTATCAACATTCTTCGTGCCCGGATCACAATATTTATGTTTGTACTGTTCAACTAATGTCCGAAAGTAGACATTGCCTGGATGGGAATTAATCCGACCACCACGTCCACATAGTACATCTTTGGGGTTTGGTTTCTGTACTATAGTTTGTCCTGGTGGGATTGGTACTGCTACCATCGTCATATGCTCGTCGTCTCCAACTGCTGCTGCTGTTGCTGTGTCGTCTACACGAAAATTACTGCTTGTGGCGGCAATGGCATCATTTCCCCCGCCAATAACGGCGTGCAAAAAATGGTCGTTTCTACTACTGCCGCTACTGCTCTTACTGGAGGCCGAAGAAGAATTAGCAGGAGGCAACGGATAATCTTCCTCGGTGTAGTTGGAATCAAAGAACCCCGCCGTGATTCCCGAATTGGAATTACTACTCATACTATTATTATTGAACATTTTCAAGATTTCTTTCTTCATCGAGACGGGGGTCGTGTCGCCAGATGAAACGACGAGCGATGAGTCTACTACTACGACGTCGTGTAACAAATTCATCAGTTGTCACGGCTATATTCCTGCTGTTCAATATGATTGTCGCGGTAATATTATTATTGCTGAGGGGTATTATGTTATGACCGATGCAAATAATTCCACCAGCCCAATGACCCCAACGGAACGAAATGACCTGAATGATCCCGATACGACAACAAAAAGTCCAATTCACCGTGAATGAAAACACTTCGCTGGGCTTTTGTACAGCTTGATTTACAGGAAAGAAAACCCCCGTAGAAATACTCGAAATGACCGTAGGCTTGGTACAAACGGATATTTTACTTATTGTAAAAACATCATGGGCCCGATATGAAAAATGGCACTTCCTGCCTCTCTCCCGCGATGGCATCTAAGAATGAAAACTGCTTCGCTCGGGCTTTTGGAGGTGAGGGTGGTACGTGTGAATGCCGGTGCCCCCCCGGACCCCCCCTCTGTTGGTGACGTCACGGGCCCATCCCCCTTTCTTTTTTTTCCAAGAAAAGAGTTTTGGCGAATGAGCGGGATAATATTTTTGGCGAGGGCGTTAAGAATTACAAGAAAGATTGGATAGCGTTGGAGCGTTGGTTGTAACATATCAACAAAGTTTTTTGGCATGAGGGGAACATATATTTTATATTTTTGGCGTAAGATAATTACAAGAAACAACATACAAACAAATGGCGGGCCTCAATTCCCCAAATTTTTCCCGAATTTGTCCCGAAATTTCTATTCCCTAATTCAACGTGACAGAGGAGCATTAAGTTCCACGTGTAATCACTGAGGAGCGGACAGGACAATAAGGGCTGCCGGGCTTTAGGAGTACCTCCAAAAGAATAATAATAATCTTATTAAATAACATCCACGAATTATCTACTTTCTATACACACTCTCTACAAAATCTCCTTTGGTTTGGATGCTCGCACGAAGCGTTTACCCGCCGATAGTACTTACCTACTATGAGCACTTCCGAAATTATGTGAAGATTCGGGCCGACCATGGTACGAATGACCGGAGCCGATACTCCACCAATATTGATAGTCTCGCCATCCTTAAGACTTATATGCCTCGCCTGCGCCTATAGATTGGATTAATCCATTTAGGATGGCGAGCTTTTAGCATGGCGACGAACGGTGATATCATTCGTCGGTGCTACATAAATTTGTCTGATTGTTGAGGAGTACCAAGACAACTACATCAATATATAGCATCTGACATGCCTATTCCTCCCCATGACATGTCAGCATGATATGGATCAGCATCAGGGCGGTTTATTTGGCGGCAATTGAGCTGCTGTGGCGGCAATGTGCGAGATGATGACAAAGAATTAGTAATACACAACAATCAAATAGGTGGGGGAGGACAACAATAATGGACAATGAGTACTACACAACAATCAAAAGGTAACAACGACGACGATATTCACGTGGCAATGCCACGAACATCATACATACCTCCATATCGTCGTTGTCGTATAACACGAATGATAATTCGTCGTATTCATCGTTAATAACGATCAAAACTAAGGCCAACACTACAACAACAACGCCTGGTGGATATAATTATTGTGGACGCAGCAGCAGCGGTAGAATGCCCGGAAGTGGTAGTGCCGACGGTGGATATTATGGACGCGCCAGGGCCGCCGCACATCAACAACGACGGCGTGCTGCGCCCGGAGTTGATAATCACAATGGTTGGGGCGGAGGTGGTGGAGGGGGAGGAGGAGATGATGTGATTGAAATGTTGTCATTCAGCGAGGAAGACAAGGATTGGTTCGTGGGGGGGAATGCTGCTGCTGCTCCGGTTGTTATTGGCGATGGTATATTAGTGAGCAATAGTGGAGGAGGAGGCGGTAGTAGAAGTAGTAGTAGTAGCAGTCACAGAGATGAAGTTGTTGCTGCTGTTGGATGTAGTAACAAAGTAGGACGGGGCAATAATACTACTACCACTACGACGACGACGACGACAACAACAACAACCGGGCTACGAGTATGTGAACGGAGACGAAGTTTAAGAGATAAAGTAATAAATAATAATATTAATATCATTATTTAATTATGTATGTAACTACCCACTACTATCTGTCCTCTACTCCAGCGTAATAACACCACAAGCACGTTTTTTTCCACTCCCCTTGTTGTTGCTCTCGGTTCCATTCACCTCCCCTCCACCTTAACTGTCTCAGGCAAGGCTGTGAGAATTGTTGCATAACAAAACCCCTTATTAACATGATGCATTCTGCGTTCCTCTTTACTCTCGGAGTGAGTTCCCAGCACCGCTGTAACCTGTGCCAATGCACCGTCGTACTGCGCCGCATGCTTGACCATATGGCGTTGTAGGAAACCAACCCGACAGCGCTCCGTCCCACCCGTAATCCAGTACACAGCAATCGCCGTCTCCTCTTTCCCATCCACCAACACCTGCACCTTTCGTAGCCGCACCACCACATCCTCACTCTCACTCAGGACATTACCACATACACTGTGCTCATCACAGTTACGGCCGTGGTCGCCCGCCACAATGCCAACAATACCAATCATAGTGGGTTCATGACAAGTCGCCATGGTACACATGAGTCTTATCTGTGGTGAAAGATGGCGGGGTTTGGGGCCTCTCGGGTTTCCTCTGTGAATCTCTACATACAGTATTTTTTGTACCAGAGATGCGACCGCCGGAAAAATCGTAAATCAAGCTGTAGGTGCCAATAGTACGTGTGAATGCCGGGGGGATGCCCCCCCGGACCCCCCCTCTGTTGGTGACGTCACGGGCCCATTCCCCCTTTCTTTGTTTTCTTCAAGAAAAGATCTTTGGGAAATGAGCGGGATAATATTTTTAGCGAGGGCGATAAGAATTACAAGAAACCACATAAAACCCTAACAAACAAATGGCGTGACATAGGCGCCATGGTATCGTATATATTTACGTACCGCGATAGTAGGACGATACGTATGCTATGATGTGATTTACATAACTAGGTAGTGCACCAAACGTTATGGAGAAGAGTAGAGAATCTTCTCGTTATTAGAAAGGACTTCTTTCTGTATAAAATTGTCCCAAGAGTGGCGCGCTCGATTATTCGTCGAGCGTCACGACGACGATGTGAATCCTCGTATCGTCGTGTGTACTGATCGGACGGATTTAAAGATTCGTCGGCATACCAAATGTTTAGGATATGCGCACCTTCTCATTCGTGCCGATGCATGTGCGCGAAGATACGCACGTGCATTCGACACTCATTTTGTAGCTTAAAATAACCCACAATTTTACTCTCGTGTATTTTTGCATTATCATCATCGATTCATTCTACTGAATCGATGTGTAGTTCTTAGAGTAGTTTCCTGCCTAGGACATGGCGGGCTTAGTTCCACTTGTATGCACGTGAGAGCGGACAGGAGACAGAGGAGCATTAGGTTGTGTCCAGAGGCGGGTGGTCAAAACATAATATCTTAGCTACGACGCACAGACGCCAAATCATAGATCATAGCTGCACATGAAAATTTATCGTACCTTTTGGAATCATACCCCCCAGCAGATGGACCAATTATTCACCAGGCCATTATTAATATCCTTCCGTCGACACTGGCATCAGCGCATCCACCGGCGCAGCATTACGCGTTTGCTCCGGAGTTTATAGCAGCGGTAGAAGCTGAGGAATCTTCATTCTCCCGCCTCGCCGCCTTTCCTCGGCGATGAATGAAGAAGAAGAAGAAGAAGATGATGATAAATTTTTACGACGGCAACGATGACAAGAGCAATGAGCGCAGCAACCTTGACGGTTGAGTTTATGCAGCTGACATCGTGGCAAGGTGGGTAATTTGTTTGAATAGTAGCTCATGCCTCATCATCATAATTGCCTCATTCTACCACCGCATCTCATCGACTCATTGTTTACAATCGTTTATTATTCATTCCAGGAATAACAAAAAGCAACAGATAGACGATGGGATGATGGTCAACGACATATCACCGCATTCGTCAGGGCGGTTGTAGCTGCTGTGGGAGGGAAGGATGAGAGGCCATGCAGCAACAGGATGAATCTATTTAACAATCAACAGGGGAGAGGGATGACGATGATGGTGGGATGGAAGTGGTGGGATGATGACAACCATGGACATGACTGCTACTACTAGTACTAACATTCGACCGATAATGAATCATATACAACACTACTGTTGGACGAAGGTTGCAGATGAAACAACAATCAATTAGTGTTGGAAGCAAGACGAGGCGGATGGTGGCATCAACAGATGACAATTGACAACAACGTTAGATTGAGTAAGGGAAGGTTGCTCATATCGAGGAGGACGCTCATATCGACGAGGAGAGAGGGTGGACACTCAAATCTACTGTATTCAGGAGGAAGGGATGGATGCTCATATCTGTCCGTCGGGGAAGGGACGGACAATCATATCAAGGAGGAAGGTGGGCGTGGCATAGCATCATGGGAGAGGACAGAAAGGCTGACAAAAATTCAATTGTTACCCTACTCATAGTAATATTCGAAATGTCGTATCTATTTATAATATATACCCTCCTCCACCCTCCTCGAACCTAAGGTAAATGCTGTTTTTGCGGAGTAAGGTATGGTACCCAGGAGCGCCGTACTCTTGCAAAGCGACCACTAACAGAGATTTAGTGAGCAGTGTCAGTGACCTTTCAACTGCCATGCCTTGTGGGATAGCTGAGATGACGAATTCCGGATCCAGATCTGCAACGACGAATTCCGACGAATTTTTCCATTACACCATCTCAGGCCAAGAGGTATGATGAGGGTCGAAAAATAATGAAAAATACGATTTTCGCCTCTGGTTAGGGTAGGGTACCAAGGTATGCAAAAAAGGTACGAAACTAAGATAGTGATTTTTTGGCCAATCGCCTCTGGACACAACCTTAATGCCCAAGCTTACGGTGAGCAGTGGGAAGAGTTGGCCGGGAAGTGATAGCATTGGGCCTGTTTTTACTTAACAAACTTTGTCGCTTTCTCGTAAAAATAACCCTAGCCTAACTCTTCCCACTTCCACTGGTTATTTTGCTGGAAGAGTTAGAAAAATAAAGCTTCCCTACTCCCTACAGAAGAGATAGAAATTAGGGTAATTAGGTAAAATCTACTCACCCATGAAATTCCCTTTTACTTTGCCATCACGCAAGAGTCTGGAATTTTGTGTGTCACACGGACGAAAATACCTGCTACTTTGTGCTCACCTGTGTTGTATTTTAAAAAAACTTTTCCAACATACTCACCTGAATAAATCGAGCATTTAAAATACTTAGA
>Ga0247831_1007901_pt1 | contig 11549 bp, 8 predicted proteins | sample LaCruzMarch2015__9_FD_192406 | JGI IMG/M metagenome (GOLD analysis project Ga0247831, IMG submission 192406) | Freshwater microbial communities from meromictic Lake La Cruz, Castile-La Mancha, Spain - LaCruzMarch2015_1m | ecosystem: Environmental > Aquatic > Freshwater > Lake | place: Spain...
ACTTACCTGTTATGGGAGGAAAAATAAAAACCCCGCGCCAGACACGTCGCGCCCTTTTCCGTCCGGCCTCCGCCGGTTGGGAGAAGTGGGAGCAGGACGAGGCCGGGGCTTGGGGCAAGACGGGCCAGGCGCTGGACTTGTCGGAATTGCGACCCGAGGCCGGAGCCCTTGTGGCCGTGCCGGTGCGGCGGGCGTTTTCCATTGCCTTCTGGGTGCCGGCCGAAGATCCATCTTTGTTCGGCGACCTTATCTTCACCCAACTTGAATTGCGCGGACTGGCTGGCCGCTCGCGGGAATTGACCTCCTTTTCCTGGCAAGAGGTGGCTCGCGAGGGCCATGAGGCTTTGCTTCATGCTGTTGTCTTGCCTTCGAATCTGGCGCCGCGCTATTGGCATGGCGATGTGACCGAATACGCCGTCTCGCCTTCCTGCCTGCCTCTCGTCCCGGATGCGGTGACGGTATGGGAGGAAGAAGGAGGATGGGTGGCCGGGGTCACGCGAGGGGACCGAGTGCTGCATTTCCAGCCGCTCGCCGAGAAAACACCCTCGTCCCGGATGGCGTTGGAAATTTGGCTGATGCAGGCCTCGCTCGACGCGGGGCGCATGCTGAACGACAGCGGCCGCGTCATCCTCTACTATCAAGGTGCTGCGGTGCCGGACTTGTCGGATTGGCGGAGCGCCGGTGGTGTCGAAGTCACGGCGGAAAAGTTTCCCCCGCCGGTGCGGCCGTCCGCTCCGCTTGATTGCCTTCCCTTGCCGGTCCGCGACCTGCAGCTAGCCAAGGAAACGGGTGCCCGACGGCAGAAAATCGCGCTCTTGGCGGCCACCGTGTATTTTGCTTTGGTGCTGGCCTTGGCCGCCAACACGCTCTGGCTTTGGTGGCGGGCCGAATCGTTGCGGGCAACGATTGCCGGCGAGGCGGGCGAAGTGGATGCGGTGCGCGCGGCCATGCAGCGCTGGGGCGCGATCGAGCCGGCCCTCGATCCGGTTGGTTATCCGCTGGAGGTTCTTTATCAAGCTGCGCGCTTGCTGCCGAAGGATGGCGTGCGTTTGACCCTGTTCCAGATGAACGTGGACCGGGTGGTGCTGGCCGGGGAGGCGTCGACCTTGCAGGCGGCGCAGCGCTTCCAGGAGGATGTGCGCAAAAATCCGGACCTGACGGCCTACGATTGGACAATGGAAAACCCGCGTCCGTTGCCCACCGGCAGTGCACGCTTCCAGATCGACGGCGTGCGCCACGGCGCGGCGGCGGTGGAAGGAGAGGAGGCAACCGATGAGAGCGCTGACGGCTAAGGAAAAAAGACTGCTCCTCGCTTTGGTCGGCGCGCTTTTCGTGCTGCTCAATGTCGTTGGCCTGCAGGCCTTCCTCAATCGCCAACGCGCGCTGCAAAACAGCATCGTGCAGCTCCAGAGTCAGCTGACCGAGGGCCGTGCCATTCTTGAGGAGAAAACGATATGGCAGGAACGCGCGGCCTGGCTCGACCAGCACCAACCCGGGGACGATGTCACGACGACGGATGACGATGCGAAGTTCTACGAATTCGTCGAGAGCAGTGCCAAGAATGCCGGGCTTTCTTACACTCGGCGTGACGCAGGAACCCAGCCGGACGGTGGAACGTATGCCGAGGTTTTCGATTCCTCGCAGGTCAAAGGCAAGATGGAGTCGCTGGTCAAATGGCTCAACGAATTGCAGCAACCCAAAGCGTTCCGCGCCGTCAAACAGATCTCGATCAAAAGTGGCGAACCTCCCGAGGTGATCGCCGAAGTCGAGGTGGCGCGTTGGTATCGTCCGGTGCAGGGAGGAGAGCAATGAAGCTCCCACTGCTTTTTCTTGCCATGGCCCCGATTTTTCTCGGCCTTGCGGCATCCGTCTGGGCCGAAGAAGACAAGTCCGATGCCTCGGAATTGCTCAAGGTTCCTCTGGTCGAGGCGCGGCCGACCGGGGCCGAAGGTGAAAAGAAGCCGCCAGCAGCCACCCCTTCACCGACGCCCTTGCTGCCCGCAGAGGCGGATCCGCGAGCGGAGGTTGAACCTGTTCCACCTGCGGAAGAAGGCATCACCACGCCAGCCTTTCCCCTTTCCCGTTACGAACCCCTGTGGCAACGCTCTCCTTTCCAACTGGAATCCGTCGCCCCGCCTGTCGAATCGGCCGGCCTGGCTCAACGCTTCGCGCTCACCGGCATTGCGGAGATCAATGGCGAACCCATTGCTTTCGTCATGGAGCGCGCCACGCAAAATCGCCTGATGGTCAAAGCAGACAGCAAGGAAGGCGGTGTGTCTTTGGTGCAAGTCGATGTGCAGCAGAAATATACGGACTCCTCGGCCACACTGCGCCAAGGTGCGGAGGTCGGTGTAGTCCGCTTTGATGCCGGTGTGGCCATGGCTCCGGGAATGCCTCAACCCGGCATGCCATCGCCCCGGCCCATGCCGCAGGTGGCCCCGCCATCGCCACCCGGTATGCCCCCGCAGGTCGCCGCTTTTCCCGGGGCCGTCCCAGCCGCCCAGGTTCCCGGACAACCCGCTCCGGGTATACCTCAAGCCCCCGGATTTGTTCCTCCGGTGCCCGGGTCGGGCACCCCAACGAATGGGCAGGTGCAAGGCGGCCAAGGGCAAATGCCGCCCCCCCGGGTCATCCGGCGGCGGGCGCTCATTCCCGCCGCGCCTTGAGAAACTTGCTAACCATGCTTTAATTCCGGCCATGAGTCGTATCTGTTCCCCGATTCTCGCGTCTGCTTGGCTGGTCGTGGTCTTTCTGACCCCGTCCCCTGCCTTTGCCCAGGATGCTGAACCTTCGCCGCCCGTTGCTCCGCTCGAGAACATTGATCCCGCTCCCGTCCTACCGGCTCCGGCCGCGGTGCCCGAAGCTTCAGCCCCCGCGCCGCTGCCCCCTGTCGCGGTCGATCCGGGGTTCCCCCCCCCGCAAACGCCTCCTGCCTCCATCCCGCGTCCGGTCCAAGCCGAACCAACCGTACGACTCACCTTTCCCAACACCTCGGTTAACGAGATCCTCAGTCTGTACGAGGTGCTGACCGATAAGCGTCTTGTGCGCGACTCCATGCTCGCCCAGGGGCAGCCGCTGACCATTGTTGTGCCCGGAGAGGTTCCGCGCAGCGAGGCCATCCGCCTGATCGAGGCCTCCCTCTTGCTCAACGGCTATTCGTTCGTCCCGGTCGACGACAAGACGGTAAAAATCCTCGGCCCCTCGAAATTTCCGCGTGCTGAGGGCATCCCGATCTTTGCCACACCCTATATGTTGCCGGCTACCGATCAGGTGGTCAGCTATTTCATGAAACTCAGCTACCTCGCGCCCCAGGAGGCCGCGCAACTTTTCCAGACCTTTGTCAGTCCGCCCAAGGCCTACACCTCCTTCACCCCGGTACCCAATGTGCAGGCCGTGCTCATCACGGAAAACGTCCCGATCATCCAGCAACTCATCGCTCTTCAAGCCATGGTCGATGTGCCGCCCGCGCAGGTCATGACCGAATTTGTCGACCTCAAACGGGCCGACGCCGAGAAGGTGGTCGAACTTCTGCAAACCTTGCTCGAGGAGCGGAAAGAGGGCGCTGGAACTCCGGGTCAACCCGGCGGCGCCCCGCAGGTCGATGCGCAGGGACAAGTTATCCAAGCTTCCCTCGGTGGTGCGGGTGCCGGTCAGTTCGAATCCAATCTTGTCATCGGCGAAACACAAATCGTTGCCGACCCGCGCACCAACCGCATTCTTGTCGTTACGCGTCCGATCAACTTCCCCTACATCAGGCAACTTATCGAGCAACTCGATGCGCCCGTGCCGCTCGACAGTGTGCTTGAGCGTCCGCTGCAGTTTGTCGCCTCCGGCGATGTGCTCCCGGTCTTGCAGGACCTGCTTTCGGAAGGCGAGGAGGGTGCAACCGGCGGTGGGACGCCGCGCGCGGGTGCAGATGGTGGCATGGTCGAGAGCGGCTCCACCTTTGGACAAGGCACGGGCTCCGAGTCGGGGGCTGGTGCGGGTGGCGGCACCAGTCGGCCCGACCGGATCAAAGAACCGAACGCCGATGTGGCCCCCGAATCGGTCATCGTCGGCAACACCAAACTCATCGCGGACAAAAGTGCCAATTCGATCATTGCCATCGGGCCACCGGACAGCCGCCAGAAAGTCGCCCAGCTTCTCAACATGCTCGATGTGCGGCCGCGCCAGGTTTACATCGCGGCCGTCATCGGGGAACTCAGCTTGAGCGACGAGATGGAATTTGGCTTCAACTATTTCCTGCGCAACCAGAGCAAGGACGGCAATAGCGTGGGCGGTGCGCTACTCAATGCGCTTCCCGGCACCAACGTCTTCACCGCGCCGGACCTCATTACCCCCGCCTCGCTGGCCGCTGGCGCCTTTACCGGCCTGACCCTTTACGGAACCATTGCCAACTCGCTTGATTACTACGTGCGGGCCCTCGAGACGACCGGCAAGTTCAAGATCATCTCCCGCCCGGTCGTTTACACCACGAACAACAAGAAGGCGGTGATCAGCTCGGGCCAGCGCGTGCCCTACACCAGCAGCACCTTGACCTCTACCTCCATCACCGGGGTCGGTCCGAACCAGAACGCCGGCGTCACCGCCAACATCACCTATCTCGATGTCTTGCTTAAGCTCGAAGTGCTCCCGCTAATCAATGCCAACCGGGATGTCACCCTGGTCATCGTGCAGACGAACAATAACGTGCTCCGCGAGGAAACTTTCGGCAGCGGGAACAAGGCGCCGGTCGTCGGAGCCCAGGAACTGACCACCACGGTCACCGTGCCCAGTGGCGGCACGGTGGTGCTGGGCGGTCTCATCATCGAAAGGACCAAGGCAGACGACGGAGGCTTGCCCTTCCTCATGCGGCTGCCCGTGCTCGGCTACATTTTCAAGCAAACCACGCGGGCGGTGGAGCGCCAGGAACTGCTGATTCTCTTGCAGCCCACCGTGGTGGAAGATGACGCCGAAACCGCGGTGGCCAGCGCGGAGGAGCGTTACCGTACCAAGCTGGGGGACGAGGTTTATGACGAGGCGGACGCCTGGCAACTGGGACGCACGCCGGTGATCAACGACTCACCCATGCTCACGCCCGACGGCCGGGTCCGCAAACCGCGCGATCCGCTGCGGCCGGCCGGAATCGACTACCAGGAGTATGCGCCGGACCCCAAGCCCAAGCCGACACCGACTCCCGGCAAAAAGAAAAGATCGGCCACCTAGGGGAGAGGGCAAAGCATGGCCTTGATTCCCGAACTGGTGGAACTTGCGGCGCGCCACGGCGCAGCTGACCGGGACAAAGTGACCGCATCGCTGCAGGACGCGGCGCGGATCCAGTCGTCCCTCATGCGCGCTTTGCTCGACAGCACCGAGATCGACGAAAACGGTTTTTACCGTGAATTGGCCGACAAATTTCACCTCCGGTGGGGCGGGGCGGACGTGGCCAAAGCCACCCCGGAAATGCGGGCCAAGCTGCCGGCCCGCATCGCCCTGCGCTACCAACTGCTCCCGGTCGAGACCAACGACGACTCGATCACCCTGTTGACCTACGATCCCTTCGACCTGCTCGCACGGCAAGCGGTGGCCGAAGCCGTGCCACAGCAAGTACGCTACGAAATCTACACGCGCAAAGGCATTTTGCCCGCCTTGCGCCAAGTCTACGGGATCGGCGCCGAAACCTTTGAGGAACTGCTCGAAGGTCGTGGGATGGAGGAGGACATCGATCTCGGTCGCGGCGAACAAGTCAACGTCCTCGACGAGGACGAATCGGAAGAGGCGTCCGTCAAAAAATTCATCAACCAAGTCATCCGCGAAGCCCTGCGCGAGCGCGCCACCGACATCCACGTGGAACCGCTCTCCAACGACCTCCGTGTCCGCTACCGCATTGATGGCGTGCTGCAGGAAGTGCCCGTTCCCGTCCAGATGCGCAAGCTCCAGCGCTCGGTCATCAACATCCTCAAACTTACCGCCGGCCTCGATCTGGGCGAAGACCGCCGCCCGCAGGACGGACGGATCAGCCTCGAGTTGGGCGGGCAACCCATCGATGTCCGCGTGGCTTCGATTCCGACGATCAACGGCGAAAGCATCAGCCTCCGTCTCCTCGGCAAGGAAGTGTTCAGTCTCGAGCGCCTCGGGCTCGATGAGGATTACGTCAAAAAGGTCCGCGAACTCCTCGCCCTGCCCAACGGCATCATTCTCGTTACCGGCCCGACCGGGTGCGGAAAATCAACGACGCTTTACACTTTTCTCTCGGGACTCAACACCAAGGAGCGCCGCATCCTCACCATCGAGGATCCGGTCGAGCACAAGCTGGCCGGGGTGAACCAGAGCGCGGTCCAGCCCGAGATCGGCAACACCTTCGCCAATCTCCTGCGCAGCTTCCTCCGCGGCGACCCCAATGTCATCATGGTCGGCGAGATGCGCGACTACGAGACGGCTGAAATCGCCATTCGTGCCGCCCTTACCGGCCACTTGGTCTTCAGCACCCTGCACACCAACGATGCGGTCGGCGGCATCACCCGCCTCCTCGACATGAACGTCGAACCCTTCCTCGTCGCCAGTGCCGTGCGCGCTTTCATCGCCCAACGTCTCGTGCGCAAACTTTGTCCGTTTTGCAAGGCGCCCGCCCAGCCGGGTGATTACTCGCCGGCCTACTTGCGCAGCATCGGATTCCCGCCGGAATATGAGAGCAAGATCATGCGCGCCGTCGGATGCGAGAATTGCCGCCAATCGGGTTACGAGGGTCGACTCGCCATCATGGAACTTTGCTTGGTCACGCCAAAGCTGCAGGAACTGATCACGCAGCGCAAAACCGCCGCCGAATTGCGGCCTGCGGCGGAAAAAGAAGGCATGCGTCCCCTGCGCAAATACGGTTTCGACAAGGTCGCCACCGGAACCACCACGATCGAGGAAGTCATGCGCGTCACCACTTCCGACGTCAGGGCCCAGGACGAATAATGCCGCTCTTCGTCTACCAAGCTCTGCAGTCCGGGGGCGGCAAGATTTCGGGGGAACTCGAGGCCCTCAGCCGTCAGGACGCCTTCGCCAAACTCCGGCAACAGAATCTCCAGCCATTTTCCCTCGCAGCCAAAGGGGCCGAAGCCGCCGCGGCGGCCGCCGCCGGCGCCTCCACCTCCAGCGACAACAACCTCAACCGCGCACAAGTCCTTCTCTTCACCGAGGAATTGTGCGAACTGCTCGAGGCCGGCCTCAAGCTCGACCGCGCCTTGCAGGTCATCGAACAACGGCAGGACAAATCTTCGCTCAGCGGTGTGGCCGCCAGCGCGCGCCAGTCGCTACGCGAAGGCGCCACCTTTTCCGCCGCGTTGAAAAAAGCCAGCCCGAGCTTTTCCGACCTTTATTGCAACATGGTCAAAGCCGGCGAGGCGAGCGGCACGGTCTCGAAAATCCTCAAACGCCAAGTCGAGTTCCTCACCATGATGGGCGACCTGCAGCGCCGCGTGACCAGCGCGCTGATCTACCCCTCCGTCATTTTTTCCGCCGGCATCGCCCTGCTGGTCATTTTCATGACCTTCCTGCTCCCGCAGTTGACCGCGCTGCTGGGCAAGACCGGGCAGTCTTTGCCCTTCGCCACGCGAATGCTCATCGGCACAAGCGAGTTTTTCGGATCCTATTGGTGGGTCATCCTTATTGTCCTCGCGGCCGGTATTCTCAGCTTCCGGCATTTCACGAGCAAGGGAGACGGGCGGATCTGGTGGGACCGAACCAAGCTGCAACTCCCCATCTTCGGGCCGTTGTTGCGCATGCGTTTTTACGCTCAGTTCACCCAGACACTTTCCACCCTGCTCAACAATGACGTCTCGCTTATGCAGTCGATGCAACTCATCCGCAATGCGACTCCCAATGTCTACCTGCAGACGCAGCTCGAGCGTATTTCCGAAAACGTGCAGGACGGGGCCCAGCTGTCTCGAGCCATCCAGCGGGTGCAATTTTTCCCGCCGACCATGATCGACATCATCCAGGTCGGCGAAACAACCGGCGACCTCGGAGCCGCGCTCGAGCGGAGTGCCAAAAGCTATGACAAACAACTTTCGGTCGTGATTGAACGGGTGACCGCACTGATCCAGCCCATGGTCATTCTCATGGTCGCGCTCTTCGTCGGTTTGGTGGCTTACTCGATGATCACGGGCATTCTCACCACTGTTTCCGGTTTGCCCAAACGGTGAGGACTCCGTTGCATCATGGACTGTTGTGGGCTGCGGTGTTCAGCCTGACCGCATGCGCTACCTTCGAGAATCCCCGGGCCCGGCTGGTGTCGAGGCACCGCGGACAACATGATGACTTCCGCACGCAGGAAGATTGGCCCAAGCTGACCTACCGGAATGCCGAGTTGCTTTCCAAGGCGACCGCCCAAAACTCCGCGGTCGAGATTGCCACGCGGGAACAACGCGGGCTTCTTCTCGTCGATGGCCATGTCGCTATGGATTTTCCGGTGGCCACGGGCAAGGCTAGCCATCCTACCCCCAAAGGGGCTTACAAAATCATCGAGAAGAAAAAGGACCACCAATCGAATCTCTACGGGCGCATCGTTTCCGGGGAGGGCCAGACGGTGGTATCGGATGCCGATGCCCGCACGGACGCGGTGCCTTCGGGAGGCTGGTTTATCGGCGCGCCCATGCCCTACTGGATGCGCCTTACCCAGACCGGGGTCGGAATGCATGTTGGTTACATTCCCGGTCGCCCAGCCTCCCACGGCTGCATCCGGCTCAAGAAAGATGCGGCGGTCGAACTTTTCAGAATTTTGCCATTGGGCGCGCCGGTCACGGTCGACGACATGGCCCCTTCTCTCGGAGGGGCGGTGGACGAAGAAAAGGCGCACTCCGACAGCCGCGCCTCGGGCTAGAAATCGCCCGCGCGGAGTGACCGGAAGGCGGAGCCGAGTTTCTCGAGCACGTCGCTCGGGGTGAGCGATTCGGTGGAGGCACCCTGCACCACGGCAATTTCCGCGGCACGCCCGCAAACCCAGGCACCGATCGATGCAGCCTGATAGGTGTCGGCTCCCTGAGCCAGCAGCGCGGTGCACAGGCCGGTCAGGACGTCCCCCATGCCGCCGGTGGCCATGCCGGGATGGCCTGTGGTGTTAAAGCGGAGGGGGAGGCCCCGTTGGGCGATGACGGTGCGCGCACCCTTGAGCAAGAGGGTGACCGCATGCTTGTCGGTGAAACCACGGGCCACTTGGCCGCGGTTGCTGATTTTCCGGCCGGCGAGGAGACGTTGCATTTCACCCGGGTGAGGGGTGAGCAACCGCGGGCCCTTGGCCTGATCGACATGTTGCAGTCCGGCGTGGGCGATCACAGTCAAAGCATCGGCATCGACCACGGCCGGGCACGGAGCTTCGCGCACGACGCGCAGAGTCCGCGCCTCTTGTCCGCTGCCGAGCCCCGGACCGATTCCGATGGCGTCGACCGGAAAATTGAAAATATCGGTGAGCTTGGTCAGCGGGCGCACCATCACCTCGGGAATCATCGTCACGGCGAGCAGGTCGTATACGTCGGGCAAAGCGCCGAGCGAAACCAGTCCTGCCCCGCCCCGCACGGCACCTGCCGCGCAGAGGTGTGCCGCGCCCAGCGTGCCGCGCGAGCCGGCGAGCAGGACAGCGCGCCCGCACATTCCCTTGTTTGTGTCGAAAGCGCGTGGCGGCCATTGGCGGCGCAGCATGGGAGCCGTGAGTAATTCGCCGGCATCGGCTGCCTCCGGCCGGAGAAAGTCCGGCGAATCGAGAAGTCCGAGACGTCCCACGTGGTTGACCGCTGCATCGGCCACCAGGCCGGTCTTGGCAAAGCCGACGGTCGCCGTGAAATCCGCTTCGACGCAGGGGTCGCCCGGAATACCGGTTTCGGGGTCGAGCCCGGACGGGAAATCAACGGCCACCGTTTTCGCGTTGGCATCGCGTCGCGCCCCATTCATCTCGAGAGCGAGGGAAGCGAGTGGTTCCCGCAAGGATCCTTGCGAGCCGAGGCCGACCAAAGCATCGAGTTGCACGAGCGGGCCATCCTGCGGAGTGGATGGGCGGAAAGGGTCGCGCAAAACCGAAGAATGCAGGACATCGAATTTGGCGCGGGTCAGCGGGGCAAACTCGTCCTCTTGAAACGGGGTGCGGACCAAGACCCGCCACCCCAGCATGGCGAGGTGACGCGCGGCGACAAAGGCGTCGCCAGCATTGTGGCCCTTGCCCGCATAGCACACGACCAATCCGGGCCGGGGAAAAAATTGGGTAACGAAGCGCGCCAGCTTCGCGCCGATCGTTTCCATCAGGACGTCGGCGGGGATGCCGCGGGAAAATGTCGCTTGCTCGACGTGTTGCATTTCCGCGCGGGTGAGAAGCATGGCTTCTCTTCTACGCGGACCACGGCGGGATGAGAAGAAAGGTTGTCGTGGGGCGCCTTCGGGCAAGGGAGCGCTATTCGGCAGACCGTGCCGGTTCAGCGGGGCGGCAGGACGCCCGTCCCTGCCGGCCGCCCAGGATCACGATTGGCCACTGCGGACAACAACGCGCCAGTGGGCTCGTGCATAGCGCCATCCGGAATAGATGGAGAGACCCACGCTGGCCCAGAGAAGGAACTGCCCCGCACTCATGACCCACCCCGGCCAGAGACCGACCCCGAAAAATTCGCCGCTCGCATCGCGCAGCAGAAAAAAACCGATCATGATCATCTGGGATGCGGTCTTGGTCTTGCCGGCGGGATCGGCGGCGAGCACGGTGCCGTGGCTAAGGGCCAGTTGACGCAGTCCGGTGATGAGAAAATCGCGGGAGATGAGGATGATGGCGGCCCATGCCGGGATGTCGTGTGACCAGGCCAGACAGACCAGCGCGGCGGCAATGAGGACTTTGTCGGCCAGCGGATCCATGAGGCGCCCGAAGTCGGTTTCACAGCCCAGCCGCCGCGCCAGGACGCCGTCGAGGTAATCGCTGAGGACCGCAAGCCCGAAGGCAACGGCGGCCACGGTGGCGCCCCACGCCATGCCGCTCTCGCGCGCTATGACAAACACGCCGGTCAGAAAAAGGCGCAGGATGGTGAGTTGGTTGGGGAGAGTCACGGCTCGGGAGTGAAGATGACAAACGGGGGGGCGCGAGACAAGGCGGCGGCCGACGTGCGCGGTGGCGGACCGAAGCAAGAGGGGGGTAGAAACGGGTCCGTCGCTTCCGCTTTCCGGACCAAGGGAAAAGTTTTTTTGAACGTTCGTTTGACGTCCCGGTCCAATACCCTACGAACTTGGAGATCCGGCCCGCAGGGGAGCCTCGAAAAAAACTTTAAGATTTTTTCAAAAAGGCGGTTGACTCTGCGCTGTTTTCTGGCAATCTCTCCATCCCCTTAAATGGGGACCGAATCAATCGGTTCGCGCTCTTTCTTTCGGTCACTATCAGTAGCAAGGCCAAAACCTTCCCGCTCATTGTCGGCTCGGAGAGAGTGCATGTTGATTTTTGAAATCCTGACTCTGAAAGTAAATTCAGAGGGTAACCACAAAAATTGAATTGTGGGTTATCGTCAGCAGTTTTTTTATGCGACATAAATTGGACCGCAAGGTCCGTCGCCCGTCGGTTTTAG
>Ga0247831_1007902_pt1 | contig 11549 bp, 8 predicted proteins | sample LaCruzMarch2015__9_FD_192406 | JGI IMG/M metagenome (GOLD analysis project Ga0247831, IMG submission 192406) | Freshwater microbial communities from meromictic Lake La Cruz, Castile-La Mancha, Spain - LaCruzMarch2015_1m | ecosystem: Environmental > Aquatic > Freshwater > Lake | place: Spain...
GACCAGGGTGCAGGCAAGTGCAAGGGGAAGGCAGGCGAGGCCTAGGCTGCGCATTAAACCGTGGGAGGAACCGCCGGCCTCGTCGTGATGGATGAGCCAGGCGACCAGCCCACCGGCCGCCAGCGGGTCGAGGCAGGCTGGCGTCAGCACAAAAGGGGCGACGTGGTTTTCGGGAACCAGCCACACACAGGCGAGCCGGAAGAGGGGGCCGGCGGCGCAGGCGCCCAAGAGCAGGGCCGGCAGGGGGAAACGGGTCAGGCCCAGCACGAGCCACGGCCAGATGAGATAAAATTGTTGTTCGACCGCGAGGGACCAGAGGTGGGTGAGCAAATCACTCCAATGGCCGTTGAGCCCCATCGGCAGATTGCTCAGGTAGAGGGCGTGCCACCAGAAGTCGGTGCGCGTTGGACCTATGTCGAGCCAGGCGTTGACCAGAAGCAGAAGGTAGAAGGCGGGGAGAATGCGGAGTGCGCGACGCACCAGAAAGCGGCGAATTTCCATCGGCAGGCTGGATTTACCCGTGTGCACAAAGGCTCGGGCGCGCAGGAGGATGCCCGTGACGAGGAAACCGCTTATCACAAAAAACAACCGCACGCCGGCGAAGCCGAGCTCCGGCGCCAGCCTGTGAGCGGTCGGGGAAAAGTGCGCGAGCAGCACCGCCCCGACGGCGAAGGCGCGGAGGGCGTCGAGCTGGGCGTGATGGGTGGCAGCCGGGCGAGACATGCGGGTTTTCCGGTCAGGGCGCGGACATAGGCAGACCGGGCGGGGGTGGGGTGGGCCGGTCTGGACGCATGGTCGGTATCAGCCGGTGGCTTGGGCACGCTGGCCGATCACGCGGGCGGGTGCGCCCACGGCGATGGCACCGGGAGGGATATCTCTGGTCACGACTGAACCCGCTCCGATCACGCACCCATCGCCTATCTTTACGCCGCCGAGCACGGTGACTCCCGCGCCGAGCCAGACGTCGCTGCCGATGCGGGTGGGCAGGAGCACGTCGGGGCGGCTGCGGATGGAGCAGCCGACCGGAGGTTGCTCGTGTTCGGACGAAAGGATCCGGCAGTGCATCGCTACGAGAGTGTGATCCCCGATCTCGACGCCCCCGTGGCCGTAAACGACCGCGTGTGGACCGACGAAGACATAGCTCCCCAGCCGGATCGAGCCCCCGTGCGGATGGAGAATTACCCCGGACTCCAGTTTACAGTAGTCACCCAGGCTGATGTCGCCTCGTCTCGCGGGGGCAAAGGCCGGCGCGCACTCCACGCCGGAGGACAGTTCGCAATCCCGGCCGATGGAGGCTCCGCAGGCGCGGGCGAGCTGGATGCGTGCGACCGAGCTAAACCGGGCGAGGTGGGAGCAGACTCGGATGGTGAAGTTCATGGCGCCCGTTCGATTTCTTCGTGAAAATCTCCGTCGAGAAGGGTGGTCCCCAGGGCTTGGGTGACGATCGCGGGCAGGCCATGGCGGGGCGGGGCGGGGCGAACATTGAACTGGATCAAGTCACGGTGCTCGCGCTGCTCGTTATCGGCATGCATGAAAAGCCCGAGCACGTATTCACCCTCGACGAGAAGGCAGGGGGTGATCGCTCCATTGATGGTCAGCGTGGCGCCGGCGGCGAGGCGGCGGGCTCCGGCGGGCCGGCGAAGGTCGAGCAATCCCACTCTTTCACCCTGAAGGTTCTGAACCAGAATGAAGATTTCCTGTATCGTTACCGCCTCGGTCGCGGTGAAGCGCAGTTGATAGCCGAGGCTGCCGCGACCCGGGCACTCGGACTTTTCGAGGGCAAAGCGTTTCAGGACGAGTTTCGGCGACAACTTCAGGTCTTCCGGAGCGGAGTGATTGGTATTACCCGTATGGATGAATTGGGAAACCACCTCGGAGGCGGGACCGATGCCTGCGGCGCACCCGTTTTTCAGGTGAATGGCGCGGTCGCAAAGTTGTTCCACCGATTTAAGATTATGACTCACGAAGAGCACCGTGCGGGCGTCTTGTCGGGTGACCTGACGAATTTTCCCGAGGCACTTTTCTTGAAACTGCTGGTCCCCGACTGCCAAAACCTCGTCAACGATCAGGATTTCAGGTTCCAGATGCGCTGCCACGGCGAAGGCGAGGCGCACATACATGCCGCTGCTGTAGCGTTTGACGGGAGTATCAAGAAAGCGCTCCACCTCGGCAAAGGCCACGATCTCGTCGAACTTACGCGTGATCTCGAGCTTGCTCATGCCGAGGATCGCGCCGTTGAGGTAAATGTTTTCCCGGCCGGTGAGTTCAGGGTGAAAGCCGGTGCCGACCTCGAGCAGGCTGGCGACTCGTCCGCGCAGGGTAACGCGGCCGGACGTCGGCTCGGTGATGCGGGACAGGATCTTCAGCAGGGTGCTTTTGCCGGCGCCATTGCGGCCGATCACTCCGACCACTTCACCGCGGCGGATGTCGAAGGAAACATCGCGCAGCGCCCAGAACTCCTCTTCCTCGCTTTTGTTCCGCTGGCCCCGGAGCAGGCGCCTGGCGCCATGGGTCAGGCGGTCGCGAAGCGTATCGTGCCGCGTCTCGTGACCGATGATGTAGCGCTTGGACAGGTTTTCGACAGAGATGACGGGGATTTCGCTCATCGGGACGGCAAGGGGCGGCGCTTAGATTTCGTCCGCAAAGCGACGTTCGGTCTGGCGGAAATACCAGAGTCCGGTTCCCAGCAGAAGGAGGCCGATCAGGGCGGAGACGGCTACGCCGGGCAGGTAGAGATCGGTGCGTCCGCCTAGCAGGCACCAACGCATGCCGTCGACTACGCCCGACAGTGGATTGAGCGCGAGCAGATCGCGCCAGTTTGGCAGGAAATCGGTGCGGTAGCCCACCGGGGTCACGAAGACGCCGATCTGGAGAACAAACGGCGTGATAAAGCGGAAATCGCGGTATTTTACGGTAAGCGCAGCGATCCAAAGCCCCGCGCCCAGGGCAATGATCACCGCGAGCAGGATAAAAAGAGGCAGGCAGAGAAGCTGCCAGTTGGGTAGAATACCGTGCAGCGCGATCGCCGGGACGGTGAGCAAGAGCATGATGCTGAAGTCCACCAACGCCACGGCTAGCGCGGAGACTGGCACGACCAGTCGAGGAAAGTAGACTTTGCTGATTAGATGGGAATTGCCGACCAAGCTATTGCCGGCGCCGTTGAAAGCGGAAGTGAACAACTGCCACGCCAGATTCCCGCATAGCACGATCAGAAAATAGGGCAGCCCGCCATCGGGCATCTTGGCGAGTTTGCCGAAGACAAACGTCAAGAGCAGGGTCTGGATAACCGGCTGGATCACCGCCCAAGCGACCCCTAGCGAGGCTTGTTTATAGCGCACCTTGATATCGCGCCAGGCGAGGAATCCGGCCAATTCCCGGAAGCGCCAGAGATCACGCCAATAATGCGCATCTGACCGCCCCGATTCCAAAACCAGTGCTCGGGAAGCGGAGGTATCCGCAGAGACGAGGGTGGCTTGGGGTGTGACGGCTCTCTCCATGCTTGGGTGAGCCCATTGAGAAGCGGGGGCCGAGGGACTTCACGCTAATTTCCAAGGCCCAGTGCAAAAATTTACGTATCCTTTATAATCCCGGGATCAGTCCCACGCGCCGGCAAGACTGGCAACCAGCCGCGGGTGGTCATAGGCAAGGGCGGCCTGCCGGAGCGCGATCGGGTCCCAGGAGCGGGCGAGGCACTCGGCTAGGGCGGCGGCGAGCGCAGGGTCATCGCCCGGGGGTGCGAGCACCCCGACGGTGGCATGAATAAGCTCGGGCACGGCGGCGGCGGCTACGCCCACGCAAGGCCGGCCGGCGGCGAGCGCCTCCAGGTAGACCAGGCCAAAGCCTTCTCCCGTGCTGGGCAGGGCAAAGCAGGTGCAGTCGGCAAAGGCCTGGCGAAGGGCGGCGTCCGGCAAACGGCCGGAGAACTCCACCCGATCGGCGATGCGCAGCGTGGTGGCGAGTGCTTGCAATCGCGGCAAGTCGTCCCCGTCTCCGACAAAACGCAGGCGCGGAGCGAACCCGGTTTGGGCGTGCAAGCCAGATGGCGGCAGCAGGGCGAAGGCGCGCAGGAGGTGATCGTAGCCTTTATAGTTATCGGCGGCACTTAGTCGGCCAACGCAAAGCACGACTGGCGGGCCGCCCGGCGGGGGCGGCAGCGGTGCGGGCGTGGCGAGCAGGGCGGGATCGAGGGCGTTTGGCACCACGCGCAGGCGAGGAATGAGGCGGGGGTGCAACCCGGCGAGGCGGTCGCGGGTATACCGGGATACGCAGAAAACACGGCCGACACGCCGGAGCGCGAGCCGGTGTAGGACGGAGGGCTTTTCCCACACTTCGATGCCGTGGGCCACGAGCGCGAGGGCACAGCCGGGACGTGAGGTCAGGGCAGCGACCGGGAGTTGACCAATGTGTCCACAGACGACGCGTCTGGCGCCGGCGCTGGCCAGCCAGGCGGCGCGGGTGAAGGCGGTTTTCGACCTGCCGCAGCCGGTCACGGTGAGTGGCTTGCCAAGGATTTGCCGCGCTGCTGCGGCAGGGTGGCGCATGAGTTGATCCTGGGGGTCGTTCAGCGCGACCAACTCCAGGCGATCGTGATTGGGGTCGCTGGCGAGAGCCTCAAGATAAAGCCGCAGGATACGCTGGATACCGCCGTCGCTGGCGGCGAATTCAGGCGCGAGGAGAACGGCTTTCATGCGGCGCGAGGGGCTCAGGCTTTCGTGTCGCGGTTCGCGAGGTGCACAAGGATGGCAAGCGACCAGACGCGGGACCAGGCGCGGTCATCCCGACCGTCGCGGAACGCACGCCAAAGTTGCCCGGGCATGTAGGGATCGAAGAGGCCGGTGCGGGCCGCCGAGGCCGAGCCGAGCGTCTCCTCCATGAAAGGGCGGAGCGGCCCGCGCAGCCAGCGGGGGAAGGGCAGGGTAAAACCGCGTTTTTTTCGGGTGAGTAGCGCCGGGGGAAGCAGGTCGGCGCAGGCGGCGGCAAGGTGGGCCTTGGGCGCGCCACCCCGCGGATAGAGCAAAGCGGGATTCTGAGACCAGGCCCACTCGGCCAAGGGCAGATCAACGAAGGGAACCCGCAATTCCAAGGAGTGGCGCATACTGAACTCGTCCGAGTCCCGAAGCAGCACGTCAGCCATGTAGCCAGTGGTCTCGGCCAGACTGGCAAGCAGCGCGTAGGGTGGGGCGGCGCCGGCCGGGCGTGCGGCCAGGGCGGCGGTCCAGGCGTTGGCAAGGGCGCCTGTGGCTGGATGTTCCCCGGTGATTGCAGTCCCGGCGGCCGGGGTGGAGGGGGCCAGCAGGCGAGCGATGGCATCTTCGCCCAGCACCGCGCGTTGGAGCAAGGCGAGGGCGGCGGGCGAGGCCGCGTCCAGGCTGGCCCCAAGTTTCCGGGAGGTGGTGTTGCCAGCGGCGAAGGCAGCGAGTCCGAGACGCCGTAGTGGCGCGGGGAGGCATTGCCAGACGGGCAGCCAGCGGGCGAGGCCGGGCAGACGGCGGAAGGACGGGTAGCCGCCAAATAATTCATCCGCGCCGAGGCCGGAAAGCGCCACGGTAACGCCTCCGGCGCGGGCGGCGCGGGCGGCGTAATAGGTATTGAGACCGTCGCCGGTGGGTTGGTCGAGCCCCCCGAGCAGGTTGTCCAGATCGGCGGCGACGGCTCGGCCCGTAACGATGTGCGGGTGGTGCTCCACTCCCAGATGGCGGGCAGTGGCGGCGGCTTCGTCGAGCTCCGACCAGGCGGTTTCCTCGAAGCCGATGGAAAAGGTTTTCAAACCCGGTCCGGTGTGCCGGGCCATCAAGGCGGCCACTACCGCCGAGTCGAGGCCGCCCGAGAGAAAGGCGCCGACCGGCACATCGGCGGCCAGATGGGCCTGGATGCTGTCGTCGAGCCGGGCGCGGAGTTCGCGGCGGAGGGAGGGGATATCCGCGGCGGGCGAAGGCACGCCGGCGCTCGGCGCGCGTGTAGGCGTCCACCAAGCGGAGACTTCGCTGCGCCCAGCCTGCCAGCGCAGGTGTTCACCGGGGCGAAGCGAGCGGATGCTGGCATGCAGGGTGCGGGGGGCGGGAATGGATTGCCAGCGCAGGAAATCCGCCGCCGCGGCGGGATCCAGCCCGGAGGGCACGTGGCGGCTGGCTAGGAGCGCGCGTGTTTCCGAGGCGAAAAGCAGGGGCCCGGCGGCATCGGCGTGGTAGAGCAGGGGTTTCTGTCCGAGGGCGTCGCGGGCGAGCAAAAGGGTGCGTTCGCGGGCATCCCAAAGCGCGAAGGCAAACATGCCACGCAGGCGGGGCAAGGCGGCGGCACCATCGAGCGCGAGGGCGGCGAGCAACACCTCCGTGTCGCAGTCGGTGCGGAAAACCCAGCCGCGGGCGGCGAGCTCCGGCCGGAGAGCGCGGAAGTTGTAGATCGCGCCGTTAAAGACGAGATGATGGCGGCCGTCGGGCGAAACCATCGGCTGGCGGCCGTTGGCGGGGTCAAAGACGGCCAGTCTTCGCATGCCCAGGCTGGCCGGGCCTGACGTGACCAGGCCGCCGTCGTCTGGTCCGCGGTGCAACTGGGCGGCGAGCATGCGCGCAAGCGCCGCCTCCCGGGCGGGAGGGGCGTGGTGAAACGAAATGAAACCGGCGATGCCGCACATGGGAGCGAGGGGCAGGACTAAAACCGGATCGAGGCGGCGATCTCGGCGGCTTTTTCGGGCGAGACCAGGACGGATACCAGCTTAAGGCCGAAAACGAGCGCGGTGCCAGCTCCCCGCGACGTGACGAGCCTGCCGTCCCGAACCACCCGCTCGTCGGCCAGGATTTCCGGGAGTTCGCCGGCCACGCTGGGGTGGGCGGTATAGCGACGGCCGGCGAGCAGGCCGGCGTCATGCAGCACGGCGGGAGCGGCGCAGATCGCGGCGAGCCAGCTTCCGGCCGAGTGGTGGCGCTGCACCAGGGCGCGGACTTCCGGTGAGGCGCGCAGCAGCGCCACCCCCGGACCGCCGGGCAACAGGAGGCAATCCTGCAGGCTCGCCCCGGGCGGCAGCGAGGCCAGCGGCAGATCGGCGTGCAGCACCAGTTGGTTGCGGCCGGTCACATGGATGCCTGGACCGAGCGCGGCGATGGTCACGGTGCAGCCAGCACGGCGGAGCACGTCGATCGGCGCGACGGCTTCCAATTCTTCAAATCCCTCTGGCAAGATGACGAGGACCGTGGGCATGGTGAATCTATGCGATTGAATGAGGAGCACGCGGCGGGCTTGGCCACCAAAACCCGTGAACAAGGGGAAAAAACCCCAGTGACCGGGCAGCGGCTGGTCGTATTCGGGGCCGGCTATGTCGGCGGGGCCTTGGCGCTCAGGGCAATCTCGGAGGGTTGGTCCGTGACGGCTTTGACGCGCAACGTCGAGACGGCGGCAGCGTTGCGGGCGCGGGGCTGCCAGGTGGTTGTGGCGCGGATTAACGAGGCCGGTTGGTGGGCTGCGCCGGAATTGGCTGAAAAGTTCCAGCGGGTGGCCGTGACCGTGGCGGCGGGAGGTGGAGGCGCGGAAGGCTACCGCCAAAGTTATGTCGAGGGTCTGGCCAGCGTGGCGGACTGGGCGAAAAAGGCGGCTCAATGCGGCCAGGTGCCTGGGCATTTGATCTATACCAGCAGCACCTCGGTTTATCCGCAGGGTGGTGGGGTGCGGGTGACGGAAGAGCATCCGGTCGGCGGGGAGGCCGAGACTACCCAGGCGTTGATCGAGGCGGAGCGGCTCGCGGCAGACTGGCCCGGAGCAGCGACGATCCTGCGGCTGGCGGGAATTTACGGTCCCGGAAGAACTCATCTCCTGGATCAGGTGCGGCGGGGCGAGGCATCGGGCCAGCCGCAGGCACATCTCAATTTGATCCATCGTGACGACATCCTGGACGCCTGCGCGGCGGTCTGGGCGCGGGGCGGCCAGGGAGCCGAGATTTTCAACCTGGCCGATGATGGTGCGGCGACCAAAGGGGAGGTGGTGGCGTGGCTGGCCGAGCGGCTTGGCCTGCCTGCCCCGAGCTACACGGGAGTCCCTGCCGGGGGGCGCCGGGCCTTGACGCCCGACCGGATCATCGACGCAGGGCGGGCGCGGTGTTTACTGGGCTGGCGGCCGCGTCATTCCACTTTTCGGGAAGGTTATGCGGAGTTGCTGGCCCATTCCCAAGCTTGAGCGGGACACTTCCGCGGCAGCCGCAGTTAAGGCTCGGCAAGGCGAACGGCATCTGGGATGTCTCTCCCGCCTTTTTCACCATTTTCGCAAATCTTAGACATCATGGCCCTTTGGGAATATAAAACGATCACCAGCGGCCGGGGCGGATTCGCCTCCGCCACTATGCTGGAAAGCTTTCTGAATCAGCTCGGCAAAGACGAGTGGGAGATCATCGATTTTCGTGCCGATCCGACGAACGCCTTGGTTTTTACCGGCCTAGCCCGCCGTCCGACCCAGCGTGAGTGGACGCTTGAGGCCGCGATCGCCGCCGCCGCCAAGGCCGAGACAGACAAGCTCCGGGCGGAGTTGATGCTCAAGCAGCACGCGGGCGACGCCACGGCTTCGAGTGATGCGGCCGGGGATAAGCCGGCTGCCACCGAGGAGCTGCGTCAACTCCGAGACACCGACCGCGATAGCGATCCTGAGGCCTTGGCGGACGAGGCTTCGCACGGGTCCGAAGACTGGAATAATCTGGAGAACTTCGAGGAGGATCTCCCGAACTTTTTCGACGCGATCAAACCCCACTTACGCAAGAATCCCAACACCCCCGGCCAGTCGGTGGCGCTAAATTACCTCGCCAAACGCTGGGAGCAGCCCGAGACGGATCTCCATGGCGCCCTGCGTGAGTGCGGCTTCACCATCCCTGAATCCGATGCGGATGCGCCGGTCTATCTCGAGTTTGAGGGGGATTTATACTGGGTGGAGAAAAACAACCGCGCCCAGTTTTTCCTGAACACCCGCGAAAAACCCCGGCCCAAGTTTCGCGTTGTGCAGGGTAAGCCGCTCGATCCCGCCGATCCCGCTTATCTGGCGCTGACCGAGGAGCAGGCTGCGGCCGAGGCCGAGCGTGCCAAGCGTCTGGCCGAGCAAGCCGCCCGCGAGGCGGAGGCGCAGGCCCGTCGGGCCGAGCGCGAGGCCCAGCGTCTTGCCGCCGAGCAGGCCCGCCGCGAGCAGCAAGCGGCGGCGCAGGCCGCGCGCGAAGCCGCGCGCGCGGCGGCGGTGCTGGCTCCCGAGGCCGCCGCCCCGGCCGAGGTGGCTGCCCCCGTCGTGGAGGGCGCGGCTTTGGCTCCGGAGGCTGGCGTCGCCGGTGCCGCGGGCGGCGTCTTGCCCGCCGGGGACGCCCTGCTGGACGCCATCCGGCCCCAGATGCGCCGTAACCGTCGTGGCCCCGGCTACTCCGGCTCGAGCGCGTATCTGGCGAAACACTTCAAAGTCGAGGAAGAGACCTTGCGCAGCGCCCTCGCCACGCTTGGCCTGGCGCCTACGGAAAATCCTGCCGCCAAGGCCGAGGTGCGCGTCATCGGCGCCTACGCTTATTGGGCAAACAAGGATAATAACGGGGGGCTCTGGATCAACGGTCGCGAGGCCACCCCGCGGGAGCGCGCCGACGCCAGCGGGGGGGCCGTCCCGACGCCGGTCCCGGTTGAGGCGGTGGCATCCGAGTTCGTCCCTGCCGAGCCTGCCGCGCAACCGGAGCGGGCAGCCGGAACCCAGCACGACCAGGCGGGGGGACCGCCGATTTTCCGCGCCGTGCCGCGCGCCATGCCACCGATCCCGCCGGCGTCGGAACCGGCGGTCGAATCCACGTCCAAACCGGTGGCCGCGGCGGTTTCGTCGCCGGCTCCGGATGGGGAAGCGAGCCGTTTGGCCGCCCTGCGTCTCTTAATGAAGCTAAACAAGAGCCGCAGCGGCGTCTCGGGTTCCGTGGCTTTTTTAGCCGGGGCACTGGGATGCAGCGAGGCAGAGTTGCTTGCTGGCTTGACCGGTCACGGCCTGCTGGAACCGGTCGCCGTGTCCGAGGGCGAAGCGGAGGCCAAGCCGGTCTTTGTCGAGCATGGGGACGAGATCTTCTGGTTGAGTCGTTATGCCAAGGATGGCTCGATCTGGTTGAACGCCAAGGCGGCACGTTCGGCCGCCCGCAAGCCCAAGGCCAAGAACGATGGTGCGGCGGAGAAGCCTGCCGCCGGAGGCGAGGCAGGAAAGCCGGCTAAGTCGTCCCGGCCGCGCGCCCGCCGCAAGGAGTGAGGGGTTCGGTTTTTTGACCCGGATACCCTGCTCACGCGGATTGGCGCGAATGCGGAAAGCAGGCGCGTTGCGCCGCCGCGTCGCGGTGGGATTTTCGGCCGGATTTCTCCGTTTGGCGCGACGCTTTCCGCTGGGATCATTCAGCTGGATGGCTGAGCAGCGGGGCGAGGCGGACCGAGCGAAATATTGCCACCAAGGGTAGATCGAGCCGAGGCCCCTACCGGAAGGGGGCCGCTAAGTCGCCTCGACGCGACCCGGGCAACTGAATGTTCCCGCCTCAGCCGAGGAAGCCGAGGCGCTCGTGGCGGGCGCCGAGGATGGTATCGGCAGGGGTATCCAGCCAGCGGTCGAGCACGGTGGCGTAAACGGAGCGAAAGTCGGTGCCGAAACGGATGTCGGCATTTTTCTCCACGCGCAGATCGGGCGGAGTGCCGTGGAGAGGACCCTTTATACCGCGCCCCATCACAAACAGGGGGGCAGCGGTGCCGTGGTCGGTGCCGCGTGATTCATTTTCGATGGGTCGGCGGCCAAATTCGGAGAAGGTCATGGTGAGCACCTGATCGTCGAGGTGGCGCGCGCTGAGGTCGGCCTGAAAGGCGGCGAGCCCCTCCGAAAGCTGGCGCAGCAGATTGGCGTGGGCATTGGCCTGGTTCGCGTGGGTATCGAAGCCGCCGAGGGAAACGAAATAGACCCGGGTGGGTAGCCCCGCAGCGATGAGGGCGGACACGTTGCGCAGGGATTGGGCGAAATTACTCTGAGGGTAGGGGGTGGCCGGTTTGGCGGTATCGAGGATGCGCAGGATCTTTTTTTCGGCGACTAGGGCGTCCATCAGGGTCGCCCGGAGGAAGGAGTGGTTGCCCTCGGCACCGGGGTGGTCGCTGCTGGCGAGGCTTTCGAGCAGCGGAGTCTCGGTGCGGTTGGCGCGGCCGGCGCCGGGGGCGAGGCTGAAGGTGTGGTGGGGCTGGGTGCCGCCGAAGGATTGCGGCACCTCGGCGCTGATGTGGATGGCGTCGGGGTCGGTCGCGCCGGGGGCGCCGGCGCAGGCGTTGTCCAGGTAGCGTCCGATCCAGCCGGAGGAGAGGGATTCGTCGGCGGCGGAGGCGGTTTCCCAAATCTCGGTGGAGCGGAAATGCGACCGGTTGGGGTTGGGGTAGCCGACGTTTTGCACGATTCCGAGGCGTCCCTCCTGCAGCAGTGCATGCAGTGGGGCGCAGGCGGGGTGGAGCCCGAGGTGGTCGGAGACGGGGAGCACGGCACTTTGCTTCAATGCCAGGGTGGGGCGGAGCGAATGGTAGGCGGGATCAGCAAAGGGCACGACGGTG
>Ga0247831_1007904_pt1 | contig 11548 bp, 6 predicted proteins | sample LaCruzMarch2015__9_FD_192406 | JGI IMG/M metagenome (GOLD analysis project Ga0247831, IMG submission 192406) | Freshwater microbial communities from meromictic Lake La Cruz, Castile-La Mancha, Spain - LaCruzMarch2015_1m | ecosystem: Environmental > Aquatic > Freshwater > Lake | place: Spain...
ATTCCGCCTGATCACTTCCTACCCGTTGGATATCCTCTAAGCCCGGCACAGCCGTGCGTGCACGGCTATATTTTCTGCAGCACGCCGCCGTTATCGCCAGCCCTGGCGGTAGCGGCTTTGTGTTTTATCCCTGTGCCGGCTGACGAGGCTGGTGCGCATTACGACGAGGCCTTGCCCATGCGCAGCTCACATTCCCTGGCGCTGGTTCTGCTGCTCGGCAGCAACCTGGCGCTGGCCGATCAATCCGCCACCCTGTTGCTGCACAACGCCACGATCTACACCGTCAATGCAGAGCAGCCCTGGGCCAGCGCGATGGTGATCGATGAAGACGGCAGCATCGTCGCCATCGGCGATGACGAGGATGTCGCCGACTATGTCGATGACGAGACCGAAGCCGTCGACCTCGCAGGCCGCTTGGTGCTACCGGGCTTCCAGGACACCCACGCCCACGTGCTGGATGCCTCCTCCGAGGCCCAGGGCGATTGCAAGGTCGAGGCAGCGGATGACGTGCAGCAGTGGTTGCAGGCGATCGCCGCCTGCAATAAACAGGACGACGGCGACTGGCTGCTGGGCTGGGGCTTTTCCCTGCACAGCCTGCTGGATCAGCAGAAAACCCCGCGCGAACTGCTCGACAGCATTATCAGCGACCGCCCGGTGGCGATCATGGAAGAAACCTCGCATGCCTACTGGCTCAACTCCAAGGCGCTGGAGCAGGCCGGCATTACTGTCGATACGCCGAACCCGGAGGGTGGCATCATCCTACGTGGCGCGGCTGGCGAGGCCACCGGTGTGCTGCTGGATAACGCTGGCGATCTAGCCCTAGACAGGGCATTGCCGCCGTCCAAGGCGCTCGAAGAGGTCTACTACCAGGCGGTGCTGGCCGGGCAGGACGAGCTGGCAAAAAATGGCATCACTTCGGTGGCCGATGCACGGGTGTTCTGGCAGCGCGGGCATATGCAGGCCTGGCAGCGGGCGGCGCGCAATGATGAGCTGACGGCGCGCACCACGCTGGGCTTGTGGGCCTACCCGACGCGGGACGATGACACACAGCTGGCCGAGCTCAAGGCCTTGTATGACGAAGGCTCCGCCGACAGCCTGCTGCACGTCACCCAGATCAAGTTCTATGTCGACGGCATCATCCACAACACCACCGCCCGCCTGCAGCGGCCCTATAACCAGAACCTGCCAGGGGTCGAAGCGAAAGGCCTGTACTACTTCAGTCCTGGGCGTCTCGAACGCTACAGCCGCGAACTGGCCAAGGCCGGTTTCGATATGCATATCCATGCCATTGGCGACCAAGCCGTCAGCGATGCCCTGGACGCTATCGATGCCACTGGCGGCCAAGGCCGTCACCGCATCACCCACGTCGAACTGGTGGCCAAGCAAGACATCCCGCGCTTTGGACAGCTCGAGGTGATCGCCGACTTCCAGCCAAGCCCGTACTTCACGCCGTCATTTCTGAAAAGCAACGAGCCGATGATCGGCCAGCGCGCCTACGCGATGCTGCCCATGCGCGAACTGTATGACGCCGGTGCGCGTGTCACCCTTAGCTCCGACTGGGACGTCAACCCGCTTTCGCCCCTGGGCATCATGCAGAATGCCCTGAGTTTAGGTGAACGTGGTCTGCCGAACCTGGAAGCCGCAATCAAGGCCTACACCTTGGATGCGGCTTATACCCTGCGCCAAGAAAAGGACACCGGCTCGCTGGAAGTAGGCAAACAAGCCGATCTTATTGTGCTCGATCAGAACATCTTCAAACTGCCAATTAATCAGCTAGGCAAAGCCAAGGTTCTTTGGACTTTGCTTGGCGGCGAGGAGGTCTATCGCAATGCATCCTTTTAAAGAGCTATCCCGCCGCGAGTAAAACGTCCGCTTTTGGCCGAAAGTCGCTATTCGACTCAGGTCGCTCTAGTGGATATCAGCGTTGCGATAGCTACCTAGCCGGCATTGCCGGCTAGGAGTGTTTGCTACAGGCTCCAAGGAAGGGCCCCGATCTGCTGCTCGCTGCAATGTAGCGAGCAGATCCGTTGGTGGATACGACTCAGAAAACCGACCTCAAAAGCTCGTCTTTCGATGGCACGGGGCAGAATACCTCGTTCAGCAATCATTGTTGCCCACAGCCAACCAGTCCTTGCGTTGTCGAGCCATGACTGGGCCAGTTTCACACCCTGGTTGAATGCCTGCCGGCAGTCAGCCGCCCAAAATATCTCCATGCCAGGGTGGCCGTCATGTGACGGTAAGCAGGTCATCACACCTTTGCTCATCGGACACCTCCTCGCACTTCGGAAAGCGCACGACGGTAGAGCACCACCATTTCATCTAGCAAATCCAAGGCTGAGTAAGCCGCCACGCGTAAGCGCAGGTTTTCCGGTTGTAGGCCTTGGGGCTCAAACGCTTGAAAGTATCAAACTGTCACACCTTCCAAATTGGAAGGCAGGCTCGCTGGCAAATGATGGGAGGTTGGGCGAGCAACTGGCGCTGCAAACCCTCAATGAAAAAACCGGCCTCAATTTCAAGCCGCTGCAAAACGCTAGCAACCACGGCTGCGATGGCTGCGCGGTGGCGATCAATGGCGATACGATTACCGTGGTGGTGATGGATGCGAAGTCCTCGGTGAATGGCGTGAATAAGGCCGGTACGCCGCACGGGGATCCGAGGACGCGGTTGGAGGGGTGGCTGGGAAATAAATCAATTGCCGATTCTGATCCTGCTTTACGCGATGCTTTGCAAGCGGCGTTGGATTCAGGAAAAGTCAAAGTTCAAGGTGTAACAGTCAAAGTCGGTGTTCCCGCCCCCGGTAAAACAGGTGTAGCAGAATTTAAGGTGGAACCATGGTCCAAGAAATAATTCAGTGCGAGCGCTCGGGCGTAAACCCGAAATGGCCCTCGTATAAAAGTGTGTTAGCTCGTATCGACAAGGGGCCACACGTCTCAGATGAATACGAGTTGAATGGCATCCGTGAATATGTTGAGCGCGGCGACGCATTTGCTAAGCCATCAATGCCTGTACCGAATAGTGACAACGTTACGCGTAGTAACTCCGAATGGATGGCCGTCACACGAGCACACAAAGTATTGGCAACCGCCCCAGATAATCCGCAATGGCTTCAGGAATTGACCCATTGGCTACGCTACTACCAAGTAGGAATTTGGCAGTTGTTCTTCTGGGCGGGCCAGTTCGACATTATTGCCAAAGCGGTAGGCAATGATCGACGCCGCCAAAACTACAGCATCCAAACCGCCACCAATATGATGGCGGCCATGTCGATTCTGGGCTGGAAGGATGCCGTCATCCATCAGGGCTATCTCACCCATGCGGCGCTCAATCGCGGGCACCAATTGGTGATTGAGTACGAAGAGCAGCACCGCCGCGCCCAAGCCTTTATGCTGCGCGTGTTTGCCGATTGGGTGGGTGATGTCTCGCATCAATGGCCGGCCTACGCCTACGATGAACCCATCTACGAAGCCTTGCTGGCCAACTGGCGCACCCCCAACCCCAACGACCTGATGCCCTACCTGCTGGCCGCGTGTGACCGCCACACGTGGCAAACCGGCAAAGAGAGCCAGAAAAACTCCTACGACTTCAACCAGGACTGGCACTTGGAGCGCGTGCCGGTAGAAATCCTCTACATCCTGCGGCTGCGACAGTGGGAGGGTTTAGCCAATCCGCAGAAGATCGATCACCCGCTGATGGCTGCGCCGTTTGACCAATTGCCGTCCGAGCAGCCAATGCCTGAGTTGGACGCGTTGATGCAAGGTGTGCTCAAACGCGCACGGGAAGACTGGCCGCAATATGACCAAGTACTTTCGTTGGCGACATTGAAGAGCTGAAGAAAAAGTGCGATGAACAATAGAACAATTGGGGACAAACAATAGGGGAAAGACCACGTTTTCTCTCTGCTTAAATCGTGGTCTGTCCCCTATCTGACTTTTATTTGACTCTTGAGAGAAAAAAAAGGGGGGGCAGATTTATTTTTCCTGATCTTGGCTAGTATGAAAGCTCCACGGATGGAAGATTACTTATGCCTAGAATGGGCGGCGTAGTTTTATCGAACTACCCGCACCATGTTGTGCAGCGCTGCCATAACCGCTAGATGGTGTTTCTCGCTGCGGATACTATTAGCGTTATCTTGCATGGAAAAATAAATCCGCCCGCTTTTTCGTTAGTTAGTCGAATACTGCTTTTTTAAGCTAATGGGGTCGGAGTGATTTATTTTTGATCAAATAGGAATGGTCAGCTGCTAGATAATTCACTCGACCCCATTAGCTTCCCGGAAACTTAATCCTTCAATCGATCAGGTCGGGGAATCTCATAACCGTGGTTTCAGGTGTCAACAGAAATGGCATGGTCATTGTTAAGGTGAAGCCATGAGCGAAATCAAGGAAACGCGAGAGGCATGGTTGATACGTGTGGTTGCTATTTTTGAAGAACTTACGCAGAAGTTGGCACTTGAATATGTGAAGGATTATCACAGGATCAGAAGAGGTACCGCACTTCGACATATGACTTCACTGCCAGAGGATCGTGGCCTGAAGTGCTTCTTCATTGACAACGACTTGCGTGGCCTAAAGCAGAATTTCTATGTTTACTGCAAACTCTTGATGGCCGCGGAACAGGAGGCGGAGCCTTTCGGAGACGCCTTTGCTGGTTACGGATCATTTTTGTACGGCCTGCTCAGCGACAGCCCAGAAATCTACGACTGGCTAACCCATGCTGAACTCAAAGCAAAAGATGACGCCAAAACGCCGCATTTCCATTGGCACCAATTCCAACTGGTGCTGCGCCGCGATGACGACGCCTTGCGCGAAACGATTGCCCTAGTGGCCAAAAAAGGCCGCAAACACGACAAATCACTTTCCCAAGCCGGGCAAGACTTCTTCACTTTACTGCTCAAGCAAGATAAAGAGGGCTTGCAAGCCTTGATCGAAAACCAAGCCAAGATCAAATCGGTCAACGAGCTGGAAGGCCAGTTCTTGGCAGGCTTTGCCGTCGTCCACGCCAAACTGTGCTGGTACAGGGGTATTGAATTGAAAATTCAAAACCCCTTGGTGCCCATGGCGTTGATGCCCATCGAGCCGCTGGATGCCTACTACGTGGAATACGACTTTTTGCGTTCCGGTTGGGAGCCACCGCCACCGCCGGGGTTACTGAATAAAGTCAAACGCTTGTTTTCCAAGTGAGCTAATGGGGTCGGAGTGAATAGAAAAAGAAAGAATAAGGGGACAGATTTATTTAATTAGTCTCTCGACACCGGCCCTAGCGCCGGTGTTGTTTTATCTGCGGTCAGCGCCAAGCAATAACTGCCGAGGCTGTCTGTAATCTGTCTGCAGATTGTCTGTAGTTTGTCTGTAGTTTGTCTGCATTGATAAAGCCCGCGCCTCAATCGGGCAAGCCGATTGTAGATAACCGACCCTCTGTCCGCTTTGGCCCTTAAATCTGGTGTGTATTCAGGGCTTTGTATCGTCCTTAACTGCTGTTGATCGGGCTATACACCATACGCACCTTACCGGTGCTGCCAAAGCCCCGGATTTACTGGGTTGTAGCGGTTTATCAGCAAGCAGGCTGTGGCCTCATGCGGCCACGCTGTTGGCTACAGGCCCCGTATTACCTGATGCCATGAGGCCACACCCGTGCCACGGTGCCTTTTTCTTTAGCCGCATTCTTTAGTGGCCTGCGGTCTTGCCATTTTCGGCCTGTGGAACGAAGAAACGCTTGGTCTGATGCTTGAGGATCATGGCATCGAGCAGGGCCAGTATCGAGCGGCGCTCGTCCTCGTCCATCTGCGCCACGGCTTCACTTATACTTAACCATGCCTAATCTTGATTAGGCTGTGTAAAAAGACTGCATGCGATAACCTTGCTCCGTATTTCAACTGAAGCTGCGAAGTCCTCGATGAGTATTGAGCAACTAGTTGAGTTACTTAATGACCTGTGGGCCGAATAATGCGTGTCGAACCTAATGTGCACATGAAATCTGAGCGATTCGATCTCGTGTGGACCACCAGAGCTAGAGTCGATAGGTATCGACCTTCCACCACGTGGGCAGCAAGTCCCTGATTTTCGGCTTACCGAAGCGATCATCCAGCAGATACACCACGCCCCGGTCATCGACCGTGCGAATCACCCGGCCAGCGGCCTGTACCACTTTCTGCAGGCCCGGGTAGAGGTAGGCATAGTCGTAGCCGTTGGCCTCGCCGAACATCTGCTGCATGCGCGCTTTGACTTCTTCATTGACCTCGTTGACCTGGGGCAGGCCCAGGGTGGCGATAAAGGCGCCGATCAGGCGCTTGCCTGGCAGGTCGATCCCCTCACCAAATGCCCCGCCCAGCACTGCAAAGCCGATGCCCTCGGAATGCAGGGTGAAATTGTCGAGAAAGCTCTGGCGATCGCTTTCGCTCATGCTGCGGGTCTGCACGCTGGTGGGAATATCCGGATGCAGCGATGTGAACAAGTCCTGGACCTGCTGCAGATACGCATAGCTGCTGAAAAACGCCAGGTAGTTGCCAGGCTCGCGGCGGTACTGCTCGGCCATCAAGCGGCAGATCGGTTCCAGGCTGGAGTCGCGGTGCTGGTAGCGGGTTGAGAGGTTGCGCAACACCCGTACGCTCAGTTGCTCAGCTGCAAAAGGCGAGGCCACGTCTATCCATTGGGCCTCTTCCGGTAAACCCAGCAGATCGCGGTAATAGTTGGCTGGGCGCAGGGTGGCAGAGAACAGCGTAGTGGTGTGCGCATCACTGAAACGATCAGCCAGGAAGGGCGCCGGCACCACATTGCGCAGGCACAGGGTGGTATCCAGGCTGAGCATGTTGTCCTGCTGACGGGTGATATCGAACAGCGAGTGTGGCCCGTACACCTCGCTTAAGCGGCAGAACAGCATGGCATCCAGGTAGAACTGCAGAAGGCTACGCTCATGGCCATCAGGCTGTTCGCTGAGGTGATCGGTGATGGCAGTGACGGCTTTCTGCAGTGCGGCGACAAACAGATCCGGCACGCTGGGATAGATCTGATAGTCCTGCTCCTGCACCCGATTGAGCTGCTCCCAGTGCCGACCCACCCGCTGTAGGGCACTGCGAATGCTTGCCGGGGCACTGGTGCAGAGGGCATGAAACAGCCCCTGATCCAGTTCGGCGGTGTACATGCTACGCGCCCGGTCGACCAGGTTGTGCGCCTCGTCCACCAGCACTGCGATGCGCCACTCATTGAGCAGGGTCAGGCCGTAGAGCAGAGCATTCATATCGAAGTAGTAGTTGTAGTCACCCACCACCACATCGGCCCAACGGCAGAGTTCCTGGCTCAAGTAGTAGGGACAGATCTGGTGTTCCAGGGCGATACGCCGAACCTGCGCCTGCGGTAGCCAGGCCTGCTCCAGCGCCTCCAAACGAGCAGCAGGCAGGCGGTCATAAAAGCCTTTGGCCAGCGGGCAGGATTGGCCGTGGCAGCTTTTATCCGGGTGCTCGCACGCTTTATCGCGGGCCACATGCTCCAATACCCGCAGCGGCATGTGTTGTTCGGCTTCACGCAGGCTGTGCAGGGCATCCAGGGCCAGGCGTCGCCCCGGGGTTTTAGCCGTGAGAAAGAACAGCCGATCCAGTTGCTGCCCCGGCATTGCCTTGAGCTGCGGGAACAGGGTGCCCAGGGTTTTGCCAATGCCGGTGGTGGCCTGGGCCATCAGCGTATGACCATCGCGGGCGCTGCGGTAAACCGCTTCGGCCAGTTGGCGTTGTCCATGGCGAAAGGTTGGGTAGGGAAAGCTGATGCTCTGCAGATGCTCGTCACGATTGATGCGGTGCGCTTCCTCCTGCTCAGCCCAGCGCAGAAACTGTTGGCACTGCTGATTGAAGAAGTCTTCCAGTTCAGCGGCTGTGAAGTGGTCGCTGAAGGCATGCTCGGCGTGACTCATCACGTCGAAATACACCACAGCCAATTCCAACTCTTCCAGCTCAAGCTGCTGGCAGAGCAGCCAGCCGTAAACCTTGACCTGCGCCCAATGCAGCAGCCGGTGATTGGCCGGAATGCGGCTGATATCGCCACGGTGGGTTTTGATCTCTTCTAGGCGCCGCTCTTGCGGGTCGTACCCGTCGGCCCTGCCGCTGACCAGTAGGCCGGGGTAGCTGCCACTTAGAGGTAATTCGGCGATATAGCCGTCTCCCCGTCGATCAACCACTGTCTGATGCCCGGCCATGCCTTCCTGCGCGGTGGGGGAAGGGGTGAAGCGCAGATCCAGGTCACCTTCCTTGGCGGTGAACTCGCAGAGTGCCCGCACCGCTACCCGGTAGCTCATGTCTCAGCCCAGCGTACGTAGCAGACTTCAACGGCAATACCATGCTCAGCCGCGAAACTGAGCCAGCGTTTCTGATTGTCCTGCAGGCGGTCGCCGGGGCCTTTGACCTCAATCATCCGGTAGCGTTGTTCCTGAGGATAAAACTGGATCAGATCAGGCATGCCGGCGCGGTTGGCTTTCAGATCTCGCAGCAGGCGGGTAAAACAGGCGTGTAGGTGTGCAGCGGGAATGCACTGCAGGGCCAGTTCCAGGCGCGCCTCATCGAGCATGCCCCAGAACACGAACGGTGACTGCAGGCCGAACTTTTCCTGATACCGAGCTTTGATCAGTTGTCTGTAGTTGGGTTGTTCAAGCTGCTGCAGACAGAGTTCGAACAGGTGTTGGCGACGCGCATAAAAGTCCGGGCTGTGCAGGTCCACCGGACCACTGTGGAATGGGTGAAAAAACGCCCCTGGCAGCGGTGCGAAGATCGCCTCCCAGCACAGCAAGCCGAACAGGCTGCAGAGCAGGGTATTTTCCACATAGTGCACCGGAGCATCATCCTGCTGCAGGTGATCACGCACAGCTATCTCCACACTGCCATGTGTCGGCGCCGGCAATACCAAGTCGATGCGGGTTTCGCTCGCAGCCTTGGGTTTTTTCACCATCGGCAGGCCGAGCTTGCGCTGCAGGCGGGTGAGGGCTCGTTCCAGGCGCTGGCTTTCTTCATCACTGCCTGGGGTTTGGATAAAGGCCAGGGCCTGATCATAGGCCTCGGCATCGCGCCCCAGTTGTTCCAGTACGCGAACCTGTCGCCAGCGGGCTTCGCCATGCGCGCTTTGCTGATAAAGCAGCAGGGCCTGCTCCAGCTCACCGCTCTTCTCCAGTTGCTGAGCGATCTGAAACAGCAGGCGTGATTGGCGGCTGCATAGGTAGGGGTTGCTTGAACTGAACGCCAGCAACGGCGGCACAATGTCAGCCAGGTCCGCGCCTTGCTCAACGTTGACGCGCAACTGGCGCAGGTGCAGGTAATCCTCAAGATCCTGACGGCACTGAAAACCCCGTGACTCGGGACCTATTTCCACTGATTCGTAGCGGTAGATGCCCAGATCCGCCAGCACGAACTCGGACCAGTCCTGTGCCAGATTGCCGAAGAACATCAGGCGCAAACGATCACACAGCTCGCCCACCATCAGGCTCAGCAACTGATCATCCAGCCCAGGGCACCAGTCCCTGAAGGTCTGGGCAGGTAGCTCCATTGCGCGCAGTTGTTCGAGCAGCTCGGATTTTTTTTGCGTGGCGCGGCGTTCAGTGACCGGTAGGTGAGTAAGTACCTCATCCTTGCGCAGCAGCTCGGCAATCACATCGGCCGTCAGCAGCGCCTGCTCGGTGATCCATCCCTGTTCAAGCAGTGGACCGGCAGCAGCCAGGCAGTCGCCGATTTCCGGGTAAACGAGCTTGCTCAGACGAAAATGACAGCCCTTGCGCATGACTATGCGCACCAGCAAGGCCTGGGATGGCCAGGGCAGGATCTTGAAGGTGTCGAGAAAGGCCCGTTCTTCATCCGCCAGCAGATCGGCATAGCGATCAGCCACCCAGGCGAGTGCTGTGCGGAAATTGCTGAGGTAGTAGAGTTCAGGCGCTAGCGGGGCGGACATAGTAGTGATCACTGTATTCTTGTACAGGATTGTCCGTGTTGGGGAGCGGAGGATCAACTGGCAGTGATACTGACGTTAGCTTTAGGTCATAAATGAGCAGTACTGACCGTCACGACGAATGGCTCACAGCCCAAAACAGGTCTTATTCATCATCATGCCGGTTCCTGATTGGGCTGTCTGGAAAGGCTGCATGGGATAACCTTGCTCTACATTTCAACGGAAGCTGCGAACTGAACGATGGGTTTTGAACAATTAGCTGAGTTACGCGACCGCCTGCGGGCCGAAAAAGTGCAGGTAAAGCCTGAAAGTACGAAGCCGCCTAAGCGGAAGCTTTCTCCGCAATCGAAGCCTCAAGAGAAAGATCCTGCAGTAGAAGCGATCTGGCTATTGCAGAAGCACTTCCCATTAGCCTTTCCGGTCAGTCCTGCCCCCAAGGTTCCACTAAAGGAAGGCATTCTCAAGGATGCCGAACAACATCTGGAACTGCTAGGCATCACCCGCGAACAACTCAAACAGGGCATCGCGACCTGGTGTCGAGGAAGTCGATACTGGGCTTGCATGACCGAGAATGCGCCGCGCTTGGACTTGAGCGGCCAAGCCGTAGGCATGGTGACAGTGTCTCAGGCCTTGCATGCGAAGCATCAGGCTGCGTGGCAGCGCGGACAAGCTCGACGCAAGCAGGCTAAGTCTAAAGCGCTTGTAGAGGACAAGGCTGTCGAGATCGCTGTGGAAGAGGTCGTGGATTAAGGGTTCACTCGTGCTCTGCGCCGAGTCGCTCAATCGCGGAAAAGGCGCGGGGCGGTCTTGAGGCGTTTTGAAAACTGTCCGGACTACCTTTGAGATGTGTCTTCTGTATGCCAAAGGGTATGGCTAGAAATCTCAAAACGGTTCTTTGCTTCGGCAGGCTTTCAGTCGCTTCCAGGGCGCTAACTCGCAGTCGGATAGTTCGCGTTTAATCCTGCAGCATTGCCTTCCGCCGCTTCTTTGGGAAGCTTCAGGGTCAACACGATTAGCAATACCCCCACTGCACAAATGGTGGCATACACCCCAGCGAAGCTACCGTTGTGATTGGCCAATAGACCCGCCCCGTAATTACCGAGCATACCGCCAGAACCCTGCATCACATTGGCGACGCCAAAAATTGATACGGCCATCGCACTGGATGATGCCAGCTTGGAAACGTAAGCGGGAATCAGGCCGAAGATTGGGTAAAAGGCTGTAGAAAAAAGCCCAGCAGCGACTAATGGCCAGTAACCAGTGGGGTGAACCACGAAAATCAGTGCCGATGTAATCACGCAGCCGTACACCAGCAACATGGCCGCACGTAACCCTGTGCGATCTGAGAGCCAGCCGACTATTAACCCGGCAAACATGCCGACGAAGCCGATCACCGCCCAGACCTGAGCGCTGAATAGAATGTCAAAACCCAGCTCGGTTCGCAGGTATGACGAGAGGTAGGTTTGGAATGGAAAGGTGGCAAACCCGATCAGGAAGTTCATCGACCAGATCATCAATATCCAAGGCTTCAATAATGGCAAGCATCTTGTGGGCTGCGCGTGTTTGACGCCCATGGGGGGAGAGGGCTGAGGAGTGACCTTGCTGAGTAGTCCGCCTTTCTTGAATACCAGCAG
>Ga0247831_1007909_pt1 | contig 11542 bp, 11 predicted proteins | sample LaCruzMarch2015__9_FD_192406 | JGI IMG/M metagenome (GOLD analysis project Ga0247831, IMG submission 192406) | Freshwater microbial communities from meromictic Lake La Cruz, Castile-La Mancha, Spain - LaCruzMarch2015_1m | ecosystem: Environmental > Aquatic > Freshwater > Lake | place: Spain...
GTACTTCTCATGAGTCGTTCAAGTTTGAGCTACCTGGGTGCGATCCTAAACTCCGGCGGAGAAATTTATTTTCCTAAAGAGTTTTGGCACAGAAAAATGAATCATTGGAGATTTCTTTGAGAATGGCGAAACCAAACTTAGTGGATCAACTTGTAAGCCGAGATATTGTTATTTTCGGTTTATGCCGGGATGTTGCCGCTGATCTAGAAAACGATGTGAATCGGCTCCAAGAATCTTTCTCAGATTTCAAAATTCATTTTCGTTTTGTTGAGTCTGACAGTAGTGACTCTACTATCGACGTTCTTAGATTATTGTCCCACAAATATGAAAACATGAAGTTTGTTTCGTTGGGCGAACTCGCAAGAAATATTCCGGAACGAGTTGAGAGAATTACATTTTGTCGGAACAAGTATCTGACAATTCTCGAGGAAGATGAGGAGTTATCTAAATGCGAGTATGTGGTGGTCAGCGATCTAGACGGTGTTAATGTTCAACTAACCAAGGAAGCTGTTATGTCCTGCTGGGAACGCAGCGACTGGGATGCGTGTATGGCTAATCAACGGGCTCCATATTATGACATTTACGCATTGAGGCATCCAGAGTGGTCCCCGAATGATTGTTGGCATTATGAAGCAGAACTTAGGGCTGAGGGTTTGAATCCAGTGAAAGCACGCAACCTCGCGATTTATGCAAGACAGATTAGGATCCCAGAGGATTCGCCATGGATAAAAGTTGATTCTGCCTTCGGGGGGCTTGCGATTTATCGGCGTGCATTATTCACTGGAATCAGGTACTCATCTAAGCTCGCAAATGGAGACCACGTATGCGAGCACGTTACGCTGCACGCCCAGATGTTGGAACAAGGGGCAAGGTTGTTCATTAATCCTCAATTGATAAATTGCGGGTGGAATGTGCACAATTCTTCAAAACAATTCTCCAAAAAAATTAAGCGGAGTATTAAGTTGATTCTCTGGGCGATTTTCCCAAATCTGCGAAAAAAATACTTCTAATTTTGTAGTTTCATGCGGTTGAGTATTGACTCATGGGTAATGCGTAACCCATCTCCACGTGATACTTTCGGACTCCAGTCGAGTAACGCTTTAGCTTTCGTTATGTCTGGCTCTCGAAGCTTTGGATCATCGCTGGGTAATTCTTTGTACTCCAAGACGCTGCGTGATTCCGTTAGCTCTATAATTTCCTCTCCCAGTTTTCTCATCGAAATGGATTCTGGATTTCCAAGATTTATAGGCTGCGTGACGCCATCGGCAAAGAATAATTTGATAAGCCCATCAATTAAGTCCCCCACAAAACAAAAGCTTCTCGTCTGAGAGCCATCGCCGTAGATTGTTATTGGTTTTCCAAGAATAGCTTGGGTGATGAAGTTGGTGACAACCCTTCCATCATCTAAAGCCATGCGTGGGCCGTAAGTATTGAAAATCCGGGCGACTCTTGTGTCGAGATTGTACTGTCTGTGAAAATCAAAAACTAAAGATTCCGCAGCTCTCTTCCCTTCGTCGTAACACGCTCTGATTCCAATCGGGTTGACTCTACCCAAGTACTCCTCCGATTGTGGATTTACCTCTGGATCTCCGTACACTTCGGATGTTGAGGCCTGCAGGAACCGAGCACCGTTACTGAGTGCAAGGTCAAGCATGTTTATTGCACCATGAACGTTGGTCTTCAGAGTTTGAACCGGGTTTGTCTGATAGTGAACTGGGCTGGCAGGGCAAGCTAGGTTAAATACTCCGTCAATCTGAAGAGCTATTGGATTTGTAACGTCGTGCCTGATTAATTCAAAACGCTTATTATCGAGTAAGTGGTAGACATTTTCTTTGTATCCTGTGTAAAAATTATCGAGACAAATCACTTCATGCCCCAGTTCTAACAATTTCTCCGAAAGATGAGAACCCAGAAAGCCTGCACCACCGGTAACTAGTATTTTCATTTTTGACCACTTCTTTTCTAGAGCTTGATTTGGAGTCTACTATAGGATTTTTTTATACTTTGGCATTAAAGAATCATGAACATACCAACCATCGAAATCTGAGATTTCCGCCAGGATTTGTGTGTAACCGTTCAGAGACAGTAGGCCACTGATTTCAGCTTTTCTATTTGTGTGATTGTGTTCAACTGAGATAAAGTTAAAAGACCATTTAAGAAAATCGAGATTTCTTAATATTTCATATTCGGTACCTTCGGTATCTATCGAAAGGTAACTTATTCTGTGTGGAGCTTGGTGCTCCGTCAAAAGATCATTGAGGGAAACACTTAATACTTGGTACGCAAGAGTGTTTTCACGCACATGATTAAGGCCATCGAGTGTGTCTGTGCCTTTTATGTTGGAGTATTCAATTTCCGAAGACTCGCTAAACCATATTAACTCGTTAGAAGTTTTCCAAACACATCGCTCATCAATGAGAGAGCTCCGGTTTTCTCGAAGGCTGATATGACAGGATCGCGCGGGCTCTGCGAGGATCCCAGAGTAACCAAATATCTTTTCCAACGAAAGTGTATTGCTGTATAAAACTCCATCTGTAGCTCCAAATTCAACGAAGAATTTGTTGTTTGAAGTTGATAACTCATTTATGTAACAAGCAAGTAAATCCTGCTGTAGTTGTGAATTCACTCCAGAAACTGTAAGTCTGCCGAGAATGTACTTGGAAATTTCATTTGGTACAGCCGGATCAGTCCATCTTACTAACGCGTCCTTCATGAGAACATTTTGACGCAAAGAAGTTAACTCTAATACTCGTACGGCTTCGAAACCAATGATGTTAAGTAACTTTTGAAACAACCGGCGTAAAATTGTTTTACTTCTCATAATTGATTTAATATTAATTTTCCTCATTCTTCCCAAATGCTTTCAACTCTTAGCCAATTTTGGGGGCTTGTATCTTCAAGTTGTTTGAAGTCACCTCTTCGGTTGTAAGGATAAGGAACGACAACTGATCCAGATCCCATAGCGGCTGCAAGCAGAGAGAAGGTGCTATTTGAACAAACTTTTGCTTTGGACTCAGAGAATAAGAGGAAAGAGATGGCAGGATCCTCGAATGTCAATTCCTTTAAAATGTTTACTTCTAAGCCTTTTTTTCCAAGCAACTGCGCTAGCACATTTTCGCACCAAAATGTGTCGTTTGTAAAGATAAAGACTTTTGCTAACCCTAAGTTCAAAGTAAGCATTTGTTCTATGGCCTGAACGTACCAGTCTTGAGAAAGTAGTCCGTGATTTATCTTCTCGTTTTCAAAATCTCCTCTGCGAACGTGAAGTGCTAGTGAATCAGACAGTTTAAGCTTGTCAGCAAGCTCTTCGTATTTCTCAAACGGATGTTTCAATCTCAGTTTGAACGTAGTCTGTTGCCTTAATCCGGAAAGGTACTCGAATGTTTGGAAGTATCCTGAGTGAAATTTAACATTTCCTCTTCTCATGACTTTTTCCACATTCTTTATATAACCTTGATCGACTAGGAATGACTTCTTAAATGCTTTATTTTCAAAAAAAAGAGAGCTTCGATAGTTGATACTATCAATCACCCTGTTTTTATACTTATTGAGGATTGGCGACGGTTTAAAGATTCTTACTTCCGTTGATAATATGTTAAATGACGTAATGTCATAGGGGCTATGATTTTTAGCGACGCCTGAGATGTCAAGCTTCAAATCACGATTCGAGATACTTGATAAATATAATCCAGCCAAATACCCAAAAAGTTGATTACCTAGGCCTCCCACTAATCGGAGATGAAGTGATTTTCGATTTTTCTTCACAATTTTCCTTTTCGTAATTTGTGAAAGCGCAATCTAATTACATAAATTAGTTGTTTCGTATCCCATTGAATCTTGGATTTTCGCTGGTCGAAGATTTGTCGAAATGAGAAATTCATAAATTTTCTCTTCACATACAACGCATCGCCCCATCCTTCAAGCCACATCCACCTCGTTGCAACTCGTCTAAATCCGAATTCTCGAAGGAAGTTATCCAGTTCTTTCACGTGGGCGCCGCCCTTATAAAGCATTTTCCTACTCACTTCTGTATAAACTGAATCAACGTATCCCAATGTCTTTCTAGCTCCTCTTAATGCCACGAGCTCTGCACCTTGAATATCCAAATTAATAAAATCTGGATATTCAAGTTTTTCAGTTAACGAATCAACTGTTACAGTAAAGACATTTATTTGATGGGACATTTTCAAAGTCGGATAAATTTTAATTGATTCATCAAAAGAAAATACGCTGCTTGCTTGCGAGAAAGAAGCAATATTTAGCTTAATTGTTTTTCCTGAGGTTTCCCAGGCCGCCCCCTCAATAATTAGATGTCGTTTCGGATCCAATTTTGCTTTCATTATTTTTACTTTTTCAGGAAGAGCTTCTATCCAACGAACAAATTCGACTCCTGAACTTTCGTAATCGGACGCTTCTTCCCCTTCATGCCCACCGATATGAATTACATTCCTTGGCCGTATTGAATAATTCTTCGTGAGTTCGGCTAGATTAATTAGCACTTAATTCTGCTTTCCTTGGTGTTGCCTTCTATGAGTCTTCAGGGTCTGGGATTTGTGAATGTACCAATCGTCGAAACTAGATACATCCGAATGGACTCGATTGTAGCCCGCATTAGACAACAATTTGAATATTTTTTGTCTTTGATTTGAGAAATTGTGTTCGACTGTTATACAGTTAAATTGATAAGAGTCGAAATTGAACTTTCTCAGTATTTCGTATTCAGAACCTTCGGTATCGATTGAGAGATAATCCACTATTTTTGGTGCTTGGTGATCCTGTAGTAATTTACCTAGTGACACTGATTCAATTGAATAAGTTTTTCTAGATACACGATCCTTTGAGTGAAAATCTTTTCCTTTATCACTCCTGAGTTGAGACAATTCTGGATGCGTCACCTCTAGAAATTCTAAAAGCTCTCCATCTCTCTTCCAAACGCCACGTTGGTCTATTTGAGCTGTCCGATTCTTTCGCAACTCTTCCTGCCAAATTTTTGCTGGTTCAGCAAGTATTCCATTCCAGTTGAAGGATTTTTCAAGTAACCATGTATTACTCAGGTCCTTCCCATTTGTTGCTCCAAACTCAACAAAGTATCCATTTCTTTTGAAATTTAGAGTACTCAACACAAACAAATCTTGACGAATTTGGGATTTAGATTCGGGGGACAATAGTAAAAGTTGTTTGATATGGTGGTCCGGCATTGCATTCAAGAAAAATGTATCCTGGCCGCTTCTGAAGTTGCTCTCATAATGCTCCACAATGGAGACATATTGATTCAATGACTCTGTTTTTAAAACGGCAAGCCCAAATGTCTGAAACAATCTTTTTAAGAGTGACCTCATCTGCGCAACTTTACACCGATGAAGCTTGGTTTATGCTTTATCCTTTAACCTAGTAATTTAGACCTAATTGTTAGATAAGGGTGGCAATTGATCAAGAATTTGAAGCTGAGCCAAAGTTCAATCGTGATTCTTTTCTACGGGTTTCTTCTTTTTCTACGGTTGCTGTGGGTTTATGCGCAGCCACTTGAGAAATTGATTGCTTTCGTACCGGACGACGCTTTCTATTACCTCCAAATATCTAAGAACTCGGCCAGAAATTTAGGTTGGACGTTTGATGGGTTGGAGCCAACCACTGGTTTTCACCTCTTGTATGCACTTCTTTTAGAATGTATTTTCAAGGCTTTCCCAGAGATATCCTTTCACTCAATATTCTTACTGGTTGGCATCCTCGGTTCAATACTTTTACTTTGCGCGTTTGCTCTCACTGTTATTTCTATCTCCAAATTATTTGGAAATAAGTATGTTTGGGTCGCGCTCATAGTGTTTACGCCCTTAAATGTAATTTTTCAAAGTACAGCAATGATGGAGTCTTCTCTTGTTCTATTCTTCGCGTCAGTTGTTCTTTATCTTCTAATAAGTGAAAATTTAATGGTGGAGGAACGCTACTCTTCGCTCACTTTCTTCCCATGGACGGCCCTCGTTATAGGTTTCTTTGGATCACTTGCTAGAAGTGACTTCGGATTGCTACCTGGAAGTTTGCTTGTTGGGCTATTCCTCCTTAAATTCTTTGGCTTAAATCTCAAAATTAGAGGTTTACTGGCAACTTTAATTGGTTCATGTTTAGGCTTGGTTGTTTTGTTTATTCATAACTTCAGTATCTCAGGAAGTATTTTTCAGAGCTCGGCAAAAATGAAATCCTACTGGAACAGTTTGTTTGGGAATAATTTTCGAGGACCTCTCAACATGTTTCTGGACCTGATTCTGCCTTTTTGGAGTGAGGTCACTTTTCTTCCAAAAATTGTCTTGATGCTCTCTTTGATAAGCGCGTTGGCCGCTATTTTGATTAAGGCTAAGAGGGGTAAGGTAATTCTTTCGTTGTCTTTAGGTATGCTGTTCCCTGCGACGAGCTACATCATTTTCTACTCTTTCAACAGTCAAAGTTTCCAAATTTGGTACGTTGCGATTTTTGCTTCTATAGCAGCATTGCTGCTTGCGGGATTATTAAGTGCTCTTAACTTACCTACTTGGATGTTAATGAGCTTAGTTATAATTTTGGTTCCACTAAATCTGAAGCAAAGTTATGATGCTCGAGCACCTTACGCGCTCCAAGCAGATTTGTATGAGGCGGCCCAATTCGTCAAGAATAGCCCTTCGAATAATTTATATGGTTCTTGGAATGCCGGGATTTTGGGTTACTTCTCGGACAATAGAGTTGTAAATATCGATGGTCTAGCCAATGATAAAATACTTGATTATGTTAAGAAGGGCGATCTTTTTGGGTATCTTTCTCAAAGAAAAATCACTCATTTAATTGACTTCAGGGCAATGTATGCGAGTCCCGATTTGCAGAAACGTGGAGGCTTCACCCAAACTCAAGTTGATAATTGTTTAATTCTTGACCGTAGGTTTGCCGGTCAGGAACGAGATGGGTGGGGCTACATAGAGATTAACCGGGTTCAGCATGGGTCTAGATGTAAGAGCTAATCAGCAAAAAGGGTTCGGATTTAATTAGCTCGAGCCGACTACTTATCTATTCTTTCGAAGACTGAGAATCCGTTTCTTACATTCCAATTATCCGATATTAACTGGTAACGAGCATCGCTTTGAAGCTCGTGAAAGCAAGCCCAGCCCTTGAATGAATTTACATCATCAATGGCTATTATTTTGGAATTTCGCAAGTACGTAAGTTCGGCGTATCCAGTAAATTCACTTCCATCAATAAGTGCAAGATCAAAGTCCACAATTCCATTATCCTGCTTAATTTTTTGGATGCCATTAATTCCAAAATGTTTTTCTGACAATAGCGTTTGATTCTGTCTCAAATAGTTTTTGTCTTCATAAAGCCATTGCAAAACCCTGAAGAGTCTGTATTTGTTCAAGTTTGTGTTTTTTGTTAAATAGAATTGAGAAACCTCAAGACTGCTCGGAAACTCAGATAAATTCACACTTGATTGTCTGTAAACCTTTACGAACTTAGAGTCCCTGTAATGGCTGGAGAGTGCCTCAAAACGAGGTTCACTTATTTCCATACAGAATAGGCTCGCACCGGCTATTGCTTTTCTATTGATGCCTTCGACAATTGCTTTAGTGCTTCCGTCTCCACTTGAAGAACCAATTTCGATTATAGTTTTTATGTCTGAGCGTGCTGCCAGTTGAGTCAATATTCTACTGAACTCATCATCCAAAATTTCAGGCGAAATTCTACGATTTAGGCTTTTATTCGCGTGGCCACTTCTTGAAAGCAAGGCCCCAGCAATACTCGCAAAAAAATTTATTAACTTAATCTTCCTATGGTTCATGCGTGAAATATAGCCGATACTTTAACTGTTTTTCTCTTTAGAAATCGTTCGGTTGAGTGTCTGCCGTGGGATCCTAAATTTAACAAACTAGAGTTTAGTGTTGGGATGGGCACTATAATAGAGGTGTAATAACGCATCCAGGGACGGGGATCCTTTTGATAGTTAGCATTGTTTGCGCTTGTCGTCCAAAACAGTATATAAAACAGGGCTTACTGTTTATTGCACCGGTAACCGCGGGTTCATTGAACCACTGGGGAAACGTATTAACTCTTCTTCTTTCTTTCATTTCCTTTAGTTTAATCGCAAGTTGTGGCTATTTCGTCAACGACTGGAATGATAGAGATTTGGATTCGACACACCCAATCAAATCTAAGCGAGCTATTGCGTCGGGTTTGCTGAATGGTCGTCAGGTTTCTTTTACCATTGTTTTGCTCCTGGCAGTGTCATTCCTAATAAGTTCTTTCTTGCCTCGGTCACACACAGTGATTTTACTTGCCTATTTGATAACCACTGTTTCATACACTTTGTTCTTGAAGATGGTTCCCGTCATTGAAATGCTTGTTGTCTCGGTAGGGTTTCTTTTGCGTCCTCTCGCTGGTGCGGCCGCAATTTCAATTCCTGTCTCCAAATGGTTTCTGATCGTCACAAGCTTTAGTTCACTTTTCCTGGTTGCTTCAAAAAGGTTATCCGAATTGAGGAAGGTTGGGAGTCAACCGGTTCGAGAAGTAATTCAACAATATTCTGGTGATTTTTTAAATTCAGTCATAACCTTATCAATAGCAATTACAATGACTGCTTATAGTCTATGGGCATTTAGCTTTCAGCCAAGAAGTCTTCTAGTCGAAATTTCGATTGCTTTCGTCCTTACTGGAATGCTTAGATACTTATGGGTTCGAGATAAAGGGAATGGTGAAGCCCCAGAGCAGCTTCTATTCGAAGATCGCGTTCTTCCGTTGAGCGGAATAGCCGCTTTTTTTTGTATAGTCTTTGCGGTATATGTTCAACACTAGAGGTGTTCAATTGGTGTCTGGCTGGGGGCGCAATTTGTATTCTCGCCCGGCGAGGATTATTGGTGATTTTACAAAGACGTTTGATTTAGATTTGAGTCGAGGAATGCTCCCTACGGGAAACCATCGTTCTTACGGAGACTCCTCGCTTACAACTAATGGGATTTCCCTCTCTTCTGTCAATCTCAAAGAGATTAAGGTGAATGCTGGAAAGTATTACGTTACATGTGGCTCAGGTGTAACAATCGGAGAGCTTTCCAGAATTTCCGTCCCAGAAAAACTGTACCCATTCGTTGTACCTGGAACCGAGTTCGTCACGATAGGTGGTGCAATCGCTTCAGACATACACGGTAAATCACACCATAAAGTTGGATCTTTTTCTGAGCATGTTCTGAGAATTAGAATAAAACTATCAACTGGCGAATTATTGGACTTGTTTCCTGAGGGCCCAACATCGGAATGGTTTAATGCAACTTGCGGCGGATTGGGGTTAACCGGCTTTATTGTCGAGGCTGACATTCAACTTCAGAGAATTGAAGAAGATTTTGTCTTGGTAGAAAATAGGAAGTTTTATAGTTTGCAAGAGCTAAAGAAATTGGTTTTGGGTCTTGATTCACAGTATTTGTACTCTGTGGCATGGATAGATCTTTCTGGTAGCTATTCTGGAAGAGGAATCCTGTCTTTGGCTAACCACTCGTTAAGCACAAATAGCGAAAGGTGGGGAAAGCGACTGTCCTTCGGATCCCCAGCACGTTTGTCAATTCCATTCAAAAAGACTCCGTGCGTGATAAACCCATTCACGGTACGACTATTCAACGAGGTATGGTTTCGGAAGAAATCATCCATAAGCAAGCAAAAGCTTAGATCATTCATGCATCCTTTAGACGGAATCTCAAATTGGAATAAACTCTATGGAAATTTTGGATTTATCCAATACCAATTTGTTGTTCCAGAGAGTGAATTTTTGTTTCTCGAAGAAGTATTAGAGCTGCTCAAAATTCACCAGATAGCATCTCCTTTAGGGGTACTTAAGAGATTAGGTGGGCAATCCAAGAGTTTGCTTGGTTTTGCAGATAAGGGATGGACGTTGGCGATAGACATCCCGCGGCGTACAAGAAATCTTGACTCAGTAATCGAAGAATTAGATGCAGCGGTGATAAATCGTGGAGGGAAGGTATACCTCACGAAAGATTCTTGTTTAACTAAGGAAGGAGTTAGATTAATGTATCCACAATTGAAAGATTGGCAAAAGATTAAGTCCGCAATGGATCCCGTTGGTCTTTGGGTGTCAGACCAATCTAGGAGGTTGGGTTTATGAAAAATGGACTAGGAAAAATACAAAACGTGTTAATTCTTGGATCTTCCAGTGAAATTGGGAATTCAATTGTGGGGAAATTATCTCTAAGTTCCGACAGCGAAGTTCTTCGGTTAGGGGTTAGCGAGTCAGCGGACATTAAACTAGATCTAGCGATGTCTTTAGATTTTAGTTTCATTGAAAATTTGTTTAATGGTGATGATATAGATTTGGTGTTAATTGCTAGTGGTGTGCTTGGACAAGCGCCTGAGGTTGAAGAAAATGATGAAGTTATTAGAACGATTCAAATAAACTTCTTAGGAACGGTTGCTTTCTTAAATGCGATTTCGCGGAGAATGAAAAAACAAGGGCATGGACAAATTTTGGTGGTGACCAGCGTGGCTGGTGTTAGGCCGCGAAAAGCAAACTATATCTACGGTTCCACAAAGGCCGGTTTAGAATTTTATTCACTGGGTCTAGCTTCAGAACTAAGCGAATTTGGGGTAACTTTAAAAATAGTGAAGCCTGGGTTTGTGTTTACTCGAATGACAAGCAATTTAAAGGCCGCGCCTTTTTCGAGAACTCCAGAAGCCCTTGCGGGGATTGTTGTGAAAAACTTGAAAAAGAAACAAACTATTATTTATGTACCAGGGGTTCTAAGATATGTTTTTCTTTTACTAAGGGTGCTGCCAGATTCGATTTTTTCAAGAATTAAATAGGTCTGACAAGAAAGTTGCACTTTATAGATTCAAAGATTTCTGATTGGGTTTGCTAATTTTAATTGGTTACTTCAAGGGAATCTTTAATGCACTTATTACAGTATTGGGGTTAGTCCAAGACAACCGTGCCGCCCGGTGTTGAAAGGTGTACCGCAACAATCCCTGACTGATTATCATTAGTCGATGGGTCGACCCATTCAATGTTTACGTCACCAAGCGAAGCTAAAATGTCATCTTTAAACCATGAATCAGCTAACTGATCCTTGTCTGCAATGACGATTTTTTCAATTTCTGCAAGAGGTGTTCCGTCTTGTGATGGATGATCCGCAGATAACCATTGAATAAAGAATGGAAATTCGCGAGTATCCGCAATCTCCTTAACCCCTATTTGCTTCCACTTTAGATCTGTTCCGTTTGGTCGTGTGCGGTGACCTTCTGTTGCCTCACGTCCGAACTTTGTTTCAATGTGTGTGATGTCCTTAGTACTAAAGACCCAGGTGAACCAACCGCCACCTTCATTTGCCTTCTTTGATACTGCCTTACCCCAAGGGGTTTGTTCTGTTGCCGGGTGATCAAGAGGGCATACAACTTCTATATATTGACCGTTCTTAAGTGAGGCGGTGAAGTTACGTGTACCAAAGCGTGGGTGGATACCACCATCTACAAATGTGCTACCTAGGCGTGAACCTAGTCTTTGCACAGTGTCAGCTAGTTGGTCGTGGGA
>Ga0247831_1007910_pt1 | contig 11540 bp, 11 predicted proteins | sample LaCruzMarch2015__9_FD_192406 | JGI IMG/M metagenome (GOLD analysis project Ga0247831, IMG submission 192406) | Freshwater microbial communities from meromictic Lake La Cruz, Castile-La Mancha, Spain - LaCruzMarch2015_1m | ecosystem: Environmental > Aquatic > Freshwater > Lake | place: Spain...
TGCTGGTGTAACTTTCCATTTCCATAGCCCTCGGTCTGAATGAATGTGAATGCACTCAGAACTTCATCTGGACGTGGAAAGCGTGATGGGTTGATCAATCCGGTTAAGGTTGTGGCAAGGTACCAAAAGACCAGCAGCAGCAGGATCGTTGCAAACCCCACAACCCCGCGACGGTAATTTTTTCTTTGGGCTAATCCCACCAGGCTTCCTTTGATTGGTCTTCAGAGATGAATTTTATTAAAATGTAAGCGCTTGCATATACTGTCTTTTTTTTCACCGCCGTTGTCAAGCATTTAAACTCAAATTTGCAAAATAATAAGGGAAAACACTGAATTTTTATTAAGAAAGCGCTTACATTTGTATGGGCTTTAATATTTTTTATGGCATGTTTGTTTAAACCATGAATCGACGCATCACTATTGAGGAAGTCGCACGTTTGGCTGGCGTTTCTACGGCTACTGTTTCACGCGTTCTCAGCAGACCCGAAGTGGTTCGTAACCAGACACGAGAACAAGTTATAGCGGCCATCGCGAAACTTGATTACCAACCTGATGCTGCGGCCCGCGCTTTGGCGTCTGGTCGAACCCATACGGTTGGATGCGTAATACCCACGCTCGATCATGCTATCTTTGCGCGTAGCACGCAGGCGATGCAGACAACACTGGCACAAGCTGGCTACCAGTTATTGGTGGCCAGCCACGAATACGATCCAGTGACCGAGTTTGAATTAGTTCGTGCCTTGCAACAGCGCGGCGTAGATGCTTTAGTCTTGGTTGGAACTGACCATGCCCCCCGCCTTTGGAAGGCTTTAAGTGCCTGGCGCAAGCCAACCTTGCTGACTTGGTCATGTGATCCACGTTTACCTTCTCTAGGTTTTGATAACGAAGGGGCGGCTCAAATGGCTGCATCTCATTTATTGGAGTTGGGACATAGGTACATTGGGGTTATCTCTGGTTTGACCTCACACAACGATCGAGCTCGCAGCCGCATTGATGGTGTGCGCAAATCACTCACTCAGGCAGGTCTCTCATTGCCGCCCACATTAGTCACGGAGCAGGCCTTTAACCTTGAAGGTGGGCGTTTAGGTTTGCGCAAGCTGATGGCTAGCCGGCAAAAACCTTCAGCAATCTTTTGTGGGAACGACCTATTGGCAGTGGGCGCATTGCTGGAAGCACAGCGTATGGGCCTGAATGTTCCAAGTGATCTTTCAATTTGCGGCGTCGATAACCTTGAAATCTCAGAAGCTATCAATCCAGGTCTTACCACGGTTAGCTTGCCTACTCAGGATCTTGGCCGCATTGCGGCCCAGTTCATGTTGTCTGCTATTTCCGGCGAGATCATCGCTGCCAAGTCTCTGCTGCCGTTCGAACTGGTGGTTCGCGGAAGCACCGGATTGCCACGTCGCTAACGCGTCTGGGCTTGAATGTCTACTGTTTGAGCCACCACTTTTGCGCATGGAGTTTTAATTTCAAGACAACAGATCCATGTCCATGCGAATGTAGTCGCCGCGATAGGTAAGCTCGCCCAAATAAATCACGTTACCGTCTGGTGCGCAGATCACACGCCGAACCTCCGCTACAGGCGCTGATACATCAATATTGAGCGCATTGGCCGCATCTTCTCCTGCTGTTGCTATGGTAAGTATCTGACGAATAGGTAATAGCTCAGCTTGACCTTCTGTAAGCCTAGTACCTTCAAAGTACAGGCTGTGTCAAAGCGTCATATCGCGCGGTGCAAAATAAATCACAGCCGCTCCGACAAGAACGATTGCCGTACCTACCAAGTCCCAGCGATCAGGCAATACGCCATCGACTAACCACAACCAGAATACTGAAACAACAATGTATACGCCGCCGTAAGCGGCATACACACGTCCAGCGGGATGAGGATGCAGCGTCAGCAGCCACACGAACAATGCCAAACTTACTGCCGCAATAAGCAACCACCATGGAGACGCACTTTTCTTGAGCCACAAATAAGGCAAGTAGCAACCGAGAATCTCTGCGCAAGCGGTGAGTGCGTATAGGCCCAATGTTTGGATGGGTGTCATGAATGCGAATGCCGGTGGTGAATGTCAGGGAAATGAGCGTGCTGGTGATTTTTGGCTTGAGGACGCCTTGTGGGCTGTGATTTACGCTCGCTAGCGATGGTTATTTTCAATTATTGCGCACAGGCTCAAAACTATTCGAGCTTTCGCCCCAACTGGTTCTAGCCCCAAGCCCAGCTTCAAATTTACGCGGGCAAAGTGACAGCGCTGAGAATAAAGACGCGAGGTGTACTTTATGGCGTTTGATTATCAGTTGACGATCAAACGTGCATTTTGTAACTCGCCGATGTGGCCCACGACTGCGGCATCATCGAATCCGTGACGCTTAAAAACAGCCATAACCTCGGGAACTGTTTCAGCAGAACAACTGACCAGCAGGCCACCACTTGTTTGAGGGTCTGACAACAGGGCTTTGCATTCAGCAGGTAAACCGCTGTCAAGGCTAATTTCGTTGCCATAGCCATCCCAGTTCCGATCTGAAGCTCCGGTGACATTGCCACCTTTTAACAAAGCAGACACATTGGGCAACAAGGGCACATGAGCCCATTTGATATGGGCAGTTAGGTTGGCACCTCGAGCAACCTCAAGGGCATGACCTGCCAAACCAAAACCAGTCACGTCTGTCAAAGCGTGAACGCCACTTAACTCTGCCAACTCGGGGCCTGGGGTGTTGAGCTTGGTAGTGTTCGAGATCATGGATTCATAACCAGCTGCATCAAGAACTTCTTTTTTTAGTGCAGCCGATAAAACGCCGACACCAATAGGTTTGCCAAGCACCAACACATCTCCAATGCGTGCACCGTCGTTACGTTTGACACGATCAGGGTGAACCAAACCCAACACAACCAATCCGTAGATGGGTTCAACTGAATCAATCGTATGCCCGCCTGCAATTGGAATACCGGCCGTGTTGCATACCGAAGCACCGCCCGCAAGAATTTTTCCGATAGTGGCTGTTGAAAGCACATTGATTGGCATACCGACCAAAGCCAACGCCATGATGGGTTTACCACCCATGGCATACACATCGCTGATGGCATTGGTCGCCGCGATGCGTCCAAAATCGTATGGATCGTCAACGATAGGCATAAAGAAATCTGTGGTTGCAATCAACGCTTGGTGATCGTTCAGCTTGTAAACCGCTGCATCATCGGCTGTAGCGATTCCGACCATCAATTCTTTAGGAATCGGCATCTGCAATGTGCCTTTAAGAATTTCGGACAAAACAGCAGGCGCAATTTTGCATCCACAGCCCCCGCCGTGCGAGAGAGAGGTCAACCGAGGTTCAGAAATATTCATAGTCATTTTTTGATATAAAAAGATATTTTTTTTAGGGGTAAAAAAACTAATGCCGTGTTGAAAGAACACTTGCAATGATTGTAAGCAAGCCTTCTCTTTCGTACGCAGCCGAGAATAAAGGAGCTCTTCGGGCGCACTGCAACTTCAACAGATGTACAAATTCAGAATCATCTCGAAAGCGAATCAGCATCTCAGCAAGCGCCTTCGCGTTGCCCACTGGAAACAAACCTGCGTAGTCTTCGCCTAGCATCCCCATATTGCCTGGAATGCAAGACGCAATCACAGGAACGCCGCTGCAAACCGCCTCCATCAACACATGCGCACCACCTTCCATCACGCTCGTGTGAACTAGCACGTGGGAACGCTGAATTTGACGACGCGTCTCCGGGTAGGTTTGGGCGCCTGTGAATCGGTATTGGGGATATAGCGCCGCTGTTTGGTGCGCCATACTTGCAAGCAGCTGATCATGCTCTGCACCAATATGCTGTATGTGAACATCGCGTTGCTGCGACAGTAAGGCAACAGCTTCAAATAATGTGCGCGGTGATTTTTCCTCGCGCAGATGTCCCACCATCACAACCCGCAAGCAACGCGCTGTTTTAGGCAGTGTTACGCGTGGTGTTGTTGACTGAAGAACAACAGCCGATTTAGATCTCAAGTGTGCAGGTAACTCATCAATTCCAAGCTGCTGCAAAACGATCAAACGGTTAGCAAACTCTAACGATTGTTGGGCCTGCGGATCTTGTTTGATATCGCGGTACAAATCAGTTCCTGTCAATACCACCACTAAACCGTTGTCACCACGCATTGCGTGCCATGCGGCGATCGAAGAAAAACTTCGACGTGCATGCAGAGCAACCAATACATCGTCTGATTTTGAACCGTCCCATTCGCTAACAATGCGGACCCGAAAATGCGTCTTTAAAAATTGACCATATCGTTTAGCAGTTTGCCAATTACCGTTGTTCGCGCTGGCTAGGGCCGGACTTACAATGACAACTGTTTTTTTAGCTGAATGCTCGCTAAGCGTTTTAATGTGTAGAAACTTTTTTTGAAGTTCCTTTGTCTTGGGAGCTTGTTTCATAGTTAGTGACCAAGGATAACTAAAAGGACTCGAAAACCGATGCGTCAAGTCAATATCCTGACACTGTCAAAGGCTCTTCAACAACTTCGCGAACAGACACTCAACTCTTTTGAATGTTATCTGAGTGCAGACAAACTCACCATTCCCTTAAAAACAGGCATGAATCTGCCTGTATGGGAACTGGGCCACTTGGTATGGTTTCAAGAATATTGGATTGCTCGAAACTTAGAACGATCGCAAGGACTCGCAAGCAGTGGTTCAAAACAACGTAGACCGTCGCTTCTCAAAGAGGCAGATGCGTGGTTTGACAGTGCTAAGGTTTCACACTCGACACGCTGGGCATTGACACTTTTTACGCCTCAAAGTTGCATCCAATACGCTGAGCAAACTTTGCTACAAACGCTTGAGCTCTTGCACAATGAAACGGACCATAGTCCCGCTCTTTATTTCTATTGGCTGGTTCTGCAGCATGAGGCGATGCACCTTGAGGCTAGCTCCTACATGGCGCAGTCACTCGGGATGCCCTTTCAAGCAAGTTGGAATCAACCAAGAGAAACGCCAGCCTCCAAAGCTATAAACAACCCAAAGCAAACATATGAGAAACAAACGGCTCGGTTGCCATCACAAAATTGGAGCCTCGGTTCAAAGGACCATTCATCCGTCTCACCCATCGAAGACAAGTCTTTTTGCTTTGATAACGAGCTTGGTATTAAAAACTGTGTACTTCTAAGCTTTGAAATCTCCCTACAACCAGTGACTTGGGCACAGTATTTGGAATTTGTAAAAGCTACGGGCTACCACCTTCCAAATTACATTCGTCAAGGCCACACTGGTTTTGAAACTGAAATCTTTGGGTGTTGGGAGCCTTTAAATATGGATGCACCAGCAGTTCATGTGTCTTGGATTGATACCCAGTCTTATTGCTCTTGGGCCAAATGCCGCTTACCGACAGAGGCAGAATGGGATTGTGCTGCCAAAACATTGGAGAATTTTGAATGGGGAGATGTTTGGGAATGGACGCAAGACGCGTTTGAACCTTTTAGCGGCTTTCTGCCACACCCTTACACCGAGTATTCAGTCCCTTGGTTTGGCACACACAAAGTTCTCAGAGGTGCCTCGCATTTGACGCATTCAGTTTTGCGGAACATCAATTATCGGAATTTCTTTACACCTGAGCGCAGTGATATATACGCAGGCTTCAGAACCTGCCTACTTTAAATTCAAAGAAGTTAAATAGGTTTGATCTTATCTAGCCCAAAATAAAGCGTAGTGCGATTTGCTGTCAGTCCAATGCTGGACGCTTGTAAAGCCCGATTTCAAAAGTTGTTCTGAGAAATTTTTGATAGACCATTTGTAAGAATTTTCAGTATGAATTGACTCGTCTTTTTTAAACAACCGTTGATGCCCGTGAAAATTAACAGCTAAATTTCGCTTGGCGTTCAAGTGCATTTCAACTCGCGACTCTTTCGCATTGAAGCGAGCGCAGTGCTGCCAATCTCGTAGATCAAAATCTGCACTCAATAGACTGTTCACACGTCTGAGCACATTCAAATTAAAAGCAGCCGTTACACCCAACTCATCTGCATATGCACGCTCAAGTGTTTTTGAGTCTTTAGCCAAGTCTATTCCAATGATGAGTCCTGAACCAGGCTGACCCGTTTTACAAAGATCAGCTAACCTTTGTAAAAAGTGGAACGCCTCAGTGGGATTAAAGTTCCCCAAACTAGAGCCAAGATATAAGGCAAGCAATGGCTGGGTTGCAATTTTCTCTTTCAACTTTTCTGGTAGTGCCAGTGAACTTGAAAAGTCCACACCTAAACCCACTACGTTAACTTCAGAGTATTTGGCTTGTAAATCTTTTAAATTACTAGAGAGATATTCAGTTGAAATATCTACCGCAACATAGGTTGCTGGCATGGTGTGAGTAAATAACCTAACAACTTTTTGACAGTTGCCAGCGCCAAGGTCAATCCAAGCTGCTTGCTTGGGAAATTGCGCATGAATTTCGCTTGCTTTGTCAACAAAAATTTCCAACTCGGCACGCGTTAAATAGTATTCAGGCAGCAAGGTAATCGCATCAAACAATACAGACCCCAATTCATCGTAAAAATACTTTGGGGATAAGGTAGCCTGAGTACAAAGTAAACCTTGGATCAGTTCTTGAATATCTGCATCCTTGTTTTGTTGATGAATATCAAAAAATAAGGGTTGTTTTACTTGCATCAAAATCTCGTTGAATATTTAGGTTGTGTAGTCACCATGTTTTTAAATCGAATTGTGAATCAACGATTCATCCACCGCCTCAGACCAAAGCTCAGCGCATCTACACACGCCACCATAAGCAACATGGCCGCCAAGATGGTGGCCGTCTTGTTCATTTGGAACAGGCCCATATGGAAGGACAGCAACTGCCCCAAACCACCCGCGCCCACGACGCCAAGGACGGCGGCAGCGCGGATGTTGTTTTCCCAGCGGTACAGCGTGTAACTCATCAACTGCGGCAAAACCTGGGGCAATGTGGCGTATGCAAACACGCGCAATGGCCCGACAAGATGACCACATCAGCTGCAGCTTTAAGGGGCCAATCGCTGTGCAATACTGGGATAAGCGCGTTGATTTTACTATTCGTCTCATGCATCTGAAAAAGTTCCTGTTGGCAATTTGCCTTGCGCTTGCCAGTCCGACAAGCTGGGGCGACGACCAGGTATTGCGCATTGGCTCCAAGCGCTTTACGGAGTCCTACATCTTGGCCCATGTGTTGGCGCAAACCGCAAAAACCGCAGCGGCCGCGGCAAATGTCACATCAGGCAAAGTCGAAGTGCTGGCGGGTCTGGGTAATACGTCGATCGTTTTCGCTGCTTTGCAGGCCGGCAACATCGATCTGTATCCCGAATATGCCGGCACCATCGACCAGGAAATTCTCAAGAACAAGACGCCGTCTAGTTTGGCCACCATGCGTGAACAACTCAAACCCTTGGGCTTGGGCGTTGACATTGCCCTAGGTTTTAACAATGGTTATGCGCTGGCTATGCGGGCCGATCGGGCGCAGGTCTTGGGTTTGCGCACCCTGTCAGATTTGGCCAGTCACCCCACACTGCGCTTGGGCCTGAGCAATGAGTTCATTGGCCGCGCAGACGGCTGGCCCGGCCTAGCCAAGCGTTATGGGTTGCCGCAGCAGCCGACCGGACTTGACCATGGCCTGGCTTACGACGCTTTGACTGGCGGTCAGACTGACGTGATTGATATTTACACGACCGACGCCAAGATTGCACATCTGGGCCTACTTGTGCTGAAAGACGATGTTGCGTATTTTCCGCGTTATGACGCGGTCGTTTTGTACAGACTCGATGTGCCAAAGCGCTTTCCTGCTGCTTGGCACGCTTTACAAGGCTTGGCCGGTAGCATCGACGAACCGGCCATGATTGCCATGAACGCCAAGGCCGAACTGCAAAGCAAAAGCTTTGAGGTGATTGCCACAGAGCACCTATCGCCCAGCGCAAAAACAGTCCCAGCCACAACGGGTTTTTGGGGCAAGTTATGGGGTCCCGATTTGACTCGCTTGACCTTGCAGCATCTGAATTTGGTCTTGTCCTCGGTGGGCTTGGCAAGCTTGCTCGGCCTACCGTTGGCGATGCTGGTGACCCCGCATGCACGCGTGCGTGGCCTGTTACTGGGGTTTTGTGGTTTGTTGCAAACGGTGCCCTCTTTGGCGCTGCTGGCCGTGCTGATAGCGTGGGTCGAAAACATTGGCTATCTGCCAGCCATGCTGGCGTTGACGCTATACGCCCTATTACCCATCATGCGCAACACTTGCACCGGTTTGGCCGAGGTACCGGCTGGGCTCAAACAGGCCAGCTTGGCCCTGGGCATGACGCACTGGCAAAGCCTACACCTGATTGAATTGCCGTTGGCCTTGCCATTGGTGTTGGCGGGCATTCGAACCGCAACGAGTATCGCGGTCGGAACGGCGACCATTGCTGCCTTTATCGGCGCTGGCGGCCTGGGTGAGCGTATCGTCACCGGCCTAGCTTTGAACGATCGCGAGTTGCTTCTAGCTGGCGCATTGCCTGCAGCTGTGCTGGCGCTTTTGTTCGAGGCGGCTTTTGCCGTGCTGGCACGAGGCCTCCGTGCACGGCCGCCTATAAATTCACTGATACCGTCTGCGAAATAACGGCCAGTTTTTGTCGCATGCGGTTGGACGAATAGCCCGTGGGATTGATACCCCTTTTAAAGCAGGGCTCTCGTATCATTCGATCCTATGAATATCATCATCCTAGGCGCTGGCCGTGTGGGCGAAAGCGTCGCTGAAAGCCTAGTTTCCGAGCAAAACGACATCACCGTCATCGACCAGGATCCAACACGCCTCAAGCTGCTCGAAGAGCGCTTGGACCTGCGGGGCGTGGTGGGAAACGGCATTCAGCCATCGGTTCTACGCGAAGCTGGGGCCCAAGACGCTGAAATGGTCATTGCCTGCGCCGCGGCCGATGAGTCAAACTTGGTGTTCTGCAAGATCGCCCACGACGTGTTCAACGTACCCACAACCATCGCCCGCCTACGCTCACCCGAGTTCAACGAGGGCGATAATTTGTTGAGCAAGTCGGGTTTTGCCGTTGACCATGTCATCTGTCCTGAAGAGTCTGTCATGCGCTACATAGAACAGCTCATACAGTACCCTGAGGCCTTGCAAGTGCTTGAATTCGCCGAAGGCCGCGTCAGCCTAATCGTGGTGCGTGCGGCAGTTGACAGCCTTCTGGTGAACCACACCATTGCCGAGTTTCGTGAACGATTGCCGGATGCCGAGATGCGCGTGGTGGCCCTGTACCGACAAGACACCCAAGTGGACGCATTGCCCGAGACCCGCATCCTGCCGGGCGACGAGGTGTTTGTGTTGGCCGAAACCCGCAAAATCACCTTTGTATTGGCTGGCATCCACAAAACTGACCAACCCGTAAAGCGCCTGATGCTGGCCGGTGGCGGCAAGGTGGGCTTGCGATTGGCGCGCATTCTGGCTGGCCATTACGATGTGAAGCTGATCGAACGCGATAAAAATCGCTGCGCATATTTAGCCAGCCAGTTGCCTTCCAGCACCCTAATTCTGAATGGCGACGGGGCCGATGAAGACCTGCTACAAGACGAGAGTGTGGGCGAAATGGATCTGTTTCTGGCACTGACCAGCAACGACGAGGACAACATCATGTCAGCCATGCTCGCGTAACGCATGGGTGCTATTGTGCGTGGCCAAGGCAATAAATCCGAGGTACTGATGCCGCACCATGACACCCTGATCGAGGCCGACGATCACATCATCTTGTTCATTCCCAACAAACGCGATGTGCGTGCGGTGGAAAAACTGTTTCAGGTCAGCGCGACCTTTTTGGGCTGATGTTCACTTTCTTCGCACCCGTGTTGTCCTTGATGGCACACGTCTTGATCGCCTTCTCGGTAACATTTTTGGTGCCGGGCATCTGGGCCTGGTTTGAAGACCACCAAGATTTGCAATTGATTTGGTTAGCTGGTTTTGGTTTGACGGCACTCAGTGGCTTGGCGTTGGGGGCGATCACACAAAGGCATCGGCGTGAATTAAAAACCAAAGACGGCTTCTTATTGGTCAACATGGTGTGGTTGGTTTTGCCTGCCTACTCCGCCCTGCCCCTTATGTTTTTGGTCCCTGAAATCACTTGGTTCAAAGCCTACTTTGAGGCCATGAGCGCGCTCACCGCCACGGGTGCCACGGCTTTGACGGGGCTTGATCATTTACCGGTTTCCGTCAATATTTGGCGTTGCTTTTTGCAGCTGATCGGTGGGCTGGGCATCATGCTGTTGGTGGTGGCGGTGTTGCCCATGTTGGTATTGGGCGGCATGCATCTTTACAAGACCGAAACGCCTGGCCCTATGAAAGACACCAAGTTCACCCCCCGCATTGCCGAAACGGCGCGGGGCTTGTGGGGCGTGTACTTTTTGTTTTCTGGCGTATGCCTGTTGGCTTACCGCTGGGCCGGCATGAGCTGGGCCGATGCCTTCATGCACATGTGCACCACCATGGGCTTGGGTGGTTTTTCTTCGTACGATGCGAGTTTTGGGCACTTCAATTCGCCCATGATCGAGTGGGTGGCTATCGTGTTCATGATCTTGGCGGGCATTAGTTTTGTGCGCTACTTTGTTGTGCTGCGCAGCCGCTCTATTGCGCCTATTAGCAGCAACCGGGAAATCCAAACCTACTTGGCTGTTTTGTTGGCGGCTACTTTGTTAGTGATGGCTTTGTTGTTGGTACATGACGTTTACGGCGACGGGATGGAGGCCCTGCGGATCAGTGCCTTCCATGTGGTTTCTTTGGCCACCACCACCGGCTATGCTTCCACCGATTACACGCAGTGGCCAGCGTTTGCACCGATTCTGTTGATGTTTCTGGGCTGCTTTGCGACGTGTGCGGGCTCCACGGGTGGCGGCATCAAGATGGTCCGGATGGTCTTGCTGGTCAAGCAAGCCCGGCGCGAGTTGGTGCGTATCATTCACCCCCGTGTCATTAACCCAGTCACGCTGGGCGGTGACGTGATCCCCATGTCGGTCATGACGGCGGTGCTGGGCTTCATGCTCATTTATGGCGGTGCCACCATGGGTTTGAGTATGCTGCTTTTGCTAAGTGGCTTGGATATTGTGACCGCATTTTCGGCTGTTATTGCTACCGTCAACAACATCGGCCCAGGCCTGGGTCAGGTTGGGCCCTCGGGCAATTACGGCAGCCTGAACCCCTTCCAGCTGGGTGTTTTGAGTTTTGCCATGTTGCTGGGCCGGCTGGAGCTGCTGTCAGTGCTGGTTTTGTTCAGCTCACACTTCTGGCGCAAATAAAGGCGGCTTTTTTGCCTATGTAACAAGGAGAGATACATGCCGATAACCAAAAGACTTAAAGCCCTCGTCGACGAGGGCTTTAAACAGTGTGATGGTGGAGCTGGCGGGATTTGAACCCGCGTCCATCAGCCTTTTTCGTACAGTTCTACATGTGTAGTCGTCTGATTTGGGTCTCGTCAAATACATCGCGCAGCGACACGCTATGTATGCAACCAGCATCCTTATTTCTCACACAACATCAAGGTGCCCGATGCCATGCCAGCC
>Ga0247831_1007911_pt1 | contig 11540 bp, 7 predicted proteins | sample LaCruzMarch2015__9_FD_192406 | JGI IMG/M metagenome (GOLD analysis project Ga0247831, IMG submission 192406) | Freshwater microbial communities from meromictic Lake La Cruz, Castile-La Mancha, Spain - LaCruzMarch2015_1m | ecosystem: Environmental > Aquatic > Freshwater > Lake | place: Spain...
GACATGCGTCCCGCTCACCGATCCCACCGTGTTGCCCAAGGCGCTCAAGAATCCGGTCGAGCAGGCGGGGCACCGCGCGGCGCAGGCGCGCGATGGCGCGGCGGTGGCGCGCTTCCTGCGCTGGCTCGGCGAAGTCGCGCCGGGCGGCGGCGAAACCGAGCTGTCAGCGGCAGCGGCGCTGCGCGCCGAACGCGAGAAGACCGGCGTTCTGCGCGATCTTTCTTTCGACACGATCTCCGCCGCCGGGCCTAATGGTGCGAGCCCGCACTACAAGGTCGACAAGAGCACCAACCGCGCCATCGCGCCCGGCAGCGTCTACCTGGTCGATTCGGGGGGGCAATATCTGGATGGCACCACCGACATCACCCGCACCGTGTGGATCGGCCCGGGCACCCCGCCAACCGAAGTGCGCGACCGGTTCACCCGCGTGCTCAAGGGCCATATCGCGCTGGCCACAGCGGTGTTTCCGCGCGGCACCCGGGGCTGCCAGCTCGACAGTTTCGCGCGCCAGCATCTCTGGGCCGCCGGGCTCGATTATGCCCATGGCACCGGCCATGGTGTCGGCAGCTTTCTGGCGGTCCACGAAGGGCCGCAGCGCATCGCCAAATCGGCGGGCGGGCAGGCCGGGACCGAGCAGGAACTGCTGCCCGGGATGATCCTCTCGAACGAGCCGGGGTACTACAAATCGGGCGACTACGGCATTCGCATCGAAAATCTGGTGCTCGTCGAAGCGCGCGCGATTGCGGGCGCGGAAGGGGATTTCTTCGGCTTTGAAACGCTCACCTTCGTGCCGATCGACGCCGCCATGGTCGAACCGGCCTTGCTGACACCGGCCGAGCGCGCGTGGTGGAATGCCTATCACGCGCAAACACAGGCGCTGCTGGCGCCGCAGCTGGAGGGCGATGACCGCGTCTGGCTGGAGGCCGCCTGCGCGCCGCTTTGAAAGGTATTGCGACGGATTTTGTTCGTGATATGTTCCTGCCGCGACTCGCTATAATGGAGGCAGGGTAATGATCGGCTATGTAACACTTGGCACCAATGATCTGGCGCGTGGCGCTCCGTTTTATGATGCCATGGCGGCCGAACTCGGCACCGGGCGGATGTCTGAATGGGATGGCGCGATTGCTTGGGGCACGCCCGGCGGCGCGGCTGGAATATGCCTGATGCGCCCCTTCAACGGCGAGCCCGCCACCGCAGGCAATGGTGTAATGGTCGCGCTGGAGGCTGCCGATCGCGCTCAGGTCGATCGGCTCCACGCAGCGGCGCTCGCGCACGGCGGCACTTGCGAAGGCCCTCCCGGGCCGCGCGGCGCGGAGGGCGGGTTCTACGCCGCTTATTTCCGCGATCTGGACGGGAACAAGCTCAACGCGTTCGTGATGGGCTAGAAGCAGTGGCGCCGCGCCTCGCTACCCATCCGATCCATCTCGGGCTTGGCGCCGGGGCGCTGCGGTCGTCTATCTGATTTCGGGCGCAGGCGCTGTTCATCACGGCGGGGATGGGCACGCAGCATCGCCCGCGCTGATCGCAATACACTCCGCGCGCCGCTGTCCGAGACAATCTGCGACAGATAAGCTGCGGGTTTGGCATAATTGCGCGACAACCTGTGTGCATAAGCGGCGCATGGAAGCTGCGGCGCGGCACTTTTGCCATCAGCCCGCGTTGCACCTTTCGCCCTGACCAAACCCCGAGGAACCAATCATCATGAAGCCTTTCACCATCGCCGCTTCGGCCGCCATTCTCGCCACATCCGCCTTCGCGCTCTATGCCGCGATGCCCGCACTGGCCGCCCCCGGCGGGGGCAGGAACGCGGAGATGACCTGGGCAGAGATCAAGACCAAGTCCGACGCGATGTGGACGAAGCTCGATGTCAACAAGGACGGTGTGATCAGCCCGGCCGACCGCGAAGCCAAGCTCGGCCAGAAATTTGACGAAATCGACGTCAACCACGATGGCCAGATCGGCCGCGAGGAGTTTACCGCGCATCACCGCGCGATGATGGAACGCGGCCACGGCCCGATGGGCGAAGGCATGGGCGGCCCGCCGCCCATGGCCGGGATGGAACCGGATGGCCCGATGGCCCAACAAGGTAAGGGACATCGCGGCATGGGGCGCGGCGGCCAAGGACATCGCGGAATGGGGCATGCGGGATTGGCCATGATGGCCCATGAAATGATGAAAGCCGCCGATGCCAACAAGGATGGCCAGATCGCCCGCGCCGAATTCGATGCTGCGGTCAAGACGCGCTTCGACAAGGCCGATGCCAACAAGGATGGCAAGATTTCGCCCGAAGAACGCCGCGCCGCGATGGTCGCAATGCGCCGCGCAGGCGGCGCGATGGGCGACATGCCGCCGCCGAATGGGATGTGATTCCCCGTGCCTGATCGGCTAGAGCAGCGCTGATGACCCATGCTTCCATGACGCGCGTCTTGCTGGTCGATGATGAGCCCGCCTTGCGCGAACCCCTGTCGGACTATCTCGTCCGGCAGGGGTTTGCCGTGGAGCAGGCCGCCAGCGCCGCCGAAGCGCGCGCCAAGCTGGCCGGCGATGGCGCGTTCGATGTGGTGCTGCTCGATATCATGATGCCGGGCGAAGATGGCTTGTCGCTGTGCCGCCATCTGGCCGAAACGCGCGGGGTGCCGGTGATCTTCATCACCGCGCGCGGCGAGGCCACCGACCGGATCGTCGGGCTCGAAATCGGCGCGGATGATTATGTGGTCAAGCCGTTCGATCCGCGCGAACTGGTGGCGCGCATCCGCGTGGTCCTGCGCCGGGCCGCCCGCCCCCCGCTCGAAGCGCCCGCCGCGCTGGTTTACGAGTTCGATGGTTGGCGGCTCGATCCGCTCAAGCGGCGGCTGACCGATCCCGAAGGCGCGGTGGTCGCCATTTCCTCGGCAGAGTTTCGCCTGCTCGTCGCGCTGCTCGAACGGCCGCGCCAGATGCTTGACCGCGACCGTCTGCTCGATCTGGTGCAGGGCCGCGAGGCGCATCTGTTCGACCGCGCGGTGGACAACCAGATCAGCCGCCTGCGCCGCAAGATCGAGGTCGACAACCGCAATCCGCAATTGATCCAGACCGTGTGGGGCGGCGGCTACATGCTCGCCGCCAATGTGCGTAAAATCCCCGCCCATGGCTAAACTGGCGCTGCCGATGCGCTTTGCCCGGTTCTGGCCGCGCAGTCTGCAAGGCCAAATGCTGCTGGCCATCGCCATCGCGCTACTCATCGCGCAAGGATTGTCTGCGGCGCTGATCTGGCGGATGCAACACGAACGCCAGATTGCCGCTATCGCCCATGCCGCCGCCTTTCGCCTGCTCGGCGGGCAATTGCGCCTGCCGTTCGAAGAGCCCGGCTTCGGGCGGCGCGGTTTTCGGCCCGGCCGCCCGCCGCCCGAAGATCGCGTGCTGCCACGCCGGCTGAGGCTGCAAGTGGCGCCAAGCGCGCCCGATCAACCCGGCGATATCCGCCGCCGCGATGTGGAAGGCGTATTGCGCGACATGCTCGAAGCGCAAGCGGTGCCACTGGCCGGGCTGGTCGTGGTGCAGCGCGATCCCCGCCGCGATACGCTGCTGGCGAAGCGTCTCGATGCCCGGCGGCCGCCATTCAGAGGCCCGCGCGATCTGCTCATTACCGCGATGCGCCGCGATGATGGCACCTGGCTCACCGCGCGGCTGCTGGTGCCGCAAGGAGAGCAGCAGGTGCTTTTGTCGCTACTGCTGCAAACGATCCTGATTTACGCGGTGCTGGTCGGCGCGGTGGCGCTGATCCTGCGGCGGCTGGCGCGCCCCTTGCGGGCCTTGACCACGCGGGTCGAGACGTTTGCGCGCGCGCGCAGCGTGGCCGGCCAGCTTGAGCCCGATGGCCCGGAGGATATCCAGCGGCTGATCGTCGCGCATAATGCGATGGAAGGCCGCGTGGCGGCGCTGCTCGATGAAAAGGATGTGATGCTCGGCGCGATCGGGCACGATCTCAAAACCCCGCTGGCGGCGCTGCGCGTGCGGATCGAGGCGGTGGAAGACGATACCGAGCGCGCGCGCATGGCGGCGGGCATCAGCGACATCAACAATTCGCTCGACGATATTCTCAGCCTCGCGCGGGTCGGCCGCCCGTCCGATCCGCTTGAACAGACGGAGCTTTCCGCGCTGGTCGCCGATGTGGTGGGCGAGTTCGAAGACATGGGCGAGCCAGTCACGCTCGGTTCGACGGAGCGCATGGTCATGGCGCTGCGCGCTACCTGGCTGCGCCGCGCGCTCCGCAATCTGATTTCAAACGGCGTGCGCTATGGCGGCTGTGCGCGTGTCTCGCTGGCGCGCGAAGCGCGCGAGGCGGTGCTGCGGATCGAGGACGATGGCCCCGGCATCCCCGAAGGCGAAATCGCGCGGATGCAGGAACCGTTCACCCGCATGGAAGCTTCGCGCAACAGCATGACCGGCGGCAGCGGGCTGGGGCTCACGCTCGCCCGCGCGATTGCCGATCAGCACGGCGGCGCGCTCTTGCTGGCCAACCGTATAGGGCAAGACGGCGAGGTTCTGGGCCTCACCGCCACGCTCCGCCTGCCGCTGGATTGAGCTGCGAAGCCCTCTCCCCCTTAAGGGAGAGGGCAGCCACTCGTTACTTCAACCGCTGCAGCGCGGCGGTCAGTTCCGCGCCGCGCGCATCTTTCAGCCTGCCGCACGAGCGCACCCGTTCGATGGTCCGTTCGAGTTCGAGCGCGCCAGACTTGGCGGCAAACTTGGGGCGCAGCCTTTCGATATCGTCTGCCACGGCAACCGAGCAGAACGTGCTCAGGATGGTGGGCAGGCGCGAGCTGAAGAAGATGCCGCCGTTGCCGCTGAGCAAGTCATCCAGATGCTGCTTGAGCCAGGCGAAGCCCCAATCGCGGGTATCGGCATTGACCATCACCGCGCGCACAAATCCCTGCCATTCGGATGGGCGCAGCCGTTTGTCGCTGGGCGTCTCCAAAAGCCACTGCGCGGTGGCCAGATCGCCGCTGGAGGCCGCAGCATCGAGCGCGGTCGGGCGAAACACCGGATCTTCCGAGGCCAGCGCCTTGTCGATCAGCAGCTTGGCCCCATCCAGCTTTTTCACGGCCAGCCAGGCATCGAATGCCGGGCTGAAGAAAGCGGGATCGAGCGCCTTGGCATCGCCCGCCAGATAGGCATCGACTGCGCCTGCAAGCTGCGCGCGCAGCGGTTTGTCCTTGGCGACCGAGGCCAGCAATTCGACCAGCTGGGTGCGGTTCTGCTGCTTTTCCGCATCGTCTGCGGCGTGGGCTCCGGCGCGCGGATCAAACCCGAGCGCTTTGAGGCGCGGCGCATAGATGATGTCGACGAGCGCTTCGAGCTTGGGCTTGGCCGACGCGCCGATCACGCCGCGCCGCGCCATCGCTTGCAGCGCGCCGGTGGCATCGCCATTGGCATAGCTATCGGGATTGGCGGCCAGCGCGCGGGCACCGGCGATCATCTGTGCGGCGCTGGCGCGGCCGGCATAGAAGCTGGCGCTGAGGCTGTCGGAAACGGCCAGCGCTTCGCCGCCCGGCAATTGCGGCGTGGCGGCGATCAGCGCATCCCAATCCTTGGGCGGCAGTTCGAAGCGGTAGTACCCGGTGCCGCCGGCATTGGGCATGAGCGGGCCGGTGCCCTTCACCGTCAGCGGCATGGTGGCCTCGGTGAGCAGGGTGCACTCGCGCGCGCCGCCTTGCCTTACGCACAGGGGGATGCCCCATCGGGTCGCCGCGGCCGGGGTGCCCAGCCGCACATAGCGGCTTTGCGTGACGGTCCATTTGCCAAGCCCGGCGCGGGCAAATGTGACCAGCGGAACGCCCTGCTGGTCGGTAAAGCTCTGCATCGCGGGCAGGATGCGTGGATCGCCCGAGGCATCGGCCATCGCGCGGAAGAAGTCCGCGCTGGTGGCGTTGCCATATTTGTACTTGGCCATGTAGCCGCGCACGCCATCGCGGAACTTGGTATCGCCCATGAACGCCGCGATCATCGCGACGACATGGCCGCCCTTGCCATAGGTGATCGAATCGAACGCAGCGTCGATCTGGGCATTCCTGGCGATCGGCTGGTGGATCGGGCGGCCGGCCAGCAGCGCATCGGTGCCCATCGCGGCAAACCCTTCGGCCAGCGCGCCTGCGCCGATATTGAGATCGGGGCGCCATTCGTTGCCGATGCGATAGCCCATCCAGTTGGCAAAGCTCTCGTTCAGCCAGATATCGTCCCACCATGCCGGAGTGACCAGATCGCCGAACCACTGGTGCGCCAGCTCATGGCTGACCACCATGCCAAAGCGTCGCTTCTGTTCGGTCGAGGCCTTGTCGTCGAGGATTAGCAGCGAATCTTCGTAAAGATCGGCGCCTGCGTTCTCCATCGCGCCGGGCATGATCGGCGAGGTGATCTGGTCGAGCTTGGGATAGGGGAACGACTGGCCGAAATAGCTCTCCAGCGCCGAAACGATGCCTTTGGTCCCTTCGAGCGCGAAGCCGAGGCTGGCCGCATTCTGCTTGGTCGAGACAATGCGGATCGGCAGCGGCGCGCTGCGCTGCGGGGTGGCGGGCACGGTGCCCTCGGCGGTAACGAACGGGCCGACCATGATCGCCACGAGGTAGCTGGGCAGCGGCAGCGTCGGCGCGAACGTATGGACGGTCATGCCGTCCTTGGTCTCGGTGCCGGTTTCGGGCGCGTTGCTGACCGCTTTCAGCCCTGCGGGCGTGCGCAGGGTAATGCTCCACGGGGTCTTGAAGCCGGGCTCGTCGAAGCTGGGGAAGCCGGCGCGCGCATCGGTCGATTCAAATTGCGTCCAGCTGTACCAGTCATCGCCCACTTTGACGCGGAACAGGCCCGCCGGGCTATCGTTGAAGGCGGCGTCATAATCGAACGTGAACGTTGCTGGGCCTGCGGGCAGGGTTTCTGCAAAAGTCAGCAGCGCGACGCCCGTCGGATCGGTTTGCGCAAACGTGCCGGTCACCACTTTGCCGCCCGCCGTGGCCGTGACCGCGCCAACTTTCAGATCGCGCCCGTGCATCCACACAAAGCGGCTGGCCTTCTGGATGGTCGCGTCGATCTCGGCATGGCCCGAAAACCGCTCCTTGGCCGGATCGACGGTCAGGTCGAGCCGATAGGCACCCGGGACGACCGAACCATCGAGCTTGCCCTCAGGCATCGCCCCGGCCTCGGCGGGGATGACGGGTGCGGCTTGCTGGGCGAGCGCCGGAAGCGCGCCGCAAGTGCCGGCAAGAATGGTTGCAGCAAGAAGGATCGAACGCATACATCACTTTCCATCGAACGGGTTACGGCCCGTTTGCCGCGCTTTTGGGTCGGCTGCAATGGCGCGTGCGCTCAGCGCAGCAATCCGCCCATCAGCCCGCGCGCAAACCGGCCGAAAGCCGCGCCACCAAGCTGGGTGGCAACCGTGCCGACCACCGCGCTGAGCCCCGAGCTAACCGGCGAGGAACGCGATTTCTTGCCCGACATCTGCGCCGCGATCACCGCGCCTGCCGAAGCAGCGACCGCGCCCATCGCCGCCCTGCCCGCCTTGTCCCACAGCGTGGGCGACTGGCGCGGCGCGGCGCGCTGCGCATCCTCCCCCTCGGTCTCGACCTGCTGCGCGGCGGCGGCGGCATCGGCTGCCTTCTGCGCCAGCACTTCGGACGCTGACTCGCGGTTCACTGCGGTTTCGTACTTCCCCTCGAACGGGCTGATCGACTGGATGATCGCGCGTTCCTTGGGCTCCAGCGGCCCCAGCCGCGAGCGCGGCGGCGCGATCATCGTGCGCTGCACGATCCCCGGCGCGCCGTCCGCATCGAGCGTCGAAACCAGCGCTTCGCCCACCTTGAGCTCGGTGATCACCCGCTCGACATCGAGATCGGGATTGATGCGAAACGTATCGGCGGCGGCGCGGATCGCCTTCTGATCGCGCGGGGTGAAGGCGCGCAGCGCATGCTGCACCCGGTTGCCGAGCTGCCCGGCGATCTTTTCGGGGATATCGATCGGGTTCTGCGAGATGAAATAGACCCCCACGCCTTTCGAGCGGATCAGGCGCACGACTTGCTCGACTTTGTCGAACAGCGCGGGCGGCGCCTCGTCGAACAGCAAGTGGGCCTCGTCGAAAAAGAACACCAGCTTGGGTTTATCGGCGTCGCCCACTTCGGGCAGTGCTTCAAACAGTTCGCTCAGCAGCCAGAGCAGGAAAGTGGCGTAAAGCTTGGGGCTCTGCATCAGCTTGGCAGCGGCCAGCACATTGACCATGCCGCGCCCCTGATCATCCACTTTCATGAAATCGTTGATCTCGAACGCGGGTTCGCCAAAAAACCGGTCCGCGCCCTGGCTTTCGAAGGCGAGCAACTGGCGCTGGATCGTGCCGACGCTGGCCTTGGAGATATTGCCATATTTACCCGCCAGTTCGCTGGCTTTCTCGGCGCAGGCCATCAGGGTGGATTGCAGATCGGGCAGATCGAGCAGCAGCAGGCCTTGATCGTCGGCATAGCGGAAGGCGATATTGAGCACGCCTTCCTGCGTATCGTTGAGGCCGAGCAGACGCGCCAGCAGCAGCGGCCCCATTTCCGAAATGGTGGTGCGGATGGGATGGCCCGCCTCGCCATAGAGATCCCAGAACACCGCTGGATTGTCGGCATAGGCAAATGGCTCGATGCCCAGAGCCTTGGCGCGGCTCTCGATCGAGGCGGCATGCTTGAAAGTGGGGCTGCCGGGCATCGCGATCCCGGCCAGATCGCCTTTCACATCGGCCATGAACACCGGCACGCCGCGCGCTGAAAACTGCTCGGCCATGCCCTGAAGGGTCACTGTCTTGCCGGTGCCGGTTGCGCCTGCGACCAATCCGTGCCGGTTCGCGCGGTCCAACCGCAGCACCTGCCGTTCACCGTTCGCGCCAAGGCCAATGTAGATGTCGTCCATGTCGATGCCTTTCGCCTGCGCTGCCTTGCGCATGCCCCCGGCCTTTATGGCGGGGCGGCGGGGCCAGTGGAAAGCGATTTTTGCATATGGACCGGCGCGCGGCTAGAGAACCCTGTACAGCCATGGCCCGCACTCCGTTCATCCTGCTCGACGATGCCCGCACCAGCGGCTTTGGCCCTGCGCGGCTGTATACGGCGCCGTGCGAGATCGTGGTCGCGCGCCGGGCCGACGAAGTGCCGGACGCACTGGCCACAATCGGCGCAGCGCCCGGCCATTGGGCTGGCATGATCGCTTATGAAGCGGGGCTGGCGCTCGAGCCGAAGCTGGCGGAGCGTCTGCCCGCGCGGACAGGCGCGGCGGGGCCGCTGGTGTGGTTTGCGCGGTTTGACACGCTGACCTTGCTCGATGCAGACGCGGCCGCCCGCTGGCTCGATGCCGAGATCGCAGCGCAGGAGACGCAAACCGGGCGGCTCGGCCCGCTCGATCCGCAAGTGTCGATCGGCGGCTATGGCGCGGCATTCGCGGCGATGCAGGCGGCGATCCATGCGGGCGATATCTATCAGGCCAATCTCACCTTCCCGCTCGGCGGATCGTGGGCGGGCGATCCGCTGGCGATCTATCGCCAGCTGCGCGGCGACGCGCGCGGCGGATATGGCGGCGTGATCTGGGATGGATCGCATTGGCATCTGTCGGTTTCGCCCGAATTGTTTTTCGAGCTGGCGGACGGCGCGGCCACCGTGCGCCCGATGAAGGGCACCGCGCCGCGCGGGCGCACGGCGCAGCAAGACGCGCGCTTCAAGGCCGCGCTGGTGAGCAGCGCCAAGGACCGCGCCGAAAACCTGATGATCGTCGATCTGATGCGCAACGATCTGGCGCGTGTGGCGCAGGCCGGCAGCGTGGCTGTCGAAACGCCGTTTGCGGTGGAGAGCTATCCCACCTTGCACCAGATGGTCACCACGGTGCGGGCGCAGCTGCAGGACGACCAGGATGTGCGCGGGCTCCTGCGCGCGATCTTCCCATGCGGCTCGATCACCGGCGCGCCCAAAATCCGGGCGATGGAATTGATCGACACGTTCGAGCGCGATGCGCGCGGGGCTTATTGCGGCGCGATCGGTTGGATCGATAGCCCGCCCCTTGAAGATCCACCTGCTCCCAAGGCTGGTAGCGCGGCATTCAATGTGGCAATCCGCACCCTGCGGTTGACGCCGGATTTCCCCGGTGCCGGATCCGGGCGCGCGAGCATGGGCGTGGGATCGGCGGTCGTGGCGGATTCGGCGCTGCTCGGCGAATGGCGTGAATGCCTGGTGAAAGGGAATTTCTTGCGATTGAGCGCAGGCAGTGCCGATCTGATCGAAACGATGGCGTTTGATCCTGCCGTCGGCATTGCGCTGCTGGAGCTGCACCTCGAACGGTTGAAAGCCAGCGGTGAGGTGCTGGGCTTTGCCGTGGATCGTCATGCCTTGCGCAATGCCATCCATGCGCTGTGCTTTGATCTCACCGCGCCTGCCAAAGTGCGCTTGGTAGTCTCGCGCAGCGGCGCGCATGCGCTGGAGGCGGCGCCGCATCCCGGGGCTTTGGTCGGCGGAAGGGAAGGCCCGGCGCTCTGCGCGGTGCTGCCCCTGCCAGTTGCGCCGGGCGACTGGCGCCTTCGGCACAAGACCAGCGACCGCCATTTCTATGATGATGCGCTGCGCACCGCGCGCGCCGCCGGGGCGCACGAAGCGCTGTTCATCGGCGATGATGGCGGCCTCACCGAAGGCAGCTTTACCAACCTGTTTGTCGAGCGCGATGGCTTGCTGATCACCCCGCCCGCAGAGATCGGCCTGCTCCCCGGCGTGCTGCGGCGCAGCCTGATCGAGAGCGGGCGGGCCATCGAAGGCGCGCTGACCCTCGGCGATCTTGAGCATGGTTTCCTGATCGGCAATGCCCTGCGCGGGCTGACGCCCGCGTGCCTGCTTGGCGGCGCAGCATGAACCAGCTCAGCCAGGCGCTCCAGCGCATCGCCGCCTCGCGCACTACCGCGATGACCGACCGGGCGTTTGAATTGCGCGCGGCGGGGCGCGATGTGATCTCGCTCTCGGTGGGCGAACCTGATTTCCCGACCCCGCCACATGTCGTCGCGGCGGCCAAGACGGCGCTCGATGCAGGCGACACCAAGTATACCGCCGTGATGGGCACAGCGGCGCTGCGCGCGGCGGCGGCGCTCCATTTCGCGCGTGATCTGGGCATCGTGGTTGCGCCCGAGCAGATCATCGTGAGCGCGGGCGGCAAGCAGGCGATCTTCCTCGCGCTGGCGGCCACGCTCGATCCAGGCGATGAAGTGCTGATCCCCTCGCCGTGGTGGGTCAGCTATCCGCAAATCGTGCGCTATGCGGGCGGCGAAGTCATCGATTTGCCGACCAGCGCGGCGACCGGCTTTCGCATCGGCGCGGCGCAGATCGAAGCCGCGATCACGCCGCGCACGCGCTGGCTGCTGCTCAACAGCCCCGGCAATCCCACCGGCGCTACGTATCCGGCGCACGAACTGGCCGCGCTTGGCGAAGTGCTGCGCCGCCATCCGCAAGTCATGGTGCTCAGCGACGATATCTATGCGCCGCTGCGCTACACCGCAGGCGCGCATGCCAGCCTCG
>Ga0247831_1007915_pt1 | contig 11534 bp, 1 predicted proteins | sample LaCruzMarch2015__9_FD_192406 | JGI IMG/M metagenome (GOLD analysis project Ga0247831, IMG submission 192406) | Freshwater microbial communities from meromictic Lake La Cruz, Castile-La Mancha, Spain - LaCruzMarch2015_1m | ecosystem: Environmental > Aquatic > Freshwater > Lake | place: Spain...
CTTTTGTGTTCCCTTGACCGCCGGCGAAGTGCGATCCAGCCATTATCAGGTTGGCTAATCGGTGCACTCGTGCCGACAGCTAGGCTCCACTCCATCCATCCAGTCCAGGCTGATCGGCAAGACCTTCACTTGCGCTCCTCAAGCACCAGCGCTTGCGCCTGCGCCTTCCGAACGTGCGAGTCGAGAACGTCAACAGACAGGGTGATGTAGACCATGTAGGCTTCGGATTTCCATCTCCCGAACTCCTTGATGACGTGCAAGGGCACTCCAGCAGCTGCGTAAGCGGAGGCCCCTCCGTGTCGTAGCGAGTGACTTCGGAACAACTTGGAGTTGTCGGCTCCATAGAGCTCCTTAGCGCTTAGCTCTAGCACAAGGTTCACGTCCTCCCGGCGAAGTGGAACCCCGCCCACCCCTCCTATAAAGACCGGAGCATCTGGTGCCAACAACTTATCTCCATCCGCCCGCTTATGGAGACTTGTGTACAAGTGGACGAGCGCCTGCACGCAGCAAATCGGTTCGTTCGTCCTCCTCACCGATCGAGTGGGATGACCAAGGTCGTTCTTCGTAGAGGGCAGTCGTATGGTGAGCCGCTCGGCCATCGCGACTTCGGGTCCTCTCACCTCATCTCCGCACTCGTTCCTGAACACAATCTGTCCCCATCGCATCGGGTTGGACCCTTTCTCAGGGACTGCGAGGTATTCGCGACTTCTTAGCATGAAACACCAAGCGGTATCCACCGCTGCACTCATCGCAAGAAAGTATACCGGGTTGATCTCCACAAACTCACTGATCACAAGTCTGACCATCAACAACAAGCTCGGTGTAGCCGGACGTTTCCCAGCCGCACTCTTGGGTTCCCGTCGTTCTAGGGCCCTCATCCAGGCCTCGATGAATGTGGCCCGATGCTTCTTGAGAGGGTCGTCTAGTCCAGACGACGTGTGTGCCCAGCTGATGTGTGACAACTTGGACCGCAAGGTGCCTGCACAGTTTCCGTTCACTGCGTTGCAGAATGCCAGGTACTCGACGATGTGATGTTGGAAGAGGAGGTGCGAGTCCTCCCTCCCTTCCCCCCCTTCGCTAAGCGCTCGGCGATACAACGGAGACCGCCCGACCATATTGCTGAACTGGTAGTAGACCTTGAGCGAAGAGGCGTAGCGCGACTGTGAGTCAGGATTGATCCCCGCGCGCATGACCGATGTGACATGCGCGCGCACCTTGCGGAGTACCGCTGGGTCAGCAGTTCCCCCAGGTCCGCACAGCTTCGAGATCCCTTTAGACGGTTGGGGAGCAGCACGTGAGTCTGTGGGCCCTCCGCTGCTGCACGCCGGGGGTAGCACCTTCCGCGCGACGTGTGGGGGATCGAGGGCGGGGGTGTTCGCGATGCGCGGCGCTCCTTCCGTCGCATCCTTGCTATGAGCCACCCCGAAGCGCTCTCCCCAGGCTTTGAGGAAAGCCGATCTGGTCGCGTCCCGCTCTCGGTCCTGCAGCACTTGGGCCATCCAGGCCTCAGCCACAGGTCCAGGGATGGAGTTGCCGATGGCGGACTGTAGTCCTTCGCATGGGTGAGCAAGTTCCTCGTCAAGGTAACGAAGCCCGTAGGCAGCGGCGGCCTCCCTCAGCGTCGGCTTGCGCACTACTGTCAGCCCATCTTGAAGTACAGATGCCCATCCCGACCCGCCCGCCCCAGTGAAGGTGGGCATGAGGCCGCGGAGCGGATCGAACACGAGGTCACGGAACATTCCGTGGGACGGAGAGTTGTTGCCTTGTGTCCCAGCCACTCTGCCTACGTACTGCACTGTGCGCTGCAGGGTTCCCCCTCCTCCGCGCCGGTTCTCGCGTTGGAGCTGACGAACATCGTCGAGAGGCATCGCTTCGCATTCGCCCCCGAGACTGATTCGCCCGAAGATGGACGAGGCGTCCGTGGCGAGGACATTTCCGGACCCGACGGTGAAGGTCATAGGGTGCTCGTGGAACGATTTGAGCGTGGCGACCACGTACAAGCGTGAATGGTGAACCGGGGCTACAAACCCGCTATACGGGCTCTTCACCCTGGGTGTGTCGACATTCAAGACTTGGACATGGTACAGAGGTGCGAGCCCTTCTCGTAGTTGATCCAGGGGTGAGGACTCGCAACCGTTGCGCTCGCTTACACCAGGGGTGCATTCTACCAAAATGTGGGGGACTCGCGCCTCGATAGCGGCTGTGGCGCAGTTTGCATAATATTGCCCTGTTCCCTCCTTCCCGCCTCGCCGGTGTGGATTGGCGATGGAGTGATTTGGGCATGGAGGGCCACACGCGAACACGTTGACCTTGTAATGCTTCAGCACTCGTGCCGTGAGTTGGCGGTGGTCATTCAATCCCTTCGCTTGTGGGAACACGCGAGACAAATGAGTGCGGCACCACGGGTCTGCCTCGGCATAAAGCACCAACTCACCTCCTCGAGATGCTTTCAACGCCTTTCCCATCGCGCCCTGACCACAATATGACTCGCACAGTCGGATGTCGCCTGGCTTATCCCGGGGGACAATCCCGGGAAGCTGGAATGTCGTGGCGGGGTCGTTTCGTACAGGTGCTAGTAGCAAGTCTCTGCACCGCTCCCACTGACGCTGCATAATGGCGTTCGCCCGAACATATGCGCTGCCAACTCCAGGGTCCCCTTCGAGTGGCCTTTTGGGCCCCCCCGACTGGAGCTTCCTCAAGAGCGAGTTGCGGCTGTAGTTGAGTTTGCTTAGCTCCACTCTTACTGCCGATGGTCCGTTCGGAATGAGGACGCCGCCCGGCGCAGGCATTGCCGGGAGTGGATCTCCACGGGCGCACCCGCGAAACATATCCTGGAGCTCGTCTAGCTCTGCCTTTCCGAAAGGTCCAATGCCGTTGTCACGCCAAAACTCCATTAACTGGCTCATCACTTCCCACGTAGCCGCCGAGGACTGGTACCGTGCCTCGCCCGTTCCAGATCCGAACTCGCGGAGAAAGCGCGGCACTTTCATCCACTCCACTCGCTTCCCGGGGTGGGCGGCCTCCCATCGCTGTACTTGCCGTGCGAATTCTTCTTCTGCATCGTAACGTGAGCCTGCGTCCATCCAACCGTTATCAGATGTTTTCACGTAGCGGCTGCAGGAATCGATCCCCAGCAAGAAGTTAACCGTTCCGTTTAGCTCGAGAAGGCCCGCGACGTGGTTCAGATCGGTGCCGCTTCCTGCTAGCCACGACGCGGCAGCCTGGTTGTCTATAGCGTGGCGAAGTATCCCCCCGGCGTGGTCCGGCGCAGTAAGCACAGATGTGGCTACTGCAGCGTGCAGCTCGCGGTAGTTAATGCACCTGGCATCCCCGCCGATCTCGGCACACCACCTACGCTGTGCGAGTGCGAATAGCTCGTTCTCCTCCTTGGTGAACTCGAAACGAATCCCCTTCCCAGTCGAAGAGTCAACGCCGCAGCTACCCAAGCCTGCCGAGTCTGACCAAACTTCGTATAGGCTGTCCGCCGTCTCGCGGCCGGGGAACATGAGTCGTTGCGGCATCTTCAACCCCGCCTCGAATGGTTTTACGAGCAGCCGCGACTCCCGCCACTTGATCAACATGCACACCACTCGCAGGCTCCTGCGCAGCGCCTCCCACCCAGCTTGGTCATCCTCGTGTTTGAAGGCCGGGCTGGGGGGTACACCGCTCTTCTTGTACCGAGCCTCATCCTCTTTGGACAACATCACCGACAGTCGCGATTGGAAAACGCCCATCAGCCCCGGAGACGCTTGGAACAGAAAGTTCCCCAGCCCCTGCAATCGGGAAGCCTGTTGCAGTGTAAGGTGCGACGCGGTTCCATCGACGAATGCTCGAGCCTCCTCCACGAAGTCGTGGACCTTGTAAGCATTCGGGTACACCCGGCGCTTAACAAAGTCGAAGTACACTCCGAAGATAGGCAGCTCGGTCCTCCCTTCCTCACTCGACTTCTCAGCGTTTAGACCCGCAGGGCCACAAACATCTCGGATAGCCCCTCGCAATTTGTTGCGCAGCACGCTAGCCGGGGTATCTGAGGCGGAGCAGTTCGTGATTTGTACGAAATCATCCACGAACCGTTCACATGCGTCGAATCGGCTACCCTCATCGCACTCTCGCGTGCGGTGGTACGTATCGAGTACGGCCCTAGACAGGACCTCGAATGCCGATGGCGAGTGTCGCAACCCGAAGGCCAAGGTCATTGGCACGTACAACGTGTCCAAGACCCCGTAGGCGATGTTCCCAAAGTCCACGTCGGCTGTCACGATGAGCCTGAAAGCGTCGGCAATGTCTTCCTTCGAAGCCTCTAACATGCCTCCGGGTGTTTCGATACGGAGTATTGACAGTACCATCCGCTCTAGGTCCGTGGTCTCCTGTGTCACATGACTGTACATGAAGATTCCGGCGTTCGGGGCTTGAAGGTCACAGCGATTCGTGGCGTCTGTAATGGCCCTGAACTTTGGGATTCCCCAGTGCGCTTCAACGGCCGGTCTCCCATCCTCGGACCGTTTCCCAGTCGTGGCCAGAGGGCTCTTCCGGACTCCGGCAGCAATCAGCATCTCAATCGTCTCGGGGCAGGTGGTGTCAAACAACAGCCCCCTTCGCAAGACCGCCTGCTTGACCACGTCGCGAATCAAAGCGCGCTGCTGGTCCAGCCCGTCCGCAGAGGGGTGGTTCGCGTTCCACACTCCTTCGGGGTTGCCTAGGAAGTGTGACCGATCTCCTTCTCGCATTTGCTTGTCAAGCGCTGCAGCGTGCCCCGGCAAGACACTGTTCATGACGCGCTCGGCACTTTCCTTCCAGTACTCTTTCTCCCCAGCCCAACCGCCGTAGAATTCTCGGACACAAGCATTGCGCATGCTTACTAGTGCTAGTCGTTCAGGGCTTATGGGCTGGCCGTCCAGCTCGAGCTTTCCCATCTGGCCGTCTCGGGCGAGCGCAGTAAGGTGACTGAGGTAGGCGTTACAAGTCCTCTCGGCGTTGCGCAGCGCAGATTTGTACTCGCTGGGGTCCGGGGGGTGTGGCCTCCTTTCGAGTGTGTTCAGCTTATCTTGCAGATTGCTCAAGGCGCCCGCAAACTCCTTCTGAAACCCACGCAGGGCATGCTCGACCGCCGTCGTGCTGCCTGAGTCACCGCTAACGCCCGGTCTCGGGGTCCCGCCAACAATTCGGAGGCATCGAAAATGGTCCCGTGCCGCTTCAATCGCCTTCGCCGGTGCACTTCCGGGCACCACACGGGGGTTGCGCGGGCCCAAACCGCCTCGAGGCAAGACGGCGACGTAGACCCGTTCACTGCACTTGTCGAAGCGATCCAGCATTTGGATCAAGGAATTGTGGCGCAACTTGTTCACTTTCAACACGGTGCAGTGCCTCGTCTCCCCGCGCATGCCCGCCGGCCGGCAAAGCACCGCAATGGTCTCCGACTGGCTCGCCTGCTCGTTGTACTGCTTCGGGCTTCCAACAAGCCCTGCAGGCACCGGCACCCCGTTGTGGGTGCCCCCAGCGGGATAATACCGATACACTACGGAATCACCGGTGACGCTGACGAAGAGGATGTTGAACCGATCTAGTGATGGCGGGGCGACGAGATCAAGGATGTTTTCGGGTAACCCGCGCGTAGCGTTGGCCACGCAGCTAACGTAGGACGCAGCGACCTCTGAGTCCACCTTGAGGCGCGCAGAATCGAGGTCGCCCAGCTGTCGTAGGACTTCCTCTCTCAGCCGTACCGCTCGATTGTCTCTGCACTCGCGAGGCTCTCCGTGCGACGGTAGATTAGCTGTAGCTTGAGTTAGGGGTTCGAGTTGGGCTGCAAGCGACCGCACCACACATTGTGAGCCAACCGATCCGATCTCGCTACCGACATCCACGGAGGTTCCGTACAGAATGCTATTCCCGTGGCCTAGAGCCACCGCCTCCGTACCGACGATCAGCATTCCGCCCCGGGTGGTGACCGGCTGTATCATCCTAGTGAGCAACGGCTGTCCGACGATAGTCGTCAAGCGCTTTTCGATCGGCGTGGTGTCGAGAATCGTTCCCCCCGGATGCATGTATCGGTGGACCGCTTCGAGGTATCGCCGCACGACTTCGGCCTCCGACTCCGTTCCCTTCAGACCACCAGTCACACTGCGCATCTCGTCCAGGCTCAATGGCGCCGACCCGAAGAGACCTCCCATGGACAGCGTGTAGGCGGACTCAACGTAGCTCACCTTCGCTGGGAAGACGTGGGCGAGGCAACAGTTGGGCTTCGAGCATCCGTGGTTAGTCAGGAAGTCGCAGCACACTCGACCCTCCTCGACGAGGCTCCCCTCCTTTTCCAGCAGCGACGGTTTGATGGTTCGAAACCCAAGTGTCTTTACATTGATCGTCGGGCCGGTCGGGGGTGGTCTCGTGCCATCGTCATGAGGTTTCAACAACGGTCTAGCGGAGAGACTGCCTGACACCTTGGCTGAGGGCGACGGCTCGCCCACCTTGCCAAATTCGTCGCCTCGGGAGTACAGCGCAGCGGTGTGGGCGGCGAATGCCCTCTTGAAAAGCCGGTACTCCATCTCGAGGCAGCTTGGGAGCCCGTACGACATGAGGGGGCGAGGCACCGCGGCCCCTGCCGCGAGCTCCACTTGGTAGAGGAAGCTCATTCCGACGGCGCTGCCGTTGAAGTGGCCCCTTACCCTGCGACTCCAGTCCGCAAACAACAGGTTGCACTGAAACTCCGCTCTCCCCAGGTCGGAGCCGAAGGACTCGCTCATTAACATGGTTTCGAGAGTCCGGTAGGCGTCGTCGAAGTCCCTTCGATAACCCTCGCCGTACACTCCGATACACGCCTCTATGCAGTTATGTGTAGCCGAGAGCATCTCCCGAACCCCGCGCGAATAGTCGGCCTTCGTGCCATCCCTTCTCCATTGCCAATCCGCGATGGTGCTATCCAGGTTCGCCTCCTTCAAGGCCATCGCCCGCAACTCATTAGTAGTGGGGACGTCCCCGCCAGACGCCTGCTTTGCGCTGCGCTCGACCACTAGTGGCGTGTCGCGCCCGTCATCGGTCTGGAACCACCGGATGTGCAAGAATGCTTTGTCCCGCTCAGCCTCGATCGAGTTGAAGCTGGAGGAGAGCAACCGCCGTCCTCCTGACTCGAGTTGGAAGTCCCGCTTGAACTCAGGGTGGAAGTTGAAGATGCAGCGAGTGAGACAGTACACCGTCAAGGCATGCCATCGGAAGCGCTTCAACTCAGGGCACGGGGCACGGAGGGATGTGCACAACCGCTCTTGAGCCACGTCCGGCCGTGTGCACCCTCTGAGGAACGAATACGATCCCCCTCCTCCCCCCATCATAGCCCCTGTGCCTGCTGCCTGTTCCTTCGCGCTGAACGACTGGAGTTTCTTCGCCACCGGCTCCTCTACCTTGAATTCAGAAGTGTGGGAGACGAAGTAGGGCACGCCGCAGGACGTGCAGTTCGTGTGCGGCCCGCCGGCGTGGAATTGGATCACTCCGCACACCCCACATGGCGTCGGTATCCCAGGCGGAGGGGCGCAGTATACTTTCCCCGCAGTCCCCTTGGTGCTGAGCGAAGAGTGGTCGCTCGAATGACAAAAGACCGCTTCGGGTGTATCGGCATGGTGCAGGTTGCGGTTCCACTCCTGTACGCTCAATGGTGCGTTCATGTCCAGTCCGGCAGCTTTGCGCGCCTCGAGGACCCTCTCCAACGTGCAGGGGGCACAAATGGGGTGGGTGCTGATGTCTTTCACTCTGGATTGTTCGTTTGACCGCTCTTCACACAAGGAGGTGTAGTTGTCGGCGGGCAGGGTCGAGGTGAAGGGCCTTCCCGATATGATGGAGTTTTGGACTCCAGCCAGCATTGCAAGGTCCCTCTCTTCTGTGGCCCGCATCCCGAGCGGCCCTCCAATCATGTGGTGGCGACCACCGATGTTCGAGGACACCATCTGCGGAGATGCTTTAGCTGCGAGTTCAGTGAACAGGCTCCGGCGCTTGAGTCGGGCATCTTCTACGAGATCGGCAACGGATCGCGTGGTCGTGTTTGTGTTGGTGGCATTGACCGCTCCCGCAGCCTGAAGGGTGAGCGCTTGTATGGATTGCTGTAAGAGCTGAAGGGTCAAGAGTCTCTCATCTGTCCCAATCCCACCGCCGCTCCCAATCATAGTCGTGCCTTCCGTTCTGGTGCCGGTCTCGGAACTTCCCATGCCGCCTGAGCTTGGGCCTCCCGTGCCCGCCCCCTCGGTAGTGCTTGCCGACTCACTCGCGCCCATCCCCGTGCCTGTGCTCCTGTCCCCAATAGTGCTTGCCGACCCACTCCCGCCCAGCCCTGCGCTCCCAGCCTCAGGTCCCACCCAAGCTTCCAACCACGCCGATGACCCACCTTCGTTGATGGCTGGAAGGGTTGCGGAGAGAGTGAGAGCGTCCCACAGCCGTTTGAGTAGCTTCGTCTGCACCTCAGCCAAGTACTCTCGCACAGCTCCGGCTGCGTGACCCACCTGAGTCTCGTTCCACGTTGTGTCCCAGTTAGGGGGAACCACAAACTCGGCAGATTCGGCCACCACATACCCAAGGTCTCCGGCTTCCTCGCTCATCGTCTCGGAGAGAGGCACTCGGATTGCCATACTAGCCGCCTTTCCCAGCACGATTGCGTCCTGCTGCAGTTCCGGGAGGACAGGGACACTAGTGGTAAAGGCCTCGGACCACACGGGGCAAGCAGCGAAGAGGTGGCCAACGAGACTCATGCGCTCCGCCAAGCTGTCGGAGTTCGTTGAACTAGCGCGTGAGCTCACAGTGTAGTTAAGCATGTCCCCAGCCGTGCCAGCCCATTTAGCCACGTCCCTCGAGAGGTATACCCGACGCGTCCTCGCCGCCGCCGCCACCGTCTCGAGTCTCTGGTTTAAGGCTTCCCCGGCATCCGATGCAGAGAGCCAACCCTTGACTTGCTCATCAACATCCCCAACCTCCATCAACCCGAGAGCCGTCGCGATGTTTAAGTCGGAGCCCACTCTGCGCCTAGCCTCGTTGACTTGTCGCCGATACTGCTCCAGCGGATCTGCAGCGGTAGATTCCGTAGTAACGGTCTCCCGGTCGGCCCCGCAAAGCTGAGCCGGTGGTGCCTCCGCCTTGAGCAAGGACCCGCACGAAACGACATAGGCTTGGGTCCGATCGAACGAGAGGCAGAGCGCCCGGTTGAGCTGCAAATCTCTCTCCCCGTCGAGCGACTTGCCCAAGGTGTAGTCACGTCTCACAACCCACACGTTGACGATCTCATCCCCGTCTTTGATCCTAGCCTCAAACTCTTCGTCCACTTCCCCCACATGGCTGGCTGCCTCTCCACTTAGCCACTTGCCGTCCTCCTCCTGCGTGGCCCCGAACTGCTTCACTCCAGCCCAGAATACATCCACGTATTCGTTGAACAGGTCACTTAAAGCTCGCCGTTGAACCGGTGGGGGTTGCCCACAACGGCTTCCTGCCACTTTGAAGCATTGGGCCGAAGTTGGAGTGGCCTTGGGACCGGGCGGGAACATGCGTGAGAGTGCGAAGTCGATCACACGGCACACGTAGCTCACAAGTGGTCTACCGACCTTCCAGCCCCAGAGGAGGGTCCCACGGCGTGGTGTGAGCGTCAGCAGCACGAGCCCGTAAAGGATCCAAGAAGGAGTTGACGTGCAGACCAGACCAAGCCCCATCCCTAGCAGCCAGCGGCTCGGCAATGCGGCGGTAGTTGCAGCCACCGAGAATGCGCATCCTCTCCACGTTAGTGGGGTTGGGTCCTTGCCATCAGTTGGCTCGGCCCATCCCGCAGCGATCTTCGCAGTCAGGTACTTGGAGGCCTCGTCTAGTCGGAGGGCGAAGTAGGGTACGAGGTGGTTCTTGACCAAGGCCAGCCTCCTCTCGCGTCTGTGCTCCTCCTCCTCTGCCTTCCCACGTCCCAGTGCGGCTTGCACCTCGGCAACCATCAGGAGCACCCTTCCGAATTCGTAGCTCAAGCCCACCGCACGGAGGACCGTCACCACCGCCCATGCCGCCGCAGTCACCCACGGCATCCACAAGAGTGTCACCGACGCTGATCCGGCCATGAGCACAAGGTCGCAGAGACCGCGAGCACGAGGGGTGGAGGCCGTAGTATAACTCCAGAACACGAGAGCGGAGGCCGTTACCAGAGGTGCCCAGCTGATGGCCCCACCCGTCCAAAGCCAGCGCGCCAAGCCCACGTACACATAGACGATCGACGCAACCGCCCCTACCTCGAGCAGAGGCCGTAGACGTTTAGAGGTGCCTACCGTGACAAGGACCTCGGTAGCCACAGCAGCCAAGATGAGGAAGAAGAAGAAGTAGAAGAAGAAGATGCCTGCCCCGATCTCGATGAGAAGTACTACGGGACTGACATTGAGCGGGAGATGAACCGTTCGGAGGGCCTCCTTTGGCAAGCGGATCACGAGTCGGAGATCCCGCAGATCGCCGGAAAATCCGGCGACGCCACGCCGGTGAGTAGGCTCGGCAGGTCGGGTACCCGTCAATCGGCGTGAAAGCCCGGCGTCGAAAAGTTGCGCAAAGTTTGACCCGGCGATCTTGAGCGCGGAGCGAGGTGCAGGCAGGGTGGAACCATCGAGGTGTCCCGACTCGACTGGTCCGAGTCGGGCAGCAGGCTCGGCAAGTTGGGTGGGGTAGCCCGTTGGTCCGCGTGAAAGCCCGGCGTCGCCACGTTGCGCAAGCGACCCGGCGTGACAGCTCGAGAGGTTGCTGGCGCCGGCTACCTTCCCAACCGGATAGCTCTTGAGCCTGAAGCGTCCGAACCCATCGTAGTGCACTAGGCGAAAGTCGCTACCCCGGTGGGGTGGAAGCCCGGCGCCTACACACTTCGAGACCGAGATGTGTGCCGTACCGTCTGAGATCTTGGATCCAAAGTCTTTTAAGGCGAAGTCTCCGAGCCCGCCATTGTAGACGTACCCAAAGCCACCGAGTCCCACCGCGAGGTACGTGGCAAAGGCAAACCAGCGTATCCATCCTAGCCGGTACATCCGCGCTTCGTGGTTTAACCACCGCGGGGAAGGGCCGATCACTGTCCCGGCGAGTCGCCCAAAGGCCTCGAGAGTAGACCGCCAATAATAACAAAGGCACCCAAATCCCGCGACGGAGACCACCCAGAGACTCCAGGCGTGCAGGTGGTGGCCGAGGATGAGGAGACTACTGACGATCGCGGGAGCGACATCGAAGCGGGTAGTCGAGTCCGTAGCTGAAGCGGTAGCTTCGAAAGAGTGAGCCAGCGGGAAATCCGTCGAGCCGTTCGGCAAGACAGACGCGGCGCTGGCGATGAAAATTGTGATCACGACGGCACGGGTCCAGACGTGCGCCCAGCCGGAACGGCTGGGAGCGCGATCGACGAGGACCATAGGGAAGTCGTGAAGGACCTAGAGTCGGCTGAAGTCACCTCCAACCCGACCACTGATAGTCGATCTGCAACCAAATGCTTCGGATGTCGCAGATACCGACTTGGAGAGTACTCGAATGTGGGAAGCGAGTCTGGAAAACGCAAAACAACCGCCCTTCGG
>Ga0247831_1007920_pt1 | contig 11531 bp, 14 predicted proteins | sample LaCruzMarch2015__9_FD_192406 | JGI IMG/M metagenome (GOLD analysis project Ga0247831, IMG submission 192406) | Freshwater microbial communities from meromictic Lake La Cruz, Castile-La Mancha, Spain - LaCruzMarch2015_1m | ecosystem: Environmental > Aquatic > Freshwater > Lake | place: Spain...
TCGATCGACAGGATGCTGATGGTTTGCTTTCCACTAGGCGAAAAACCTGGAGTTTCACAGGCAAATAAACGCTCAATCAGTTTGAGGAGTTGTTCAGGACTTTGCTGTTTTGGAAGATGACGCGCTGCTTGCATAGCCAGTGTTTTCGCTAAGTTTTCCAAGCGGTTGAGGCGCAAATCTTGTTGGCTTTTCTTGAACTCTTCCAAGATGCTTTCTATAATTTCTTTGGCATCTGCATCCAACATTTCGGCTGGAACCCCATTGATTTTGATGGTTTGCTTCCCGAAATATTCAAAGTCGAATCCCAACGATTTCAATTCACTTTCCAAAGCACGGATTAGCTCTGTATCAGGGCCGCTGAGCTCCTTCACCACAGGAAACAACAGTTGCTGAGAGGCGCCATGATGTTCCTCTCGGTGCATGAAGCGCTCAAAATGAATCCTTTCTCTCGCACCTTGAAGATCAATCAACATCAAGCCACTTTTAACCTGACTGCAAATGTATTTTCCATGCAACAACCAAGGCAAGCTCTTTTCGGCATGATCGCTTTCTTGCGGAATGAGTTGTTCAGGATTAACTTCAGGCGCACCTGCGATTTCTTCCCAACGAATTTTGCTAATTGCCTGCATCGCATTGGGTTGCGATGGACCGCTTTTGCTTCCCGGATTTGGATTGGTGAAAGGATTGTAATCCGGGTTGACTTGAATCTGTGGTGGTCGAATTTCGGTGTTTTTGCCAGCGATACTTACGAAAGGAAGTTCGATTTCAAAATCCAAGCTCGGTGATAGGGCATAGGAACCAATGGCTTTTTTAACTGCCGACCGTAAAATGCCATACACCGTGCGATCGTCTTCGAACTTTATCTCCGTTTTGGTGGGATGAATGTTCACATCGATGGTGGCTGGATCAACCTCGAAACGAATGAAGTACACAGGGAAGTCGCCCGATGGCAAAAGGTCCATGTAAGCTGCCTGAACCGCGTGATTCAAGTAGGTGTTTTTGATGAATCTATTGTTGATGAAGAAGTACTGATCGCCTCGTGTTTTCTTTGCGGCATCAGGTTTTCCGATGAAACCAGTAACTTTCACTGAAGTATGTTCTTCCTTCACCATGAGCAGCTTCTCGTTCCACGAATTTCCAAACAACGAAACGATGCGTTGCTTGAAAGTTGAAGCCATCAAGCGATGCACTTCTTCTCCATTGTTGATGAGCGAAAAAGCGATTTCTGGAAAAGCAAGGGCTACACGGTAAAATTCTTCGAGAATGTGACGTGTTTCAACAGGATTCGATTTGAGGAAATTCCTGCGTGCAGGCACATTGTAAAATAGATTTTTTACAGCGATCGATGTTCCATGTGGCGCGCTGATTGGCTCTTGAAGCACAATTTCGGAACCTTCAATTTGGATCAAAATGCCAGTTTCATCTTCCTTTCTGCGGGTGCGCATTTCAACTTGTGCCACAGCAGCAACCGATGCAAGTGCTTCACCTCTAAAACCCATGGTGCGCAAGTGCCACAGATCGTCGGCGTTTTTCAGTTTTGAGGTAGCATGTCGGGCAAAACACAAGCGTGCATCGAATTCTGTCATGCCCGAACCATTGTCGATCACTTGGATCAACGATCGTCCACCGTCTTTAATAATCAGCTGAATGTTTTTCGAACCGGCATCCACAGCATTCTCGAGCAGTTCCTTCACTGCCGAAGCGGGACGCTGAATCACCTCGCCAGCAGCAATCTGGTTGGCAACGTGATCGGGAAGTTGTTGGATAATGCCTGACATGTTTTTTCGAAAAATGGGATGCAAAGGTAGCGTTTCCGTTCCTCAATTTTAGCGAATATAACCAACAACAAGATCTACTCAAAATGATCCAAAATGGCAGCGATAATTTAGAATAAGCAGGTAAAATTGTATGTTTGGGGCAGCAAAACATCACATTGGATTTTAGTTATACAAAAGTTGAAAATCAAAAGGCATTATTAGAATGTCTTGATAGCTTGAAAGATACGAAGGAGATAGCCTTGGATCTCGAGTTCGACCGCGACCGATTTGCCTATGGTTTTACCTTGTGTTTAATTCAGGTGAGTGATGGAAAAATGTCGTGGCTCATTGATCCATTAACAGGCATCGATCTGAAACCACTTTACCGTTTCCTTGAACAAGAAGTGCCGCTCAAAATCATGCACGCTCCTGGCGAAGATTTGAATTTGTTGCATCAGCAAGGTTGTTTCCCTGTGAATATTTTCGATTCAGAACGAACTGCTCGTTTACTCGATTTTGAAGCATTTTCGTTAGGTAATTTGTTGTTGAATTGTTTGGGAATTCAGCTCGACAAATCGCAACAGCGCACCGATTGGACCCGTCGTCCGCTCAAAGATCCACAATGGGTGTATGCTGCGCGAGATGTTTTGTTTTTGCCCGAATTGAAGCAATTGCTCCTTGATAAAGCAGCAGAGAAAGGTGTTTTGGATTTTGTAAATCAGGAGAATGCCGCATGGGATTCATACAGGGTGGAGGAGAAGCGACCTGGATGGTTCGTAAACAAAGACGATGAGCGCAAACTTCCACCGTATTTCTTGCATATCTATAATGAAATGATGGGTGTTCGTGATGGCATTGCACGAAAACTCAACAAACCAGGTTTTCAGATCGCTCCGCGGGAAGTGTTGATGGATTTAACTTTCCATCCCGAACTATTCGATAAGTGGACTGAGCTCGAAGGTTTGCATCCATCTTTGCGAAACCGCGAATCCAAGGATACATTTCAACAAGCGTGGGAAAAAGGCCAACAAGAAGCCGATCAAATGAAACTCAACAAGCGGTCGGGAAGCACGAATTTGTCGCAAGGCGAACGTGATGCACTTTTTCATGAAAGGAAGCGAATCGCAGCTTTGGTAGAGGAGAAATACAGGCCGATACTTGAAAAAATCGCAGAACAATACGGCACATTTACCGCAGCGTATTTGCTGAATGAAAAAACGATGACAGAACTCGCATCGGGTCGATTAAAGTTAGAAGCTCTGCCTTACCTTTACCGACGAAATTTAATCATTGAAACCGCTAAACAGCTCGGGATTTCAATCGACTGAAGCCTTAATAATTATGGACAAAGCAAGCAAGCAATTTAGAATGATAGCCATCATAGAAGGTTGGTCGTTTGTGTTGCTTTTATTGATCGGGATGCCATTGAAATACATGGCAGGAATTCCGCTTCCAGTAAAGATTCTCGGTTGGATTCATGGTGTTTTGTTTGTTGCTTATTGTGTTTTGTTGTTGAATGTTTGGATAAGGAGTGGATGGCATTTTTTCAAGGTGGCACTTGCGCTCTTGGTTTCATTTATTCCGCTTGGAACATTTTGGTTCGAGCGAGAATATTTGAATGAAAACCAATAACCACAAACAAGTATTCGGAGCTTAATCCGTAAGCCTTATTTATTGGTTAAAAAACCAGATAATCTTCAAGGTTGGTTTGAGTTGATATGCTTGTAATGCTTGCTTAAGGTTATCTTCAATTTTAGCATTTCGATAATTAATCAGTTATTATTTTGTATTATCAATAAAGAAGTTGGATATTTGCCCATAGATATCGAACAATCTACAAAATGAGCAAAGGCGCTGAAATTGATCAACTTGACCGTAAGATTCTAACCATACTCATGCATGATGCGGTGGTGCCATACACTGAAATCGCAAAGCAGTTAGATGTTTCGGCTGGAACCATCCACGTGAGGATGAAAAAAATGGTCGATTTGGGTGTTGTAACAGGTTCTCAATTAATCATTAATCCTTCTGTAGTTGGATATGACATTTGTGCATTCATCGGCGTTTTCCTCGACAAAGGTTCAGCGTATTTAGATGTTAGAGAGCAAATGAAAGCCATTCCGGAAATTGTAGAGCTTCATTACACCACAGGTATTTACAGCATTTTTGCGAAAGTACTTTGTAGAGATACCAACCATTTGCGCGAAGTGCTCAACGAGAAAATTCAACCCATGAGTGGAATTCAACGTACCGAAACCTTCATCACACTCGAGCAAGGATTTTCTCGTCAGATCAACATTCTGTAACCTAAACAGATTCAACATCGCGAAAGGCATTGGCTTTTACTACATTTGCGAGCTGTAACACGCTATGGAAATTATACCTGCATCTTTCTTCGATCCTGCCAATCTGCAAGCCCTTCAAGCGCAGTTTAATGCAGGTAAACCTTATCGACATATATCGATCGATAATTTTCTAGATTCATCATTCGCCGATCATCTGTACTCGAATTTTCCGGGTTTAGATAAAATGACGCGTACTTACACTGGTTTGAACGAAAACAAATCGGAAGGCTCAGGATTCGACAAATTCGATCCATCATTCACCCAACTTCGCGCAGCGCTTAACACACCTGAATTTTACAAGGCTGTTAGTCAAATTACCAGCATCGAAGACCTTTTCTCTGTTGAAGATGCATTGGGAATGGGCGTTCACCAAGGCGGAGATGGAAGTTATCTTGATATTCACATCGATTTCAATATTCACTACAACGAAAATATCCATCGCCGAATCAACTTGCTTATTTTCCTCAATAAAAACTGGAAAGAAGAATACGGTGGGAAGATCGAGTTGTGGAATGCAGATGTTACCAAGCTCGAACAAGCTTATTTGCCATCTTTTAACCGATGTGTAATTTTCGAAACCAACGAGATCTCATATCACGGTTACGGCAAAATTTCTGTTCCTGAAGGAGAAACACGCAAATCGTTTTATGGTTATTACTACACCACATTGCGTGAGGATGCCAAAGGATACCACGATACCATTTTCAAGGCACGCCCTGAAGAAGGGATGATGAAAAAAGTAAAAACCGACGTTAAGGAAACTTTAAAAAATACCGCCAAACGCATTCTGAAGAAAGCCGGCGTGAAGTTCTAATGAAACAAGAAGCTTTAAAATACACCGATTACACCGAATATCCTTGTCATCTAAGCCGTTTAGAGTGGATTTACGACACTATCGAACGTCTCCGAGAACCAGGTAAACAAGCCAGAGTGCTCGATGTGGGCGCAGGAACAGGAAATGTTACCATTCCACTTGGTTTAATCGACAATTCCGAAATCCTCGGGATCGACATCCATCAGCCTACACTCGATATCGCGATTGCTGCCAACAAGTTGGACAATGTGAAATTCCGTTTCCAATATTTGCAGGATTGTCCACTTCAAGGATATCGATTTATCATCCTCACTGAGGTACTCGAGCACATCGATATTTACCCGGAAATTCTCGACTATTTGGCCAAAAATGGCGACAAAGACATGCAGTTAATGATTACCGTTCCCAATGGCCGGGGGCCGTTTGAAATTGCGATGCAGCCTTTGTATTTGATGCGTAAAATTGGGTTGAATAATTTCATTCTCAAGGTGAAACGCGTGTTAGGAAAGAAAGAACCGTATTCTCAGAATTACGAAACACCACACGTAAATTTTTTCACCGTTCCTCGCATGAAGCGCGAATTAGCTCCACTTGGATTGGAAGTGTTGGAGGTTAAAAAGGCTTATTTTCTTGCACCAATTATTGAGACCTATTTGCCTTTTATTCCTTTGAAAACGATAGCTAAAATCGACCAGAAATTGGCGAATATTCTTCCAACTTTCTTGGCATCTGGATTCTATTTCAGAATTGGATTTAAGAAGTAAGCTAAAAATTTAGACATGAAAAAAGCCTCCAATCATTGTGATTGGGGGCTTTTTTCATGTCTAATTTGGCTTTTAGATTAAAGAAGCATTTCAAGCAAGTGGTCTGGCTAGATTAAGCCGGGTGCTTAGATGGTTGGAGTTGAACGTTAGCCTTTGCGGCAAACTAGCCATTCATAAAATTTCCATTAAAATAAAAATTAATTGAAACGTTTACTTATCTTTGACGTTAGTATTGTTGTTTCAAGATGATATTATCCTTTGGCAATAAAGAAACCTCCAAGATATGGTCTGGCGAAAGAGTTAGAGGTTTGCCAATTGAAGTGCAGGAAGTTGGAAGAAGGAAATTGAGAATGCTTAACAACTCTCTAGATTTGAATGATTTAAAGGTGCCTCCATCAAATAGATTAGAAAAACTTAAAGGCAATCTAAAGGAATTCTATTCAATCAGAATTAATGATCAATATAGAATCACTTTTAAATGGTCTAATTCAAATGCTGAAGAAGTTCAAATCATCGACTACCATAAATGATTACAGAAATGGAAATCCTGAAAAATATTCACCCTGGAGAAATTCTATTAGAAGAATTCCTTAAACCACTTGAAATAAGTGCTTACAGACTTTCTAAGGAGATTTCTATTCCGCAAACAAGGATATCTCAAATTATTAAAGGGAATCGCAGAATAACAGCAGATACCGCCTTGCGTTTTGCGAAGTTTTTTGGTACAAGTGCAAAATTTTGGCTCGGGTTGCAAGACGATTATGACATTGAGCAAGAATCAATTCAGAGAAAAATTGAGCTAGAGTCAATTAAGCAATTCCATTTTTCGGCAGCGTAAACATTATACCTGCTATAAGTTGATTAGTCAAAATTTAAATGCATTGAAAGAATATACATAATTCACAAAGTTGCTTTTAACTGAGGCTCTTCTTTTTATTCTCTAGCCAAAAATTGTGTTATGTCTTTCGTCCACTCGTCTTTGTATTTTATCAAATAGTTTTCGTGCCCAGCATTCTGATAAGTTTTTAAGTCTTTTTGTCCAGCCAAGTTTTTGAAAATTTCGTCAATTTCTGCTTTGCTCACTTTTTCGTCTTGCTGTCCATACATTAAAAGAGTTGGGCAAGTAATTTTCTTGGAATATTCTGTCGGGTTGTGTCCGAAAGCCCAAAAGCCATTTTGAATTCCACCCCAAAAAACTAACAGCCCAGCCATTGGAAAAGTTGGTGCATTCATTGTCTTAAACCTAGCACAAACTGTCTTATACATCGAGCCAAATGGACACTCAATAATTATCCCCTTGGGTTTAATGTCGAAATCGCTAATGGCTTTCATAATTGCCACTGAACCCATTGATGTGCCAAAAAGGAAAATGTTTTTCTCGCCTTTTTCGGTCAAATAGTCAAAACATGTTTTTACTTGTTCAGCTTCTAAAAATCCAATGGTCGTCTGGTTGCCCTCTGAACCTCCCGAACCCATGAAATCAACTAAAAATGTGTTGTAGCCTAATCCATGAAACACTTCTGCTTTGTCGAGCAATGATGCTTTTTGTCCACTAAAACCGTGAAAAAGAATTACACTCCCTTTTGCGTTTTTTATATTAATGCTCCAGCATTCAATTTCTCTGTTGCTGTGTAGTTTAATGGTCTGGTAGTCGACTGATGGTACTGTTGTGTTTTCTGGTCTTGGATTATTAACACCAAAAACTAAAGTGGAAATTTTCTGTCCATTAGTTAGTTTTCTTGGGTCTTTTGTTTTCGCTGTTTTGCTGTCAACGAAGTGTGTGAATTTGTATGAATGAAAAATAGCCACAACATTCAGCAGAACAAAGATCATTGTCAATGTCCAAAGTAGTCGTTTTATTGTTTTTTTTCTGTAATTCAAATTCGTCTGTTTGGTCGATGTAGTCTAGTCTGCTAGGGTTTAAAGTAACATTATGTGTTGATGCTTTTCTAGCGCAATTCACTAACTTTCTTTTGTTTCCATTCGACCATCTGCATGTTTGGCAAAGCGTTTCATATTTCGGTCGTGCACTTGATCGTATTTCGGCCAAGGCCAGCCACCAAATTTCGTCTTGTGAAAATCTTCAAAGGCTTGGTTTATTTCAGCCTTGGTGTTCATGACAAACGGGCCGTATTGAATAACTGTTTCGCCAATTGGTCGCCCTTGTAAAACGAGAATGCTTGTTTCGTTGGTTCCAGCTTTTAAAGTGATTTCAGCGTCAGGCTGAAGTTCAACCGCTTGGTATTTGCCAATCACCTGACCAGCGACTTTCAAACCTTCGCCTTCGTAATAATAGATTGTTCTGTTGATGCCTGTTGATGCTTTCGGGAGTGTCCATTCAGCGCCCGGTTCTATCAGAATGTTCCAAATAGCGACTTCGTTTTTCGGATCATTTGCCCAAGAGTTTGGCGGTGGAGTTGGTGCTTTGAGTTGTCCAATTTTTCCAGCAATGATTTCCACTTGTGTTTTGCGGTTGAGTGGATCTGCGTGTTTATAGATTGGAATTGATTCTTTCCAGAGCATGGAGAAATGTGGTTTCACCATTTTTTTCTTGGCAGGAAGATTCAACCAAATCTGGAAGAGTTCCATGGTGTTTTTGCGGTCGCTGTGGATGAGTGGAAACATTTCGGAATGTTGCACACCTTGTCCGGCGGTCATCCACTGCACATCACCGTTTCCGTATCTTCCGGCAGCTCCGAGCGAATCGGCATGGTCAACAATGCCCTTACGTACAACTGTTACGGTTTCGAAGCCTCGATGCGGATGGCCGGGAAACCCGGGAACTGTTTTGCCGTGGTACATGCGAAATCCGTCTTTGATGATGAAATCATCACCTAAATGTCGGCCTTGGAAGTGTGTTTTTTCAGGGCCCATTTGTGCGTTTCCGGAAGGGAAGTCGTCTTCGTGATGCACACAGAAGAGAAATGGATCGGAAGTTTCCCATTGGAAACCGAGCGGCTTGATGGACTTGATAGGACTCATTTTGGTTGATTCATTTTTCGATCGGCTATCATTGGCAATTCCTGGCACATTGAGCGATAAAGTAGCGCCAACAGCTCCCAGTGCTCGTCTCATGAAATTCCTTCGTGCGAATTTGTCTTCCATATCTGCATAAAATAGGTGCGATGAAATTAACCAATAAGATCATTCAAAGTTCAATAGCTACATGGGTATTTGAATTTTTCCGGTGATTTTTACTTAATCCATACAAATCGATTAACTACTGCACGGCCCAGCGATTGGAACAAGTTACCGTTGAGGCTCCGAAGGGTCGATACGTAACGTGGAAAGCGCGCCTGTGGCCACTAGTTATTTTGATTTTAGGACGTAATAATTAAGAGAAATTATAGAAGAAGCTGAATTTGCCTAGCCATTCCGATTAAATAACATTCCTTTTGCGCTTAAAATGAAGCTATTATTGTGCGCAAGGTTTGATATTGATTTCGGAATTTCGTTTTTTGAAATACTCCAAAATTTCTTCTTTAGTCATTTGGGATAATTTATCACTCAATTTATTTCTTTGACTGCGCATAAATTCGACCGCCCCAAAGTTGTTGTTGTTAGTCTTCATATTTCTCGAACTCTCTTGGTGATCTAATTTCTAATTGCTTGTAACCGTTTTTAATGTTGATAGAGTTGTATCCTCTGATTCTCTCGATGTTCACTATGTGTTTAAAGTTCCAGCTGACTAAAAAATCGGCTTTACTAATAGTTGCTAGAGCAATATGCAAACAATCAGCAAAACTTGTTTTTCCAACTACTTTTTCGGTAATGTATTCGGTAGCCAAGTCAATGGCCTCAGAAGAAGTTTCTAGAAATTCTGTTGAATCTACTTTTAAGCTTCTTACAAGTACTTTGACTTTTTCGGGGGCAAATTCAAGTTCGTCTTGCGTGACGTTAGAATACAAAACCACAAATTCACCAGCATTTATTCTATTGAATAAAGGAATGGTATGTTCTGAGAATTCATCATCGAAATGTCCTCCAAAAACAGAAGTATCTATGTATATTCTTTGTTTCAAAAGCTTTAGCTGATTCTGACTCAAATGTATGAAACTTTAAAATCAGGTGCAATCAACTAATTATTTGAAAATTATTGCTGTCTGTTAATAGGCTGTCTGAAATTTAACGCGCTGTGTAAGTTGAAAATGCTTTTTGCACTTTTTGATGCTGAGCTCAGTGGTAAATTGAGAAATAATTAATCTGTTATAAAATGATGAAGGTATTTCAGTTAGGAATGATACTGATTTCACTGCTGATAGCGGGTTGCAAGAAAGATGAACTGCAAATTTTTACCGACAATGATGCGCCTTATTACGATAAAGTGCCATCGGTGAAGGTGCGCAATTATGTGAATCGTTTGTTTATCGACTTGTTGGGAAGAGAGCCTTTAGATGCAGAAATGGACCAAGAAACGGCTACACTTCAAGCAGATAATGTGAGTAAAATATCTCGTGAGGCGCTGATTAACAAGCTGATGCAGGATGATACATTTCGAGATGGTGATACTTCTTACATATTGACCTACCACAAACGTTTGCATGAATTGGCAAAAATTCGATTTATCGAGGGTATTTCAGATGAATCGTTGCGGGAATCTGCCGGTATTGAGCGATTTGGCGCATATAGTGATTCGCTTGCCGGGAACATGGTAGGCTTCGAAGAAAAGATGGCGAAGTACAATCGTTTGGTAAGTATCTTAAATAGTCGTTCCGAATACCAAAATCAAGCAATCGATTTATACACCGTATTTGCACGTATGGTCGACAATCAGGTTTATGATGTGATCAACATGAATACGTTCAACTTTGTGAATGCTTGTTTTGATGATCTGTTCTTCAGATTTCCTTCATCTGCCGAATTTCAAATCGGATTTTCGATGGTAGAAGACAATACGGCAGGATCTCTGTTTGGTCAACCAGGGCAGAATCGGCCCGATTTTGTTCGTATTCTCACACAATCGAACGAATGTAAACTTGGTGTTGTGATTTGGGCGTACAATACACTTTTGGCGCGCAATCCAACATCCACCGAAATGGAGTTAGAGATGCAGAAGTTTGGTCTTGACAAGGATCTGAAAGCCCTACAAAAACGCATTTTGATTACTAACGAATATGCAAATTTCTGATATGAAGCGTCTCACTTTAGCAGCGATGTTACTCGTCGCCATTGGTTTGCAATCGTGTAAAAAGGACTTAGCAGTAGACCAATTCGAGGTGAATCAGGTACGTTTATATCCATCGATTGCTGCGAAAGACAAAATGAAATCGCAGGAGCAATACGTCTCCATCTTGCACACCAACCTTTCCAACAAGCCTTGTCAGGAAATGAATTGGTGCAAATAATCGATTGTTTGGAGTCGATCGGTGACAAAGAACTCGGACGTGAAGTGCTCATTTCCAATTTCATGAATGAGCCAACAGTCATTCTTCCATCCGATTCTGTGATGCGCGCCAATCCTGAGAAATTTGTGATGGAAACCTACGAGCGTTTCTTTGTGCGCATACCATCGGAAGGCGAAAAAACATGGTTCATCAATTTCATTGAATCGAATCCGCAGTTGAGTTCCGAATTGGTCTATTTCGCATTTGCATTGTCTAACGAATATCTGTATTACTGATATGAACCGTCGTAAATTCATCCGAAATGCCTCGATTGCCGCTGCTGGAGCGTTTGGAGTTCCGTATATTTTACCAAGTGGACGGTTGTTCGCCTCTACTGGTCAGCAGTTAGCACCGCACGTGGTGTATGTGCTTTTTGCAGGCGGTGTTCGTCAGCAAGAATCTGTTCTTCAACGATATCTCGACGATTCTCAAGGTTTGCCATGGGCGGGGAATATCATGTACAATAT
>Ga0247831_1007921_pt1 | contig 11530 bp, 11 predicted proteins | sample LaCruzMarch2015__9_FD_192406 | JGI IMG/M metagenome (GOLD analysis project Ga0247831, IMG submission 192406) | Freshwater microbial communities from meromictic Lake La Cruz, Castile-La Mancha, Spain - LaCruzMarch2015_1m | ecosystem: Environmental > Aquatic > Freshwater > Lake | place: Spain...
ACCAGTTCGCCGAGCACCGCGATCTCGACGTCGCTCGCCTGGCGGGCGGCGAGTGCCGCAGCGGTGCCCTCCAGCGCCTCGCGCATGGCGTAGAGTTCGGCCACCGCCTGCGGTTCCAGCGCCGCGACCACCATGCCCTTGTTGCGCGTGTGGGTGGCGAGCCCCTGCGTTTCGAGCTTGCGCAGCGCCTCGCGCACCGGCGTGCGCGACAGGCCGAAGCGGGCGGCGAGTTCGATCTCCTTCAAGCGGCTGCCCGGCGGCAGCGTGCCATCGAGGATCAGCTCGTAGAGCCGCTGGTGGACATCGGGGGACTGCTCGCTCGCGCTGGCTCGACCGCCCTCCGCCCGGGGCTCTCGCATGTCGCCAACTTTTGCCGTGCGCTTTGCCACGCCATCCCCCGTTGCCAATCTGCGGCAGATTGTATACATGAAAAAACAATCTGGGCAACTTCGAGCGCGGCGTTGATCGGCGCGGCATTGCGTGAGGAACTGGCATGTCTGACAAGACCTGGGACGTGGTGGTGGTCGGCGGCGGCAACGCGGCGTTCGCGGCGGCGCTTTCGGCGCGCGAGCAGGGCGCCAGCGTGCTGGTGCTCGAATGCGCGCCGGAGGACGAGCGCGGCGGCAACTCCAGCTTCACGGCCGGCGCCATCCGCTTTGCCTACGATGGCGTCGACGACATCAAAGCCGTGGTGCCGGATCTGACGCCCGAAGAGATCGCCAACACCGACTTCGGCACCTACACCAAGGACCAGTTCTTTGACGACATGGCGCGCGTCACCCAGCACCGCGCCGACCCGGACCTCGTCGAGGTGCTGGTGCAGAACTCGTTCGACACCATGAAGTGGATGCGCGGCAAAGGCGTGCGCTTCCAGCCGATCTACGGCCGCCAGGCGTTCAAAATCGACGGCAAGTTCAAGTTCTGGGGCGGCCTCACCATCGAAGCCTGGGGTGGCGGACCGGGCCTCGTCGCGGCGTGGACCGACATCGCCAAGCGCGAAGGCGTCGAGGTCTGGTATCGCGCCCGCGCCCGAGAGCTGATGTTCGACGGCTTCAAGGTGACCGGCGTGCGCGTGAAACGCCCCGGCGAGATCGTCGAGGTCAAAGCGCGCGCGGTGGTGCTGGCGGCCGGCGGCTTCCAGGCCAACCCCGAGTGGCGCACGCGCTACCTCGGCCCCTCCTGGGACGTCGCGAAGGTGCGCGGCACCCGCTACAACACGGGAGACGGCATCCGCATGGCGCTCGACGTCGGCGCTGCGACGGCCGGCAACTGGTCCGGATGCCACGCCGTCGGCTGGGAGATGAACGCGCCGGAGTTCGGCGACCTCGCGGTCGGTGACAACTTCCAGAAGCACTCCTACCCGTTCGGCATCATGATCAACGCCAACGGCGAGCGTTTCGTCGACGAGGGCGCCGACTTCCGCAACTACACCTACGCCAAGTACGGCCGGGTCATCCTCAACCAGCCGAACCACTTCGCCTGGCAGATCTTCGACAAGAAGACGCTGCACCTGCTGCGCGACGAGTACCGCATCAAGCAGGTGACCAAGGTTTCGGCCGATACGCTGGAGGAGCTGGTCACGAAGCTGGACGGCGTCGACGCCAATGCCGCGCTCGCCAACATCCAGGCCTACAACGAGGCCGTCATGACCGAGGTGCCGTTCAACCCCAACGTCAAGGACGGGCGGGCGACGCGGGGTCTCGCGGTGCCGAAGTCGAACTGGGCGAACGTGCTCGATACCGCGCCGTTCGAGGCCTACGCGGTGACCTGCGGCATCACCTTCACGTTCGGCGGCGTGCGCATCAACCCCGAGGCGCAGGTGCTCTCGACCGACTACGAGCCGATCCCCGGTCTGACGGCTGCCGGTGAGATGGTCGGCGGCGTGTTCTACTACAACTATCCGGGCGGCACCGGCCTGATGAACGGCGCCGTGTTCGGCCGCCTCGCCGGCGCCAAAGCCGCCGAGATGGCGAAGGGGAATTGATCGGCGAGTGCGGAGGGCAGTTCGAGCACGAACGTGCGCGGCCCAGCCTGCCCTCAATGCGACTACGGCGAACGGTGTGTAGACCGAGATCACCGCGCGGCAGCACGTTGCCCTAAAACGGAGCTGGTGAGATAACGCTCGAGAGCTTTGATAATAGCCCGTCTGCTCGAACCTTACAGAGCCAAACCACATGACCACCCTCACCCGCATTCCCTGCGTCCTGATGCGTGGCGGCACGTCGAAGGGGCCGTTCTTCCTGGCATCCGACCTGCCGGCCGATGCCGAGACGCGCGACAAGGTGCTGCTCTCCGTGATGGGCTCCCCTCACGTGCTGCAGGTGGATGGCATCGGCGGCGCCTATCCGCAGTCGAGCAAGGTTGCCATCATCTCGAAGTCCAGTGATCCGCGCGCCGACATCGACTATTTGTTCGCGCAGGTCTCGGTCGATCGCGCGTTCGTCGACACCAAGCCGAACTGCGGCAACATGCTCGCGGGCGTCGGGCCGTATGCCATCGAGCAGGGATTGTTCCGGGCCGCGGTCGGCGAAACGACGCTGCGCGTGCTCAACATCAACACCGACGTGATCGTCGAGCAGACGGTTCAGACGCCGGGTGGTGTCGTCGCCTACGAAGGTGACGTCGCGATCCCCGGCGTGCCGGGTACCGCCGCGCCGATCAAGCTCGGCTTCATGGATGCCGACGGCTCGGTGACCGGCGCCCTGCTGCCGACCGGCAAAGCGGTCGAAGAGATCGATGGCGTCGCGGTGACGCTGATCGACTACGCGATGCCGATGATGCTGCTGGCGGCCGCCGACGTCGGTCTCGAAGGCGGAGAAGCGCCCGAAGCGATCGACGCGAACACGGCGCTGTTCGCGCGCGTCGAGGCGCTCCGGTTGGAGGCCGGCCGGCGGATGGGGCTCGGCGATGTGTCGGGCCTTGTCGTGCCCAAGGTCGGCCTGCTGTCGCGCTCGCCTGCAGGCGGCACCATCCGCTCGCGCTATCTGGTGCCGACCAGTTGCCACAAGTCGCACGCGACGACAGGGGCCTGCTGCGTCGCCGCTGCTCTCGCCATGCCGGGTTCCATCGCCGCCGAGATGGTCGGCGGCGTGTTGCGCGACAGCACCGTCGTGCTGCTCGAGCATCCCGAAGGTCTCATGGAAATCGCGATTGATCTGGTAGCGGGCGGCGGCAACGAGCCGCCCCGCCTGAAGCGCGCGGCGACCGTGCGCACCGCACGCCGCCTGTTCGAGGGCAACGTGCTCTGTCCAGCGAGTGTGTGGGCCGGCAAGAGTGCGTGATGAGGCTGCGCGCGATCTCGTCTATGGGCAGGTCTATGGCGGGCATTGGCCGGACCCGACCGGTTGACGTATGACGAGGCGAGTTCCTGCGCCCCCTAAGTCAACCCGGAAGCTTTCGATGCGCGTCGATCAGATTTTTGCCACCTCGGTCTTCAATGCCAAGCTCGGCGGCAAGCGCGCGGGCGCCTTCCTCGATGAACTCCGCATCGCCTGCCGGGCGATCCAACAGGAAGACATGGACGGCCAGCGCTGGTCCGTGGCAGCGGGCTACAAGGGCTATACCTCGTATGCCTCGATCGACGACCTGCCGCATCGCAATCCGACCTTCGCTGAGCTTGTCGAACGGCTGCAGCCCCATCTTGTGGCCTTCAGCCATGCCGTCGATTTCGACATGCGCGGGCTCACCCCGCACATCGACAGTATTTGGATCAACGTGCTCGAGCCGGGCGGCACACATACCGGTCACATCCACACCAACAGCGTCATTTCAGGCACGCTGTATGTCGACGTGCCGGAGGGCGCGAGCGCGCTTCGCCTCGAGGATCCACGCCTGCCGATGATGATGGCTGCGCCGCCGCGCAAGGCCAAGGCCTCGCCGCACAATCGCTCGTTCGTCTACGTGCAGCCCTCGCCCGGCTCGGTCATTTTGTGGGAGAGTTGGCTGCGTCACGAGGTGCCGGTGAACATGGCTGGCGAGGATCGCATTTCGATCAGCTTCAACGCGGTGCTGGTCTAGCGACCGGACATTGGCCGGGATGCCGGTCGGATGCGCTCACTGCCAGCATAGTCCTGCTCAATCGTGTCCGCCTGTGCATGCGGGTGATGCGTCGTCCGCCCGATCTATGCTGGTCCGTGACGGGCATCGGCTGAAGTAGGCCACGTTCAGGCAAAACGCCGGTGGGCCGGCGCGTCGCGATTCCAGTTCGATCATCTCCCGACACTCCGGCGCGCGGACGCAGGCGAGACAGCGCGTGCGCGCGTCGAAATAGGCCTGACCGCCGTCGAGAGAAACGGCTTTGAGCGGATCGATGGTCAGCACGTCGATCATGTGGTCGAGCAGTTCCGCGCGTCGCCAGACGCGGCGGTACATGGGCCATGACGGCAGCGGTGCCGTCGGTCGACCCGGATTTCGAGAGTGTTGCGACATCGGCCGGCTCCATCCAGGCGAATTCGCCGTTCGCCTGATAATGGCCGGTCCGGATCGCGCCGGTTTTGATCCCGATCAAAACACTACGAGGCGAATGGTCCCCGGCACTCCCTGCTCGCGCGATACAGCTCCACTCGCGTCGGTAGCAGCGGCGTGGAGATAACCGTGCGGGCGGCCCATCAATCGGTCGCGACGCCGACTTGGCTCGGAGGATGACAACAGATCGTGATCATGTTTACGTCGGGCGGTAACAAGGCTTCGTCCGGACTTCTATGCCCGGCAATCAGAACAATCGTCGCTCAAGGGAGAATGCGCATGAAGACGGGTCGAATTTCTGCGGCGGCGTTGGTGCTCGCAGTGGTTGCTCCAGCAGTATTCGGATCGGCGATCGCCGCCGACTTCAAGGGCAAGACCATCGAATGGGTGATCCCGTTCTCGGTCGGCGGTGGTTCGGACACGTGGGCGAGGTTCAATGCGCCATACCTGTCCAAATACCTGCCGGGCCAGCCGACGATCGTCATCAAGAATGTGGCAGGTGGCGGCTCGACGACCGGCGCCAACCAGTTCGCAGCCAGTGCCAAGCCCGACGGCCTCACCATTTTCGGAACCTCCGGCTCCACCCAGTTCCCCTACCTGCTCGGCGACACACGGGTGAAGTACGATTACAAAGACTGGAAGATGGTGATGGCCGCGCCGACCGGTGGCGTCGCCTACATCTCCCCGAAGTTCGGCGTCACCTCGGCCAAGGATCTCGGTAAGCTGAAGGGCCAGCAGCTGATCTACGGCAACCAGGGTGCGACCTCGCTCGATCTGGTACCGATGCTCGGCTTCCACCTGCTCGGCCTCGACGTCAAGCACGTGTTCGGCATGAAGGGGCGCGGCGATGGCCGGCTCGCGTTCGAGCGCGGTGAAGCGACGGTCGACTACCAGACCACCTCGGCCTACCTGAAAAGCTCTGTGCCGCTGGTGAAGGAAGGCAAGGCGGTGCCGCTCTTCTCGTGGGGTGCGATCGACGAGGCCGGCAATCTGGTGCGCGACCCGACGTTCCCCGAGTTGCCGCATTTCGTCGAAGTCTACGAGATGATCAACGGCAAGAAGCCGGCAGGCGTCGAGTGGGAAGCGATGAAGGCATTCCTGATCTCCGGCTTTCCGGCCCAGAAGCTGCTGGTGCTGCCGAAGGGCACGCCGGACGATATCGTCGAGACGTACCGGGAAGCTATCCGCAAGCTCAAGACGGACGCCGACTACCAGGCCAAGCGGGTAGCTGCGATCGGCGACTACGAGCAGGAGACCGACAAGCTCGGCCAAGCCCTTTACCAGGAAGGCACCACGATCACGCCGGCCGCCAAGGCATGGGTGCGCGAGTTCCTGGAAAAGACCCACAACGTCAAGTTCTGAGCAGCTAAAGCGGCGTGTGTCGACGGCCCGAGGCGCTCGTCTCGGCCGCCGATGCGCATCTTTGACGTATTCCGCATCAATCGAATCTGGCCTGGATCAACCGCCATGATGGACGCCCTGCTGTCAGCCCTCGTCAATCTGATGTCGCTGAAGCACCTCTGGTTCATGACGATCGGCATTCTCGTCGGCGTCGTCATCGGCATCCTGCCGGGGCTCGGCGGCATCGCCGGCATGTCGCTGCTGATACCGTTCATCCATGGTCTCGATCCGATCTCGGCGCTGGCCATGTTGATCGGCATGGTAGCCGTCGTGCCGACTGGTGATACGTACACGTCCGTGCTGGTCGGTGTGCCGGGGGCGTCCGGCAGCCAGGCGACGGTGCTCGACGGCTTCCCACTCGCCAAGAAGGGGCAGGCGGCGCGCGCCTTGAGCGCCGCGTTCTGGTCATCCATGGTCGGTGGTGTGTTCGGCGCGCTGGTTCTGACCGCTTTCGTGGTGGTCGCCAAGCCGATCATCCTGTTCTTCGGCACCGCGGAACTGTTCATGCTCGCCGTACTCGGGCTTTCGGTGGTCGGCGTGCTGTCAGGGCGCAGCGTCGTGCGCGGCATCGCCGCCTGCGGCCTCGGCATGGTTCTCGGCGCGGCGGGCGCAGCGCCGGCGACCGGTGAGTTCCGGCTCGATTTCGGTGTCAGCTACCTGCAGGACGGCATCCCGCTGGTGGTCGTCGGGCTCGGCATCTTCGCGCTGCCCGAGATCTCCGATCTGATGCGCCGGCAGAGCGCCGTCGCCCACACCGACGAACTCGGCAGTGGATGGTGGCAGGGTGTCATAGACACCTTTAAGCACTGGGGCCTCGTCATCCGGTGCTCGATCATCGGCGTGGTGGTCGGCATCATTCCCGGCCTCGGGGGGGGCGTCGTCGACTGGATCGCCTACGGCCACGCTGTGCAGACGTCGAAAGACAGCAGCCAGTTCGGCAAGGGCGATATCCGTGGCGTGCTCGCCGCCGAATCCTCCAACAATGCCCTGCAAGGCGGCGCGCTGATGCCGACGCTGCTGTTCGGCATCCCGGGTTCCGGTAGCATGGCCGTATTCCTCGGCGGCATGGCGCTGCTGGGCCTGCAGCCCGGCCCGTCGATGGTGACGACTGAACTGCACCTGACCTACACCATCGCCTGGACTCTGGCGCTCGCCAGCGTGATCGGCGCGGTGCTCTGCTTTCTGCTTGCAGCGCCCGTGGCACGACTGACCTACATTCCGTTCAACCTGATCGCACCGGCGCTGATCGTGGTGATCTGCTTCGCCGCCTTCCAGAACCGCCAGTCGCTGTTCGACATTCTGCTGCTGTTCGGCGTCGGTATCCTCGGCATCTTCATGCGCCGTTTCGGCTGGTCACGGCCGGCGTTCCTGATCGGCTTCATCCTCGCCGAGCAATCGGAAAACTATCTCTATCAGGCCGTGCAGTTCTACGGCTGGGGGTTCCTGACCCGACCGGCCGTCATCGTCATTGCCATCCTGACCGTGCTTTCGACGCTGGCTGCGTTGCGCGGACGTGTCTCGGAAATGGGCGCGGCGGCGGTCGGCACCGACAAGGCGCCGGTGATCACCGGGCCGATCGACCGAACGCCGCAGATCGCGTTCACGGTCGCGGCCATCGCGCTCGCCGCCTACACGCTCTACGAGAGCCTCAAGTTGACCTTCCTCGGCGCGGTGTTCCCGGCAGGCGTCGCTGCGGCGCTGCTGGTATTCGCGCTCATTCTGCTCGGCCAGCAGATCCTCGGCGCGCCGACGAGTGCGGCGCTGCAGGACAACGAGCAGGAGGGCGAGCATATCGGTGACGCGTCGGTCGCCGGTGTCTGGCCGCAGGTGGCGTGGTTCGCCACCTTGTTCGTGCTCTCGGCCCTGCTCGGCTTCATCCTGGCGATCACGATCTTCACGTTCGCCTTCATGCTGACGCGCGCCCGCGTCGGCTATCTCCGCTCGGTCATCTACACCGCTGCGACCGTCGGCTTCATGATCACGATGGGCTACTTCCTCACGCTCGACTTCCCGCCCGGCCTGCTACAGAGCAAGATGTCACTGCCGTGGCCGCTGCGGTAACGCGACGCCGTCTACTTCACCATGATCGAGGCGACCGGCGTCAGCGAGCCGTCGAGACGGCGGCGCGCGACGATCATCTCGCCCGACGCCGTGGAGCGCCCGGTCAGCGCCGTGATCACCACCTGATGTGTCACCATCAGTACGCGCGTACTGTCGCCGAGTGACTTGACGCGCGCCTTCACCTCGGCCACCTGCCGCGCCTGCCGGCTCGGCTCGTCGAAAAACGAGTTGAGCCCGCTGAATGTCACCGGCTCTTCGCCCGTCACCAGCCGCGCGGTCTCGAGGCAGCGGCACCACGCGCTCGACAGCACGACATCGAAACGGAACCCCCGGGCCTCGGCTGCCGCGCGGACGCGGCGCGACTGGTCGCGGCCCTTGCTGTCGAGGTTGCGCTGCGTCGCGCAGTTGTCGATGCGATAACCTTCAGGATCACCCACGCCCGGCGCGTTGGAGTGGCGCATTAACACCACGTGGCCGGGCTTGGCCGCCAGCGCCCAGCCTTCATCCGACGCACGCGCGATGCCGAGCCCGGTCATCAGGGCGACGAACGCCAGGGTCACCATGAGGGCGCGGGTCAACACGGCGCGAGTCCAGTCGCGGCATGCCGGGTCGCCGTCGCTGAGGATGAATTGCCCGATGTTGCGTGGCTCAGGCATGTCCGCTCCTCCTGCGCGCAGCTGTGCGCTTTCCGCCGGAGAAACGCATCATGCCGACGGCCGGATCTCGCCTGCGACACCACTGCCGAAGACTGGCTGCTCAGTGCTGATCCTCGGGCAGGCGCGGCAGCGGCACCACCGGAATGCCGTCCTCGACGAGTTCGCGCACCTCGCCGGGGGTCGCCTCGCCATAAATGCCGCGCGCCTCCGCCTCGTCGAAGTGGATGCGGCGGGCTTCCTCGGCGAAGCGGTCGCCCACGTAGTCGGCGTCGCGTGTCACGTCTTCGCGCAGTTTGCGCATCATGGCGGCGAGTTCGGCACGCTTGCTCGCGATCTCGGTGGCTTGAGGGTTGGCGACCGGCACCAGTTCACGCATCGCCTCGGCGCGTGCTTCGCGCTTCTTCGCGGTAGCGACGGCCGGCGCCATCAGCGCCTTGGTGACATTTATCGAGCCACACTCCGGGCAGGCGACCTCGCCTTTCGCAGCCAGCGCATCAAAATCGGCGCTGGAGCGAAACCAGGTCTCGAAGCCGTGATCATCCTGGCAGGTGAGGCTGTAGCGGATCATTGCGGTGGTACTTTTCCGAGGTGCGCTGTCGTAAGGCCAATCGAGAAGGTCGGCATCAGTTCGTCCGGACCACAGGCACGGTAACGCCGTCGCCCGCTACGATTTCAAACGGCCGATCATGCGTCAGCGAGGGCACTTTCTGCCGTGCCTCGGTGACGCGCGTCATATCGATATCGGCGATGATGACACATTCTGTCATGTGGTCACCCTCGGCAAGGATTTCACCCCACGGTGAGATGACGATCGAGTGGCCATACGTTTTGCGGCCGGACTCGTGTTCGCCAGCCTGCGCCGCCGCCAGCACGAAGCATTGCGTCTCGATGGCGCGCGCGCGCAACAGCGCGTGCCAGTGCGCGGTGCCGGTCGGGACGGTGAAGGCGGACGGTACGGCGATGATTTCGGCGCCGGCGTGGGCGAGCGCGCGGTACAGGTGGGGAAACCGCATGTCATAGCAGATGGTGATGCCGAGGTTGCCCCACGGCAGGCGGGTGAGCACGGCCTGCTCGCCCGGCCGGTAGTTACGGCTTTCCCGATAGCTCTCCCCGCCCGGCAGCTCGACGTCGAACATGTGGATCTTGTCATAGCGCGCGGCGAGGTGACCGTCGGGCGCAAACAGCAGCGCCCGGTTCGCTACTTTCTCCGGCTCCACGAGCACCGCCATCGAGCCGACGTGCAGCCAGATGCCGAGGTCTTTCGCCAGCGCCGAGAAATGCGCGACCGCCGGATTGCCCTCTTGCTCGGCGACGGCCTCGAACAGCCGCTTGCGGTCCATCTCCATAAGCGTCGTCACTTCGGGCGTCTGCACGTAAGCGGCGCCCTGCCTCGCCGCCTCGCGGATCAGTCGCTCGGCGGTCGCGAGGTTCTTGGCCACGTCGCGGCCGGTGCACATCTGCACGAGGCCCGCGCGGAACGTCGACGTGGCGGCGTGGCTGGCGGCGGTTGTGGTTGTCATGATCGGCTGCCTCAGCCGGCCAGCAGCGGATCGAGCCCGCCGTCGCGGTCCAGATCATGCAGGTCGTCGCAACCGCCGATGTGGCGCTCGCCGATGAAGATCTGCGGCACCGTGTTGCGGCCGCCGGCGCGCTCGCGCATGGCGGCGCGTTGCTCCGGCTTGCCGGTCACGTCGATCTCCTCGTACGTCGCGCCTTTGCTGGCGAGCAGCCGCTTGGCCATCATGCAATAGGGGCAGAGCATGGCGGTGTAGACGGTGATTTTCGGCATGATGGCTCCCTCGGCGGGTCTTTTGGGCGGATCTCGGGGGCGGGGCGCGAGCTGGCAGGCGAGGATAGTCAAATATGTCGCAAAAGGCGTGTCCGAAAGGTGACTCGGACGTCTCATCGCCAACACTCGCCGGCCGGTTGCCCGGCATCCTCAGAGATTGATGCGCGACTCGTCCGTGACAAGGGCCAGCGCCAGCGCATCGACTCGTATGGCGCCGGCGCGCCGCAACGTACGGGCGGCAGCCGAGATGGTGGCGCCGGTGGTGATCACGTCGTCTAGGATGACGATCCGCCGGCCCTCCAAGGCGGCACGGCGACCGTCCGGCACGGCAAATGCGCCGCGCACATTGAGCTTGCGTTCCTCGATGGTGAGGCCGACCTGCGAGGGCGTCCGCCGTGTCCTCGTCAGCGCGAACGGGTCGGCCGGCACGCCAGTGAGGCGCGCGAGATCGTTGGCGAGCAGCGCGGCCTGGTTGAAGCGGCGCGAGACCAGCCGCCAGCGGTTGAGCGGGATCGGCACGATCAGGTCGGCGTCGGCCAGCAACTCGGCGCCTGCCAGCCGCAACCAGCCGGCGAACAGGTGGCGTGCGGTGTGGCTGTCGGAATACTTGAAGCCATGCACCAGCCGGCGCATCAGCGGGCCGAAGGTGGCGACGGCGCGCGCCCGGTCATAGGCTGGCGGATTGGCCATGGCTCCGACCGAGACGATGGTCGGGCTTCCGGGATCGAACGGCATCGGCAGCCCGAGCCGGTCGCAAAGCGGCGGGCGGATGAAGGTGATCTCGCGCCAGCAGGCCGGGCACAGTGTATCGCGGTCGCCGACACGTTCCCGGCAGGCAAGGCAGGTCGGCGGCACGACGAGATCGACCAGCCGCGCGCCGATCCGGCCGGCGAGCGAGCGCGGCGCACGGGAACGATGCGCCGGCCGCGGCTCGGTTCGGGGCGACGAGCGATCGAACAGGTCGGCTTGCGCCATGGCGGGAACACGCGAACGAGGGCTGACAGGTTGCGTACACTGCGCAATCGGAGCGCCGATCGCAAGCCATTGGCAGTTCCCCCTTTGCCATGAAAGACGGGGAGTGCGAGTGGTGTCCCCTCGCGCGGGGCGCGGGGCGGCAGCCCCGTTCGCGAAGCGAATGGAGAAGGCACGCCAATGAACG
>Ga0247831_1007923_pt1 | contig 11528 bp, 12 predicted proteins | sample LaCruzMarch2015__9_FD_192406 | JGI IMG/M metagenome (GOLD analysis project Ga0247831, IMG submission 192406) | Freshwater microbial communities from meromictic Lake La Cruz, Castile-La Mancha, Spain - LaCruzMarch2015_1m | ecosystem: Environmental > Aquatic > Freshwater > Lake | place: Spain...
CGCGGCTGCAACTCGACGCGTGGCGTTGAAGCACTCCGTGCGGGAGAGTCCGATCGCGCGCGCTACGTCCTCGTACGGCATGCCGTCAATCAAATGCATGCGCAGAATGGCATCATCATGTTCGCGACCGCGATCGATAAGCTCAGCCTGCACACGCGCATACGACTCATTCACAATCGCCAAAGCCCACGCACGATCAAACGCGGCGGCCGCGTCTTGGCTTGCATTCTCAGCAGCGCGGAGCTCTGTTGGACTGTCAGTGGACATGCGCCCACGCTCGCGCGTCACATCTCTGCGCACACCGCGACAATGGAAACTCATGGCATTCATGAGCCACCGGCGAAGGGGCATACCGCTGCCGCGCCAGCGCGCAAAGAACGCGTCATCAGCCATGGGGCCGACATAGAAACCAGAGATCAACTCATCACGCTCACCCGAGTCACGCAAACCACTCGCGGAGACATACGCGCTGAGCGCTTGCGTGTACCGCTCCATCACATGACGACGCAATGCGGCGCGAGCTCCGTGCGCGCGCGGAATTCCGGCGAGATCACCGGCACTGGCGGCGCGCTCGCCGTCTTCGGCAATGGTGAGTTGCGCGTCGATCCACGTGGCGTGGGTGCTTGGGAAGTGATCGGTGGACACGGATGGGATTAAACCGCGTACCGCGATGCCCGTACCGCATGAATGGGCCAATTATCCAACAATGGATACAGACCAATAATCGCAATTGATCAATACGGCCATCTGTCTATGCCACGGATCACTGCGCCTTACTGCGGGCACTCACCCCACCCGTTGAGCAGGTAGCCAATGTCAGCCCCGTTTACGTACCCATCATTGTTAAAGTCAGTGGTCGTCGTTGGGGATACGTCGCCCCACTGTGAAAGCATCACCCCAAGATCATCACCACCGACATTACCGTTGCCAGTTACATCCCCAACACAGTGCTCGACAATAATCGGCGTGGTGGCGCCTGGGAATCCATCCCCAAATACACCGACGATATTGCCAGCCTCACTCACAATACTCACAGCACCCAATTCGTTGAATCGGTAAAGCAGCAATGTTGAGTCGTCGTTCTGCACCCCAGACTCGTTTGGTGTCTGAAATTCGGAACCTTGATATCTCGCAGTGTTGGATATCCGGATCCAATCAACATCAGCAATGACGGATGGAACTGTTAGCGATCCGTTGTATGAGTACCGAAACGCCCCAAGCGAGCGCGGACACTTCCCACCACACGCACCGGGTTGTCCGGAAGAATCTTGTTCATTGATGAGGATTCCATCAATGTATGCACGAAATTGGGTTGGTGTGCGAACAAGCGCGACATGGTGCCACCGTCCATCAAGAACACTTTGGACACCGGTGTGGTGAAGTGGGGCTTGACAGCACTGGCTGAAATATACGTTGTAGGTCGGTTCGTAATATGTTCCAAATCCAACACACTTGTCAGTGTCCGCACCATTTTGCTCAGACCAAAGACGCGCATCAGCGGGTTGCTCACCGTTGGTAAATCGAATCGTGAACTCATGCGTTGATTCGGTTGAATACTGTGCTGATTCAGAGAGCGAAACAGTGTCTGTTAGTTGAGAAAAACGAACAAATCCAGTGTTCGCGATGTTACTAGCACTAACTGCACAATTCGCAGTCATCCCCACAACCAACATCATTGATGCAATAGAGCGATTCACTTCATAGTCCTGTCTGTCACCGCCTGGAATGCCTACGCGTGCGAACGTCGCGCCGCGCGGGCTGTTGGTGCCACCGAGTGATGCGCGAGTGGGCAGTGGCTGCAGGGCATTGTGCTGGGATTTCAAGACAATTGTCGCGAGGGAAATAATGCACGCACCAATAACAACAAGACCAATGATGCGGCGGCCGCGCATGTGCTCAGCACGTCCGTCGCGATCTTTGTCGGTACGGAGTTCCGCCTGCTCGTGATCAATAAGGGCATTCAACACACAGACCGCCTCGGGATCGCTAATCGCCTCCCAGTGGATCTTTGCGTCCACCGCGACCGAGTCTTTGGTTTCATGCATGCGATGTGGTTCATTCATCCACAACAGACAATGCGTGGCAATCGAGCGCATGCGCTGAATACTTCCCGGATCATCAATCATCTGTTAATACTGATCGTTCACACGCTTAGTGATTCCGAACGCGCGGTATACGTCTGTTATTGATACCCCAATATCTCTGTCAGGGACTCCCTCTTCGCTCAAGGCATTACGAAGCGCTTCGCGCAAGCGGTCGGTCACAAACCGTGTGGCCCCCGCACACTGTTGTGGAGTGCGACCAACCGATGGCGCGATCGATTCATAACTCTCGCCTTGGATGACGCGCCGACGGAAGATCCAAAAATCTTCCAATCGTGACATCGCTGCAAGGTCGGCATGAACTTGCGAAAGAGCGGCATTCAGAACAACGAGCGCCCAGGCACGTTCGAATGCTTGCTCAGCCGATGATTCATCGGCTAGTCCACCATTCTCCAGATCAACGTCGCCAACAGAACGCAGTCGGTCGCGCGTCTGGTTGCGAATGATGCTCTTTCCATAAAGATTGATTCCAGTCATCATCCAGCGCCGAAGCGGTAGCCCGCTTTGGCGCCACGAGTTTAGAAAATCAGATTTGCATGCTCGTTCAGCGAAGAAGCCACCCACTAGGTCGTCAGGCTCCGCTATGGAGCGAAGGCTGCTCCTGGTGACATATGCGCGCAGACCGGCGTGGTAGCGCTGCATCAAGTACTGCTGCAGTGCGCGTTGGGCAGACTGGCCGTGTTCTGTGTGTACGCCCGCGCGTTCCGCAATGGTGAGTTGCGCATCGATCCAAGTGGCGTGGGTGCTTGGGAAGTGGTCCACCGGCATAGTGCTACAGGGTAGCGGGGGGTTGCGGAAACACGTGCGAAATAAGGCGGTGCTTTGGGAGGGTTGCCCCGACTCATGCCATCATTCACTGCAACGCAGGGGATGCGAGGACAATACTCATGGTGCAGCGCACTCAGGAATACACTCATGATCATGCAGGTCAACATTCAACTGGACGAACAGGACATCGATCGCGCCCGGAGGTTGACAGGGATCGAGGATGTGCAGGAGCTCCTCCCAGAGGTGCTCAAGCGATTCTCCCAGCAAGAGACGGCCATGCGCCTCATCCGCATGGGCGGCACGATGCCAAACCTTCAGATTCCACCGCGCCGGAGGCCGGAGGATCCGTTAGCCGACGCAATTGGCTGAAGCGGGGTGATGCCGGGATTGTTGGTGGGCGACTATCAACCTGCCCGAAACACAGCAATCTCAATGCGGCGAATCACCATACTCCCGTTCAGCCGTATCAATCCATTCACTTAGCCGATCACGAAGCGACTCTGGCACACACGCTGTCCATGATCGATCAATGGCTTTGGCGCGCCATAGGTCAGCGATGTGAACGCGGTCGTGGGTTCGATTGGCAATGAGCTTCATGGTGAGTAACAGGCCAAGTTCGGATCTGGCCCATGGGAATGCCGGATCTCGAACACCAGGACCAAGGTCGGGCACGGGCTCGGTGGCCCACTTTGAAGCGGATTCGCCAGCGATGACAATGTGAATGGCATGCTTGGGTGTGCCATCTGGGCCATCAAGGAACATCGGAATGCCGTTGACTTCCACAAACTGGAATTCGTGCGCGCGGACCGCATCGATCGCTCGCGCAAGGTCGGCGCGGCGAAGGCAGATGTCCACATCCTTTGTGTTGCGCACATAGTCGGGATTCGCGCTGGTCACCCACGCGATCACCGCCATCCCACCACAAACCGCGTAGGGAATGCCAGCTGCATCCAACGCGGATGTAAAGCGCTCAGCGCGACTGTGAAGCAGCTGCTGCATATAGCCCGCCGCCATAATGCCAGGCAAGCTTTCCCAGACCGTCTGGTTGAATCGCATGCCTGAAGGTTACGTGGGGCGATCATCCTCGCCAAATTGAAACCGCCGCCCGAAGGCGGCGGAAGTTCTTTTTGGAATTGCAGAATTGTGGAGGCGTGATGCGTTAGTTGCTACACGGACCCCAATATGCGAGCAGGATGCCGAGGTCGGAACCGTTTACGACGCCGTCGACGTTGAGATCGCAGGCGATCGACGTCGCAGCCTTGGTTGTTGGTCCCCAGTAGGCAAGCAACACACCAAGGTCGCTGCCGTTGATGATGCCATCGGTATCGATATCACCGATGCACTCGCAGGTGTCGGGGGTGTTGTTGTGGTTGATGTCGGGAGCTCCACTGGCGATCTCGCAGGCGTCAGATATTCCGTCAGTGTCACAATCAGCTCCAATTAGTCCAGGGCGAGAGATCCTCACGTTGGTAATAGCGGAGCGCGCGTCACAGAACTCACGATCAAAGAAAGCAACCTTTGTTCCAAGCGGAGCACCCGCCCAAGTTGCAGAAACAGTCATCGACTCGACCGGGCTACCCTCCTTGTGAACAACAGCATGGATAGTGGTACTTGTAAGCTCAAGTCCTACGTGAAACGTATCACCAGCCAGCACGGCGATAGAACCACTGCGGACGACGTTCGTGATTTGCAGATTCGCAGATCCAAGCACAAATGTCATGGCTGGTACTTCAAAAGATATCAACGCGAATACGAGCCCGTTGTTTGGCTGTGAGCAACAGGTGCCACTGATATCGTCATTCGTGAGCATGCTGACTTCAAATCCTTCACCACCAGCGATGTACCGAAACGTGTACTCAAGGCGAATAGCTCCTGAGCTAGGAGAAAATTCACCGCGGGTCACCAAATGTCCACGAGCCTGCATCAACACCTCGCCGCCGCCTTGTTGAACGAGCGAGCATGCATACGGAAGCCGCACATCCCACTTGAGTGAATCTAGCGCGGGTGCTTCGAAGTCATCTACAAGCAGGACAGATTGGCTTGCGCAGGGATCAACATCGTTGCACGAAACACCCTGCTCACAGCAGTCAGGGATATTGTTAGTGTTGGTATCAGGCAATGAGCCGTCTTGGCACTGGCCATAGTCGACGATGCCGTCATTGTTGCAGTCGGCGGACCATTCGATGATGGCGGCTTTGCAGGCGACGCCCCAGCACAAGCAACCACACGGGTGGTTCTGCCATCGCATATCAGTGCGTCCGTAGAGGTAGACACAATTGTCAGTCGCTGGATGGTCTGGATTTCCAGGGTGCCAGTAAATGAACTCGATAGGCTCTCCCGTGACCCAGCACCCGGCTCCACACAGGCTGGTATCCACGGACAGGCCGATGAGTGGGCCGACCTCGTTACTGGCCCAGGCGATATCGACATTTGCAACCGAATACACAAATGTGTTCTCGACGGCGGTGGTCACGGTCACCACATGCGCGCCACGTGCTTCCGCAGCCGCGGTAGCGCTCACCAGTGTCACAGGGGCTGGCAACTCCAACACTTGATACCAATGCCCATTCCCCCCATCCTCCACACGCCATTGCACGGCATCCCCGGCCATTGTTTGCGATGCAATCATTACCGCCGCAATACCAACCGCGCTCATTTTCTTCATCATGGTGAACTCCTTGCCGCCCGCTCCGGAATCGGGCGGTGATCGGAGTAATCCACCAGACGACCATGCATGCTGCGGACCCTCGAGCGAAGCAGTCATCACTCCCGCAAGCACAGCCCCATACAGGACTATCGCGTGCCACGAGGATGTTTTTATAAACCACGAGCGGGCGGCGCCACCCCACTGGTGACCGCCATCACGACCCACATCGGATCCTGCTGAAGCAATCAGCCTTCGCGCTCCCGCCCGGTCGATCCGTGGCAACTGCTCTGTCGTGGGCTCTTGTTTGCGTTGCTCCTGCATCCGCGAGAGCAATCCAGCAAACCCGCGCGCATGCACGGGCTTATCCACCGCCCAGCAATTCCTCAACCTCGCGCACGGTGCGTTCCACATCTTCCGTCACCACGCCTTCGCCACGCACCACCTCGCGCAGCGCCTCGCGGATGCGATCACTCACGCGCCGCACCATGTTCGCGCATTGCTGCCGGGTGAGACCAAGGTTGGTACCAATCACCGCGTACTCCACACCATCGATCACATGGCGACGGAAGACTTCGTACTCCTCCAACTTGCCGCGCTCCGCAAGATCGGCGTGTACTAATTCATGCGCGGCATTGAGAACCTCGAGCGCCCACGCCTCATCAAACGCGCGCACCGCGTTGCGCTCATCGACGAGCCGATCGTCAGTATTGCCGGCATGTGTTGCGGAACCATCGCCGGCGGCGGCGGGCTCAGCACTTCCGCCAGAATCGAATTGTCGAAGCCGGTCTCGTGCTCGATCACGAATGACGCCACGGCCGTAGAAACTAATGCCGTTCATTAACCATCGCCGCAGCGGCATGCGGCTTTCGCGCCAATCGGCTAGGAATCCGTGCGCTCCCACGCGGTCTGCAAAGAAGCCACCCACAAGTTCGTCTGCGTCACCGAGCTGGCGCATACTGCTCCCGCGTACGTACGCGCGTAACGGCTCGTGGTAGCGCTGCATGAGGTGTTGCTGCAGCGCGCGTCGAGCGGATTGACCGTCTTCTGTGTGGGCACCCGCGCGCTCAGCGATAGTCAACTGCGCGTCGATCCAGGTGGCGTGGGTGCTTGGGAAGTGGTCCACCGGCATGGATGGAAGGTTAGCGCCAGTAGCAGGAATCTTTCCGAAATTCCGCAGCCATCGGCGTGCGCTTCCGCAGCGGCCCGATCATGGCGCGCATGCGGAAAAAACTTGGAACAACCATCATGGAGACCTACACTCATGCCCATGGACCTGCGGATCACCATCGACGATCGCACCCTTCGGAGCGCAAGCGAGCTCACCGGCCTGAGCGACCCCGGCGCGGTGGTCGCTCATGTCCTGGAGCTGTTCGTGCGCGATCAGGCGATCCAGCACCTGATCGACCGGGCGGGGAAGCATCCGGACACACAGGCGCCGCCACGCAGGCGGGAGCCGGACTTCCGGACGGACCTGCCACCGAACGATGCGTGAGCGCGGTTTCGGCGGGAACCAGACTGCCTTTGGTCTTGGTCGACACCTGCGTCTGGGTTGACCATGATCGCGTCGGCGTGCCGTTGCTCCAGGAATTGCTCCTGCAGTCACGGGTCGTGACGTCATCCGACGTGGTGAACGAGCTCCGTGTCGGATGTGGTGCCTCGGCACTCGAACTATCGAACCGGGTTTCCGCGCTTCCATGGATTGCCGCGCCCGATGATCGCGCCCTCATGGACTTGATTCCCATATTGGGGCTGCGTTGCTGTCGCATCGGCGTTGCCGACGCACGAATCGTGCTCGCCGCTCATCTTGCGGATGCGAAAGTGTTGACCTTCGACCGCAACCTCAAGCAGGTTTCCGAGCGCCTCGGATGTCGGTTCGCGCCATGATTAACAACGTATGTCCGCAGCGGCTTGTGGTGGCGCTGGATTAGGTGTTGATGTAGCGCGCGTCGACCTAGGTGGCGTGGGTGTTAGGGAGGTGGCCAGTGGGCGCCGATGCAGGGTAGTCGCGGCGATCACGATCAGTGCGCTGACCCACCGTAATGTCGCTCCGCTTCGTTGTATGCGCGGTCGAAACGCTCGCGCAATTCGGCGCGCACTCGGTCGCGCCATGTGCGGTCGATGAGTCCCACGCGCAGTAGATCGCCGATGTGCGCGATGTCGTGCGGGCGCATGGCGAGGAGCTTCATTTCGAGGAGCCGTTCAAGCTCAACGCGCGGCCACGGGACGTGACCGTCGTTGCAGTTTGGTCCAAGGTCAGGCGTGTGCATGCGCTCGTTGCGCGAGGCTGGTTCGTTGGCGAGCACCACGTGAACTGCTTGGCTGGGGATGCCGTCTGGGCCATCAAGGAACATCGGAATGCCATTCACCTCGACATAGATGAATCCGTGCGGCGCCAGTGCATCGGCGGCACGCTGTAGATCGCCCCGGCGCATGAGGACGTCGACGTCTTTCGTCGAGCGCGCGCAGCCTGGATCGCGTGTTTCGACCCAAGCCATGACGCTGAGTCCGCCGCAGACTGCGAATGGAACGTCCGCTGCACGCAGGGCTTCAGAGAAGCGCCGCGCGCGATCGAGAATGCAAGTCATCGTGTAGCCCATCCGTTCAACGACGGGCATGCCGAGCCAGACATTCTGGTCGAATCGCATGCTTGTAGCGTACGGGGGACATCATGGGCGACCAATCGAAACCGCCGCCTAGTGGCGGCGGTTTCGATACAGATTTTCGAGATTTAAGAGAGATTCGCGATGATCACAACAGTGGCTACCGCAGTGAGCGTACAGCGTTTACTGCCCACAAGGCCCCCAATTTGCGAGCAGTAGTCCAAGGTCTGCGCCGTTGACGACATTGTCGTCGTTGAGGTCTGAGTGCGTAGTTGATTGAATAGCGCCCCACTCGCTTAGAAGGATTCCAAGGTCACCGCCATCGACAATGTGATTTGCATAGATGTCGCCGAGACAATTCGAAACAGGCTCAGCCTTCACCATCGCAAGAGTGAAATAGCCACCCGCATTCACGTCCACCACTGGACCCAAGTTGGCTGGCACAGTTGACTGACCAAAGTTGGGCCAACCAGATGAGCCGGGCACACCCGCACCCCAGGCGCGAACAGTTCCGTCGGGCAAAATGGCAACCGTACTAAATGAACCAGTAGTGACTGCCTGTGCGGCCCCAAGATTTCCAGGGACATTGCATTGCCCTGCGTTGTTGTAGCCCCAGCACATAATTGATCCGTCGGTACGAAGCGCCGCGACGTGCCCGTAACTGGCATCGGCGTCAACAACAGACCCAAGCGTTGCTGGAATGTTCGTACCGCCGAATGGTGAGTTTCCCCAGACAGACAGCGCTCCATCAAGGTGGATCGCCAAACCAAGCCCCCATCCAGCACCAATCCGCTTGGCAAGGCTGAGCCCTGGCGGCACCGCCGCGCCACCGGCACCCCAAGAGTGGACGACACCATCCGCTGTGAGGGCAATGGAGTCACCAGAGCCAGCGGCGATGTCTGAAACAATTCCTAATCCCGGAGGCACATTCAATTGTCCACTTTGATTGGCACCCCACGCAACTAGTTGACCAGAGAGTTGGATCGCTAGTGAATGTCCGTAGCCACAGGCAACTTTTCGCACGATGCCGACAGAGGTCGGAACATTGCATTGTCCAAGTTCGTTTGCACCCCAGCCTGTGACCCTTCCATCCGCGCGAATCGCTAGGCTGAAATTTTCACCGGCCGCTATGCCAAAGATATTGCCTAGGTCGGCAGGAACGTCGGTTGGTGAACCTGCACCCGGGTAGCCAAATGCGACGCAGGTGCCGAGTTCACAAACATCGGGGATGCCGTTGATGTTCACGTCGGCGAGTGTGCCGGCGAGGATTTGGCCGTAATCGTCGACACCGTCGTTGTTGCAATCAGTGGGAGTGAGTACCAATGTTGGGCGGGTTCCGCCGGTTCCTAAATTACACACGAAGTGGTTGGGCGACTCGTCATTGATGGTCGATGATTCGATTGGATCATTGAACTTTAGAAGCAACTGTGTCGAACTGTTCGCAATAATCGAGTTCTCGAGTGGCGGTACAAAGGCTTGTGTGTAAACCGCGCCTGAGTTGATTCTGATCCAGTCGATGTCGCCGATGAATGAGTCTTTAGTTGGTCCTGTCCCATAAAACATCTTTCCAATGCACATTACAGAACCATCAAAGTCGGACGTACATAGGGGTTGTGATTCCCATGTCGATTCGATCGCACCATCGATGTACAAACGCGAAACGCTCCCTGTTCTTACCCAGGCGATGTGATGCCAATCTCCTGCATATGGCGCGCTGACGGCGGTTTGGTTAACAGATCCGCAATTCCAGCCACGTCCCATGTCAGCGCGAAACTTTGACGGTGTCACGCCGATCGCCTTATGTTCAACGCTGTCTCGTTGTTCAGTGATAACAGCTCCCGCGTCCTCGCCACCAGTTGAATTCTCCGGTGAGTCGGTGGAAATCCGAATACACAACTCGTATGTAAAGTCGGTTGTTGGAAATACGGTGTTCCCAAGAACACGGATTGTGTCTGTTGCTGCTGCAAACTTTGCGTAGCCGTGCGGCACACTTTGCGCCCCCGCCACGGTTGCTGCAATTCCAACCACCGCTGCTGCGGTGACGCTTGTGATCTTGTTCAACATCTTCTTCTGGTGCCCCTGGTTCACGTCTGAGACGTATGGGTGAACTGAATTGCCGTCGCCCACGGAAGGGCCCGGCTTGCGGGGGATAGATCCGGCACGCTGGAGGCCTGACGATGGCACGTTGGCAGAATTCCGAGGAATTCCCTCTGTAGGCGCCACAGTGATCGCGACAGCCATCAACATCGCAAGAGTGACGCCGCCACACACTATGCGTAAGTCTTGATTATTTATGTATTTACGAACATCAACACGTGATATCCCGTCCCCTATCACACCCCGACCAGTGCCGCCAGAACGCGCCTCACCCAGCGCCCCCTCCCGCAGTGCTCGAGCCATTTGCCCCCGGGTCAGCACCCCTTTGGATGTGGGTCCACCCGCCACCGTCGCGCCTGAGCCTGTGTTGCGTTCCATGCGCGGGGATCGATCCACCAGCCGCTCGCACAGACGAAACCACTTCGCAAGATTTCTGATTGTCCCCCGGAGTTCGATCACTCGTCGCCGCGCTCCATGATGGCCAACACTTCGTCGATCGCCGCGTCGAGTTCTGATTCAGGAACACCCTCCTCGCGCAGGAGCTCGCGGCCCGCGGCTCGCAAGGCACTTGAAACGCGACGTGTGGCGTTCAGGCACTCTGGTTCAGTCAACCCAGAGGCGGCAGCAATCTGCGCATATGTCATTCCATCCACCACATGCATTCGGAAGATTGCGTCGTCGCCACTGCGCCCGCGGGCCGCCAGGTCTGACTGCACGATGGCATACGCCTCGTTCGCAAGGGCAAGGGCCCACGCGCGATCGAAGGCATCGGCGGGATCGAGTTCGGCAGACGACAGTCCGGCGGGTATTGAAATTCCATCGGTATTCGTGTTTCGCTCGCCCTCGCGCTGCGCGTCGCGCATCACGCCGCGGCAATGAAATGCCATGGCATTCATCAACCAACGTCGCAGCGGCATGTTGCTTTGCCGCCAGCGCGTGAAGAATGCAGGGTCGCCCATAGTGCGAGCGTAGAAGCCCGAAACCAGCTCATCACGCTCGCCGATCCGCCGTAGCGCTGGTGTGCTGACATATGCAGTCAGTGCCGGGGTGTAACGATTCATCACGTGCCGGCGAAGCGCGTCTTGCGCGTTGTTTGCACGGGCGTGTCCAGCAGCATCACCCGCGGCAGCAGCGCGCACGCCATCTTCAGCGATGGTGAGTTGCGCATCGATCCACGTTGCGTGCGTGCTGGGGAAGTGGTCGATGGACATGCGTGGAGAGGATAAGCGCGCGGGTTAGGAAATTTGTTGCGAAGTTCCGCGGAAGTTGGCGGGCGGTTTCGCAGGGGTGGCATGATGGGGGGCACAACCGGCA
>Ga0247831_1007925_pt1 | contig 11528 bp, 10 predicted proteins | sample LaCruzMarch2015__9_FD_192406 | JGI IMG/M metagenome (GOLD analysis project Ga0247831, IMG submission 192406) | Freshwater microbial communities from meromictic Lake La Cruz, Castile-La Mancha, Spain - LaCruzMarch2015_1m | ecosystem: Environmental > Aquatic > Freshwater > Lake | place: Spain...
AGCCCATCCCGAAGGCATGGCGCTGAAACGGATCGCCGAGCGGCTCGACATGCCGGCCAGCGCCGCGCATCGCCTGCTCACCGATCTCGTTGCGCTCGGCTACGTCCGCCAGGCCCGCGATCACGGAGACTACGTACTGACGACCAAGCTCGTCGCCATGGCGCTCGATTTCATGGGCGCAGCCGGTATCGTCGACTTCGCGCAGCCGGTGCTCGATCGCCTCGCGGCGCAAAGCGGCGAGTTCGTACGTCTCGCCGTGCATGATCGCGATCGCCTGACCTGGGTCGCACGTGCTCAGGGCGCCCGTTCCGGGCTCGTCTACCAGCCCGACATCGACGCGACCGTGCGGCTGTCGTGCACCGCCACGGGACAGGCATGGCTGATGACGCTCAACGACGACGAAGCGCTCGCGATGGTCGCTCGCCAGGGCTACGGGCAGCCCGCCGAATACGGCCCCGACGCGCCGACCTCGCCGCAGCGGCTGGCGAAGCTGCTCGCCGAAGCGCGTAAGCGCGGTTACGCGATGACGGTCGAGATGTTCAGCCCGGGCATGGCCTCGATGGCGCTGCCGGTATTTCGTCCCGGCGAGGCGCCGGTCGGCGTGCTCTCGATCGCCGGCCCGTCGATCCGGCTGACGCCGAAGAGCATGGCCGCGCTGCTGCCGTTGCTTGGTGCGGCCGCGCACGAAATCGCCGTAGCGAGCGCGTCTTCGCCGCTGTTCGCCGCGCGCCGTGTCGAGCCGGCAGGCGGCGAGCGACAGACTTGGCAGGAGCCCATCAAGGCTGCTCCAGCGCCGACACGCCAGGGGAGCGCGGCGCGCGCACGCCGTCGCTCGGTCGGCGCATGACAGCGCCGCACGGCGACAATCGATGCCACGCAGATGGCAGCACGCAAAGCTTAGGGGGAGAGATGATGGGCTCGAGCGACGGCATGACAACGCAAACCTGTGATGTGCTCGTGATCGGCTCGGGGGCAGGCGGACTTGCGACGGCGATCGTCGCCGCAAAGCATGGGCTGGATGTCTTGGTGATCGAGAAGGAGCCACTGATCGGGGGCACCACGGCGATCTCGGGCGGCGTGCTGTGGATCCCCGGCGCGCGCCATTGCAAGGCCAATGCGCCCGGCGACACGCGCGAGGCGATGAAGACCTATCTCAGGCATGAGACCGGCAATTTCTATCGCGACGACGTGGTCGATGCCTTCCTCGACAACGGTCCTGCCATGCTCGACTGGTTCGAGCGCGAGACGTCGGTCCGGTTCATCCCGACGCTTTATCCCGACTATCACCCGAACGTGCCGGGCGGCGTCGACATCGGCCGTGCCGTAATGGCGGAACCGTTCGACGTCACCGGCCTCGGTGCGGACCTGAAGCGCTTCCGCCCGCCGCTCGAGACCATCACCTTCATGGGCATGATGTTCAACTCGGCGAACGCCGACCTCAAGCACTTCTTCCAGGCGACGAAATCGGCCACCTCGGCGGCTTATGTCGCCCGCCGGCTTGCGTCGCACATGAAAGACCTCGCGTTGCATGGTCGCGGCGTCAAGGCGACCAGTGGCAACGCACTCGCCGCCCGCCTCGTCCGTTCGGCCCTCGACCTCGCGATCCCGATCCTCACCTCGACGCCGGCGCGCGACCTCATGGTCGCGGACGGTCGTGTGACCGGCGCCATCGTGAGCCGCCCTGATGGTGACCTGCACGTCACCGCGCGACGCGGCGTGGTGCTCGCCTGTGGCGGCTTTCCACACGACAAGGCACGCACCGCGCGCGCCTACCCGCACGTGGCGCGAGGTGGCGAGCACCTGTCGCCGACGCCTTCTGGTAACACCGGCGATGGCGTAAGGCTGGCGGAGGCGGCGGGTGGGCGCTGCGAGATCCGGCTCGCCGCGCCGGCCGCCTGGATCCCGGTCTCGAAGGTGCCGCTCGGTGGCGGTCGTACGGGCGTGTTCCCGCATTTGCTCGACCGCTACAAGCCCGGCGTGATCGCGGTCAATCGAAAGGGTCGCCGCTTCTGCAACGAGTCCGAGAGCTATCACGATGTCGGCGCGGCGATTATCCGCGACGGCGAAGGCGAGCCGGAGACGGCGGCGTGGCTGGTCTGCGATCACCCGACCATACGCAAGTATGGGCTCGGCTACGTCAAGCCGGCACCGATGCCGCTCGGCAAATTCCTGAAGAGCGGCTACATCCATCGCGGCGCGACACTCGAAGACCTCGCCCGCGCAGCCGGTATCGACGCCGCGGGCCTCGCTGCCACCATCGGCCGCTTCAACGTCGGCGCGGAGCAGGGCGACGACCCCGAATTCGGACGCGGGACCACGGCCTTCAACCGCTATCTGGCGGATCCTGCGGTGAAGCCCAACCCGTGCGTCGCGCCGATCCGCACGGGGCCGTTCTACGCGCTGAAGATCGTCGTCGGCGATCTTGGCTCGTTCGATGGCCTGTCGACCGACACGGTCGGCCGCGTGCTCGATGCCGAGGATCAGCCGATCGCCGGGCTCTATGCCGTGGGTAACGATCGCGCCAGCATGATGGGAGGCAACTATCCGGGCGCCGGCATCACGCTCGGCCCGATCATGACGTTCGGCTACATCGCCGGGCGGCATCTGGCGGGAGTTCAGCAATGAGCGCGAGCGTCGATGAAGCGGTGGTCGATCATGCGTGGCTCGGCCTCGCCGGCAAGGTCGCCGTGGTGACGGGGGCTGCCGGCGGCATCGGCCGCGGCTTGCTGCAGGCCTTCGCGGAAGCCGGCGCTCGCGTCGTTGCAATCGAGCGCGACGCGGCTGCGGCGCAGGCCGCCGTGGCCGACCTGCGTGCGCGCCAGCCAGACGTCGATGCGCTACCGCTTGCCTGCGACGTAGCCGACGCCGCGAGCATCGCGCGAGCGGCCGAGATCTGTCTCTCCACCACCGGTGGCGCCGACATCCTGGTCAACAACGCTGCCGTCATGCGGCCCGCCGCACTCGATTCCATCACGCCGGTGGAATGGAATTTCGTGCTGTCCGTCAACCTGTCGGGCTACCTGTTCACCGCGCAGGCGTTTGCGCGTCAGATGCGGACGAAGGGCGCTGGCGCTATCGTGCACGTCGCCTCGATCTCGGGCGGCCACCCGCAGCCGGCAAGCGGCGCCTACTCGGTGAGCAAGGCCGGTCTCATCATGCTGTCGCGCCAGATGGCGGTCGAGTGGGGTCCGGATGGCATCCGCAGCAATGTCGTGAGCCCCGGACTCGTCGTGACGCCGATGTCGCAGGCATTTTACGACGACGCCGTCGTGCGTGCGCGGCGCGAGGCGGTGGTGCCGCTGCGGCGCATCGCGGAGCCGGCCGACATGGCGGGTGCGACGCTGTTTCTCGCGAGTCCGCGAGCAAGTTACGTCAACGGCGACGAAATCGTCGTCGACGGTGGCTACACGCGGATGCTGATGGGCCTCATCCCGCGCCCCGGCTACGATCAGAGCTGACCGGCGGCCGACAAATCCACCGCGGGCATGATTAAACTAAATGCCTCAGACGGGGAGAAATGGTGGATCTGAGGGGATTAGAACAATTTAATTTACTATACAAATATCAACGAGTTAGATGATTTCCCGGGCTTGTTATGTACCACATCGTGTACCGATAAGGTGCCCGGCAGGGGTGGCGGCGTGCACCTGGGGAGACGGGTGCAACTGTCGGAGCGCTGGGGGAAGTTGCCGGCAGCGTGACGAAGCCCTGGATTACCGCACGTTCCTGTGAGTGGTGCGGAAGAGCCACAAAACGCGGTGGCACAGGCGGAGCCTTGGAAACATGAGAAGTTTCAAGTGGTTGTGCGTGAAATGCGCAGGATGCGTAGTGTTTTGGGAAATTAGGGCGTGTTCGATGTAACTATTTTACCAACGACTGCTTGGGGTTACGGCGGCTCAGAGCAACTCCAGCAATTTGCAGTCAATTCAGGGGTTGACAAAATCGACGCGATCTGGTCAATCATGAATTGATCCGGAATCATCGTGACGTCATTTATCGCTCCAGCGAAAACTTGGAGCGACGCTCATGTCCGTGTCTTCCCAACTCTCCCCCGACGACATCGATGCCATCGCCCGGCGCGTGCTTGCGCTCATGGGCTCGCAGGCTCTCGCCGCCTCGGCAACGCCGGCCGCGATCAGTAATCCGCTCATCACCATCGCCGAAACACGCGAGTTTCTGCACATCTCCACCAGCGAAATCTATCGCCGGATGCAGATGGCGGCGCCTGAGGATGGTAAAGAGCCCATGCCGCCGGTCACGCGGATCGGCCGTCGGGTTTACTTCAAGCGCGCCGACATTGAAGCTTATCGTCGCCGGATGTTCGACGGGGTGACCAATGCGTAACCTCACCCGCATCGCGATCATCTACGCCATCGCCACCCCCATCTTCGTGGGCGCCATCCTCGCCCGCGATCATGCCACCGGCAGCGTGCTGGAGGCCTTCGCTGGCGCCGTCTACGCGGCCGGCCTCGCCGACATCGAGCTGGCCATCCTCGGCCGCCTGACCGTGCAGCTGAAGCCTGGGGCGAAGCCTCAGCGGCGCTCGATGATGGCCACCGCCGAGGCGCTGGGCATTCCCGAGGCGGCCCTCTGGTCAGTGGTCGAGGTGATGGCCCCGAAACTGAAGGGCGTCGTCACCATCGCGCCCGGCGGTCGCACGCAGGCGGAGGTCACGCTCCACCCGCAGCCCTACTGGTCACGCGTGGTGCGGCTGTGGGTGCTACCCGATGCGGTCACCGGCCTCGCGCATGCGGGCGGCGACCTGTGTGCGCCGTCGCGGTTCGCGTTCGCGCGCCTGCTGGCCGCGACCGGGGGCAACCCGAACGTGCTCGTTACGACGGCGGTCGGCACCATCAACTTCGATGTCCTCCGTCGGTTGCGGATGAGCTGGCCGCGCCCGACGGAGTTGACCGATCATGCGATGGCCGACATGCGGGCTTGGACGCTCGCCGACGGCCACTGGCTGCGGCGCCGTGGCGAGGCTGACGACTTCGTGGCCCCCGCGACGCGCGACGCCAACGAGTTCCTGGAGCGCATCTCTCCCACAAAGAAGGAGGCCCGGTGATGGCGTTCCAGGACGACGGCAGCGGCGGCGGCGAAGGCCGCCGTCACCCCGCCGGCACGGCCCGCGCTACAGTCGGGCACAACAGCGGCCAGGGGAGCATGGACCCCGAGCGCCTGGAGGCTCTGACGGAGCAGCTCAGCAAGTGGGCGCTGGCCAAGCAGCTGCGCGTCGGCATGCAGCCGCTCGACATCTTCCGGCATCACCCCGCCGACCGTGAGCGCCTGCTCGCACGGGGTGGGCTGCTGACCATCATCGAAGCTGGACGCCGGAAGGCCCTCGGGGCAACCGCCCTGCACGTCCTGGCGCTCATCGTGGTGCATGCTGACGACGATCGCACGGGAGGCTGCACGCTCTCCCAGGGGCGGATGGCCGAGGAATTCGGCGTCGGCCGTGACACGATCAACGCGGCCATCGCTCAGTTGGTCGAGCATGGCTTCATCGAACGCCAGATGCGCTACAAGGCCGACAGCTCGCGGGACACGGACGTCCTGGTACCGATCATCCCGAATATCGTGGCCAGCGACGAGCGGCTGGCGACGATTTCACTCAACGGTAGCGACCGGCCAGCCAAGACCCCCGAGGAGCACCTCAGGCGTGAGCGCTTCATCGCGAGGGTAACCGAATACCTCCTCGACCAAATCGCTCAGCAGGCAGACGGGGAGGGGGTGGTAGGCTGGACCCAACAGGGGGTGTTGGCTGGACCCGACAGGGGTAGTAGGCTGGACCCTACACAACCTGCTAGCTCTGTTCAGTCTAGAAGCCCTTCTTCGTTACACTCAGAAGAGCAGCATGCAGGGACGCGTTCGGATCACGAGCCATCTACTCTTCCTCACGACCCTACTGCTCTCGGTTCCTCTGCAGCCATCCATGCTCCTGCAACCTCTAGCCATCTTGATGGTCCTACAACTAGCCATCTCAAGCATGCACCTGCAACTAGTAATGACCAGAGTGTAACAGCAACTACTGGAACGCTAGCACCCCCACCCCCTACCCCCGCCCCCGTCGAAATTCCTCAGAAGACTGACTATTTGGTGTGTGAGCTGAATATTACTGACCTCAGCCAACTGACTATTTCACATGTCCGGTCCAAGACCCCCCAGGGTGTCGCCGATTGGTATCTCGCGCTGCCGGGCATGACCGAGGGTGCCCTCCTGATGCGCGTGCGGGCGGCGCTCGGCGACATGATCGAGACGGGTCGCGCACCCACTGCCGTGTGGGAGGCCCTGGAGCAGCTCAGGACCACATACGCTGCGAAGGCCATCAAGTCACCGACCGGCCTGCTGAAGGCGACCTTCCCCAATGTGGTTGCCGAGATCGCTGCTCGTAAGGCGAAGGCACCGCCCAAGGTCGACAAGGCGAAGAAGGGCGCGAAGGGCAAGGCGAAAGCGCCGAAGGCCCCCAGGAAGGCCAAGGAGGGCGGCGCTGCCTCAGCCGCACCTGCACCCACCCCAAAGGCCGAGATGGCCGTCAGCGACGCGCACAAGGCAGCTGCGGAAGCCCTCTGGCCGAAGGTCGAGACCATCCCCGGTGCGAGCCTTGATCGCCTCGCGCAACTCGTCGCCGACTACGGGCAGGGCAAGGTCGAGGTGGCGATCCAGCAGTACCACACCGGGGCAAGGAACAAGCACTGGGGTACCCTCGCCAGCTTCGCACGCAACGCGAAGCTCGACACGTCGACGAGGGCTGGCAAGCACGGGCGGAACGACGAGCGTTCGGCATACAAGAACTACGATCCCGGCCCGCGCCGGTCATCGGCAGGCGTCTCGGACGAGCGCCGCGCGATCCTGGAGCAAATCGCTGGTGCCCCCACCTGCAGGATCTGTGATGTCGACTACGTGTCCGAGCACGCGATCCTGACGTGCTCCGACGTCGGTCGGCTGAAGGCTGCCTACCCCGTCGCCGCACAGCTCCTCGACGGCAGCGCGGCCCTCTTCGATCCGGCCATCGACATCACGCTGAACAAGAACGCCGACATGGGGCGCACGCCGCGCCTGTACCTCATCGACCTGTGGGCGCGTGCCGTCGCGGAGGCGACGCCCGGCAGCTCCGACGCCGACAACCGCAAGCAGGTGCTCGATGCCTTCGAGCGCGAGATCGTTGCCGCCCTCCCGGAACTCCAAGCCGCCGACGAACGCCTGCGGGCTCGAATGAAGGTGATCGACGGCGAGCACGACAAACTGCTGGCCGGCTTGCCGCCGCGCGCGCCCGTCGCTCCTGTGTCGCCGGCCTACAAGTTGGGGCACGCGTTGGCTGCCACGCCGCTGGCCGGCGATAACTTCAAGCGCCTGCAGGAAGGCTTCATGCGGGTCGCCCACATCGAGGGCGTCTCGATGGCATGGCTGATCGAGCAGGCCGAGAAACTTGGTCATTCCGGCGCCATCGCTGTCCAACGCGGCATCGGTAGCCTGACGCAGTCGAGCAGCCAAGATCGCCCGACGCTGGAGGCCTACATCCGGAAGGGGCACGAGGCCATCCTGCAGAGCCGCCGCGACCGCAAATACTAATAGCCGACCACTGAGCCCGATCTAAATTATCGCACGCGAGTACTACACCACTTCTCAGACCGCGCGAACCGGGTCACCGCTCCCAGGGTGAAATTTCCTCTGGGAACGGCCGATGTCTGAGGACGCTTCTACAACTCGAAAGAAATCTCTGCGGGCGCCGTGTCGGCCGCCAGCAGCGCATCCGATCTTCGAGCCACACGCCTCCCGCGTCTCGTGGTACCCGCTCGCCGAACTCGTGAATGAGGCGGGCGCCTTCCTCGGCCGCAGCGACTACCACTCAGGCCGCCCCAGCCGCGAGCACGCGCCCTACCTCTTCATCGGCGGTCTGCGCCGCCAGGGTGCCGCGACCGGGCTGGTGACGATCCTGGTCGCCGAGGATGCCCGTCGAGTGGGCGAGAGGCCATCGTCGAGGCACACTACTTGATGTGGAGGCCTGAGGGCTCTAACGGGCCTAGAACCCGACGAGCCAGCGGGCCGCGCGCCAGAAGGTCGTCACTGTCGGGATCCCCGCCAGGATGGCGCCTGCCAGGAGAAGCGCCCAACATGCACTCGTGCACGCTCGATCGCTATGGTTTGAAATCACCCAATGGTAGAGGTAGAGCCTAGTTTCATTGTTCGAGTAACTCAGTTCTTTTCGCATCAACGCTGGGCTCATCAAGCGCCGAAGAGGGGCAGATGCCCCGTCGCTCCATGATGGCGGCGGCCCGGGCAGCGTCACGCGCTCCACCGACGCCTTGGCGGCTGCGAGCGAGACGTGTTTGGATGCGACCCCCTCGCTTAGAAAATCTTCGAGGTCCGCGTGACGCCGACAGACGTGCGGAACACGAATTTGATAGATGATCCACGCTACGAAAATAATGGCGCCTCCGAGCAGTAGCAGCGAGGCGTTCCACGCGATCGTCTCCCGAAGTTCAGCGCCGATGATCTTTCTGAGCGCTGGCTGCTCCTCGGCTTTCGCGATAACGAGGACGACTAGAGCAACCAGCGGCAGGCGGGCGAGCAGAGAGAGGACCGGGCTCTTCATCACCTTGGTAAGGTTGGCCCAGTTCGACTGCTCCTCGATCCACTCGCACCAACTTTTTGACCAAGCTGCCCACTCGTTCGAGTTCATGCCACCGCTCCCCCCGCCCGCGCGCCGGTCGGTGGCATCATGGGTGCCCGTGCGGGCTCGGAGCAAGTTGGATCTTCTTCTCGCCGCACCGACTGCATCGCATGCGCTCGGCGATGAGCAGGAGCGGCTCGTCCATCGAGACGCCCGTCGCCTCGGCGAAGGCCTCGGGCGGCATCACGACATCCCGCTGGCAGTGGCAGCAGTAGGACCAGACGTGGCGCCCGAGGCGCACGCAGTGGGAGAGGGTGACCTCGCGCCAAGCGTCGTCCTTCGGTCTCTTGTGGTAGGTCATGCCGCCTGTCGTGCCAGCATCGGCCGGCGCCAGCAAGTGACCCCTGCATTGAGATCTAACCGTCGCCGGACGCCGCTTCCTGCCGTCTCGATGGACCCTGTTCGGCGGGGCGGTGTCCCGTGTGGCCGATCGGCATCGTCAGCTCACGAGCAACCGCTGACAGCCCCACTCACAGCGGCTACTGTGTTGGAGAGCCCATCGATATCCTGCCAGGGGGCATTTCCGGTGTCGCGTATTTTCTTGTCTCATTCATCCGCCAACAACGCCGAGGCCATCGCGCTGCGCGATTGGCTTGTTGCCGAAGGTTGGAGTGACCTCTTTCTCGACCTCGATCCTGATCGCGGCATTGCAGCCGGCGAGAGATGGGAGCGGGCGCTCAACGAGGCTGCGCGCCGCTGCGAGGTCGTGCTGTTCCTGATCAGCAGGCAGTGGCTCGCGTCGCGCTGGTGCATGAACGAGCTGACGTTGGCGCGGCGGCTCAACAAGCGACTGTTCGGCGTGCTCGTCGAGGAAGGGCTCGCCATCGCCGACCTGCCGGCCGATGTCACCAGTCACTGGCAACTCGTCAACCTCGCCACCGGACGTGATCACCAGCAGTTCCGCGTGAGGCTCCCGGTCTCCGGTGAGGAGCAGCACGTCACCTACTCGCACGAGGGCCTTTCGCGCCTGAGGGCGGGGCTGCAGCGCGCCGGACTGCACGCGAGCTACTTCGCCTGGCCGCCCGAGACCGATCCGAAGCGCGCGCCCTATCGCGGCCTGCGTCCGCTGGAGCCGGCAAGCGGCAACTTGGATCGAAGCTGAGCCGGGTTCTCGACGAAACTGCACCCGGCCCAGCGTGTCCTCACCCAGGCCGGTGTGTGTCTCTGTAGACACGGAGCGCCCTGCGCATCGCAAATGTCGCGGAGGCGCTGTTGACACGCGAACCAGCGCCCGTTAATGAGAGGTTAGTTGCTTTGAAGTTCCCGAAGCTAGGACGCTCTACTTTCATTTTCCAACCGATGGGGTCGCACGATGTCCTTCCGAATTTCCAACGCGGTTGGTGCCGCAGTTTTGGCAATCTCGACATTCGCGGGTGTTGGCGGCGCCGCTGCGCAAGATGGTCGTCCGTTCAGTTGGACTGGTGTTTATGTAGGCGCGGGCATCGGTGCCGGCGCGATAAACCACAAGGTCGACATTGCTCCTTTTGCAACCTTTGATGGCGTGGGTGGCGAGGGTGTATTCGGAACGATCCAGCTTGGTGCGGATGTGCAGGTCGGGCAACGGTTTGTACTCGGTGTTTTCTTGGATTATGATTTTTCCGGCATCAAGACTGACGCGTCGCTAAATATCGGTGGTTTTTCGGCTACCGCCGAAATTCCTGTTGACGATATGTGGACAATCGGCGCGCGGGCCGGCTTCCTTTCGTCGCCGTCCACATTGTGGTACGTTGGCGCTGGTTACTCGCAGATGCAGCTCGGCGATGCATCGTTCGCGACGAACGTGGGCTTGGCAGGTAGCCTGCCACTTCCCGAGTTCAAAGGTTACTCACTGCTCGCCGGTGTCGAGTCGCAGGTCTGGAATAACTTCTCGCTCAAGTTGGAGTATCGTTTCACCCAGTTTGATCGTGAAAGCCTGTTCGCCATTCCCGGGTTGATCGATGTCGGGCTCGAACCGTCTATCCACGCTGCGCGTATGGTCGCCAGCTATCGGTTCAATTTTGGCGATCGCCATGTTGAGCCTCTGAAATAACACTTGATCCGGGCTGTGTGCTCGGTCTGTGGATGCGGGTCAGGGATGATGAGGCAGGAAGGCGAGTTTTGCCTTCCTGCCTCTTGTGTTTCTTGCCGAACATTGCGGGCTGGCTCGTGCAGACGTTTTACTAGTTGCGTGAACGTCCCACTTCACCGAATTTACGGGTTGGTGCCCCTGCAATGGCGTCCCCACGCTCGTGGAGAACGGGTTGGAGGCGAGCGGGGTAATGTCACCCGAGGAGCTTGGGAGTAGTGCCGCATGTCCCTCGCCTGGCGCGAAGGTGGCAGGAGGAAGTGGAAGTCCCAAGTCATCAGCTGCTGCGCCATCCTGGGAAACTGCTGACGCCTGTCGTCGCGCCGGATCGAGGGCTCTCTATGGCGCCCGCTGCAGTTGCTCACCGATGCTCGGGATGCTCACGCGGGTCCGCAGCTGGTACCGGTCGAACCCCTCGTGCGACATCTTGATAAGGTCGATGCCGCAGAAGTGTCTGTGGAAGTGACCAGGCGGCTCGCGTTCACGTTCGCTCGACAGCGCCGGGATGCGACGGCGCAGCTCGCGATCGTCAGCAGTATTTACCGGAAACCAAGCGCGTACTGGTCCGTCATGACCAGCGACCCTCCCAAGTTTCGGCCGGCTCCATGAGAGCCCAGAGCACGTGTGCACCTTGAGCGCGCACGAGCAGGCGCAGTTGCGAACGACGCGCTTGCTCGATCGTCTGCGCGTTGATGCGGATGCCGTTGTCGCCCGCATCGTCTGACTTGCCGGACGGCGTGCGCGCAGGCGTCGCTATTTCGTGAAGCCCGGCGCCAGCCACGCTGGGAACTT
>Ga0247831_1007933_pt1 | contig 11519 bp, 9 predicted proteins | sample LaCruzMarch2015__9_FD_192406 | JGI IMG/M metagenome (GOLD analysis project Ga0247831, IMG submission 192406) | Freshwater microbial communities from meromictic Lake La Cruz, Castile-La Mancha, Spain - LaCruzMarch2015_1m | ecosystem: Environmental > Aquatic > Freshwater > Lake | place: Spain...
AGGGCCAGAAATTTATTACAAGCTAAATTAAAAGCGATGGGAATAAGCCTCAAAGCAATGAAGTAAATCATTTAAGCAAAAAATACAAAACTGTTTTCGTAGAAACAAATGGACTCACAGAAGCCAAATAATTTTGAAAAAGAATGGCAAAAGGCACTTAATGATGCTTCTCTTGTTCCCCCAAGCGATATGTGGGAGCGAATTGAGCAAGATTTAGAGCGAAATAAACGCCGTCCTTTCTTATTTTTCTTTCGTCCATCAGCTATGGTTGCTGGTGTGGCTGCAACTTTAGTTTTGGCTTTGGGAGGAATCCTATTTTTCAATCAAAAAGAATTGAAAAAACCATTGGCTGTTATTAATAAAAAATCATCAAATTCTAAAAATATCAATGCTCAAAAAAATAAATCTGATTCCAAGATTGATAATTTTGCTTTAGCAATACCGAGTTCTGCCGAACTAAATCTTTCAACTGAAAATAATGCCACAAAGCAAACATTTGCTTTGTCCGAAACAGATATAAATAAACGTGTTTCTAACCCAAAGACATCTACAATAAACAATCAGTTGACAGCCTTAGCTGCGGCACGTTTTGCTAACTCTATTGATAAGGGTACAAATGAACCTGTAAGCAACAATCAACCATTGGGTAGTTATAATATACAAACACTTGATAATCAAACTAATAGAAGTATTTCAGTCGCTAAAAATGATAATGAAGCAATTGTAGATTTAGCTTTATTGAAATATCGTAACTGCCAATATTTAGGAAGCCGCTATACTTTGAAGAGAAATAAATTGGTATTTGAAGCACAAGTAACCGAAGCACCAGTTGTGGCATCAAACGATTCTAAATTTTGGATGGGTGTTCAATCGGGAGTTTCGCCTTTTGACCCTAATATGAAACTAGGCGGACTAAATACCGTTGCAATGGCACAAGCAGATGCTTTTGCCACTGCTTCCAACCGACCAATTTTGGGGCCTTCTCCATCTGTAAGCGAGCCGAAACCTAAGATTATGGTTTCTCCACCGCAAAATACAATTAAGTCGGGAATTGGCATTAATGCAGGAGTAGCGATGGGCTATAAAATTTCAAAAAAATGGAATTTTGAAAGTGGAATCAGATATTTACGTGGAAATTCAACTTTGAATAGTAATACTTATGCTTTCAAGCAGAATGGCTATGTGAACACTTTTTTTGCCAATTATTTGATGCAAAATGTAGCAAATCAAAGCGTAAAAATTACCAATGTCAAAATTAATACAGTAATTGCGGATGCATCACAATTTGGAAATCGCTATGAATATTTGATGATTCCGTTACAAATTGGTTATGAAATTGGTTTATCGAAAAAGCTTGCTCTAAACATTTTAGCGGGTATATCAACTGATATTTTCTTGCAAAATACCATTATCAATGACAATAGTATCGTACAAGAAAAAAGCACTTTTAATACATCAAGCAATATTTATAAGCCTTTGAATCTGAGTAGTTTAGGTGGTGTAAGAGCAAGCTACCTTATAAGTAAACATTGGCAGTTAAATTTAGGAAGCTATTATCAGCATTCCCTGTTTTCGGGTATTAATAACTCAACAGCTTTACAAATGCGTTTAAAAATGTTTGGCTTAAATTACGGCTTAAATTACCGTTTTTAAGCCAAAATATTTAATAAAGCTATCGAGCGTCGGCTACTTTAGCACGGATTAAATATTAAAGATTTTTGAGTTTTGAGGTAATCACATCCTCAATCAACAGCCTTTAATCATAAAATGCTAATTTTTAATTTCCTTCAATTTATGCTCGCTCATATAACTTAAATACTTCACAACTGCGGTCGCTTCTTCAGGTTTTATGCCAAGCGTTGGCATTTTTACATTGTATCTATAACTCGCAGGATTCTGAATAAAAGCCTTCAAATCATCAGTTTTCCAATATTCGGTTACGCTTTTCGGATAGTTTAGTTCTGGCCCCATTTTTCCACCGATTTTATTGATTGCGTGGCAAGTTTGACAGCGATTTTTAAATAATTCATAGCCAGCCAAAGTAGATTTATTTTTTGGTTTGAGAGCCTCATCGTTTTCGTGTAGCGGAGCAAGATGTATTTTTACTAAATTGTATGGCCATTTATAACTTACATCATCACCCGAGACACCTTCATAAACTACATAAAAAGGCTCCATTTTTGATTCTTGGCCATTTTTCAAGAGAATTTCCCAATCACGACCCTTTAGAGCATCGACATCACTTACAGCCAAAAACGCTTTTGCCGAAAGTAATATTTCTAAAGGCATTTCGGGTTTGTAGCCGTCCTCACACTCAAAAACCACTTTCAAATCAGCCGCATTCATTCTTTTTATTGATGAATATTTTTCTAAAATATCTTTCAATGGCAAAGCATTAAATCTCTTATTTTTATGATATACTGGGTCAGGCTTAATCGAAACAATTTGGGTAACTTTCAATAAACCTCTATCCCTTAAATCCAACAAATCAATTATTAATGAATCATTGGCCGGAACTTCTTCAATGGCCAACTTTGCAACTTGTAAAGAATCTTTATTTGCTTTTTTTTGTGAGCTATCACACGATAGATAGAGAATCGATAATAAAGTAAATGCAATAATTTTTTTCATAAATAGCTATTTTAAAAGTGGCCTTATATTTAATGATAAAAATAGTTAAAATGTTTTTTAAAATAGCGTATTATTCTTCTTCACCTAAAAAAATACTATATTTATACTTGATTAAATAAATCTTGACCTATGAGACAGACAAATCCGTGGCAGCACATTTGCAAACTGCTGCTTTTTATGAGTGTATTCACACAAACGCTTGCACAATGGCAAATTTCAGCCAAAAACTTCGACCCCAATAATTATTATGGTGTAACTGTGGCCAATGGTATGGTCGGAATTACGTCTTCACCCGACCCACTAAAAGTAAAGGAAATTGTACTTAATGGCACTTTCGACACTTACGGTCGTGGGCGTGTTGCCAATATCATGAAGGCATTTGAATTTGCTAACATGGAATTAATCATTGATAATCAGATGATTAACCGTAACAACATTAGTAATTTCGTCCAAACAATTGATATGCAAAATGCCATTTTTACTACCACTTTCGATATGGGAAATAAGGCATCCGTCAAATCAAATGTGCTTGCACTTCGCCATTTACCACATTCAGCATTGATTGAAATGGAAATCACCGCCAAAGAAGCCATTGAATTTACGCCCATCAGCATCATGCAAACGCCCGATATGTTGCGTGATGTACAAAATTTCTTTCATACCATCGACCGTCCCCATTCATTGATTCCTCTGATGACTTCAGTGGCTAAAACTCCGACTGGAAAACATACGATTGCGGCCTCAAATTCTTTTTTATTTGAAGAAGAACGAGGAAAAGAACCACAGTTGATTCACGAAGAATGGGACAATGGAATGCACCGAATGAAGTTTACGAAAAAGCTAAAAGCGGGTGAAACCTACAAATTTTCGGTAGTTGGTTCGGTCATTTCGACCGCCCACGTAACCGACCCACACAATGAAGCCGAGCGTTTGACAATTTTTGCGGCACTCGAAAAACGTGAGCGTTTACTCAAAAAACACAAAGAAGCGTGGGCAAATCTTTGGGAGTCAGACATCATCATTGAAGGCGACGATGAAGCTCAACGTGCGGCACGTTTTTCTTTGTATAATCTTTATTCGTTTTGCCGTGAAGGACAAGCATATAGCCTCTCACCTATGGGTTTATCAGGTTTAGGCTATAATGGTCACGTTTTTTGGGACACTGAAATTTGGATGTTCCCTCCGCTATTGGCAATGAAACCCGAACTGGCAAAATCATTACTCGAATATCGTTTTGAGCGTTTGCAAGCTGCTAAATATAATGCCAAAGCACATGGGTATCAAGGTGCGATGTTTCCTTGGGAATCTGATGATTCTGGGCAAGAATCTACGCCTGTTTGGGCATTAACGGGGCCATTTCAGCACCATATCACAGGCGATGTAGGCTTTGCGTTCTGGAAATATTATCAAGTCACGAAAGACAAAATTTGGTTAAAAGACCGAGCCTACCCGATGCTCAAGGAAGTTGCAGATTTTTGGGTAAGCCGTGTAGAAAAAGGAAATGATGAAAAATATCACATCATTAATGTTGTATGTGCTGATGAATGGGCCGAAAATGTGGACGACAATGCCTATACAAACGGTATGGCCAAAGAAGTTTTAGGCTTTGCCAACCAAGCCGCAAAAGAGTTGGGGCTGCCCGAAAACCCAAAATGGAAAGAAGTTCAAGATGGACTCATAATTTTAAAGTTTCCTGATGGAACAACTCGTGAACACGCATCGTATAATGGTGAGCCAATCAAGCAGGGTGATGTAAATTTACTTTCGTATCCGATGAAGCAAATCACTGACCCACAGATAATTAAGAAAGATTTAGATTTTTATTGGAAAGTTTTGGCTGATAATCTTCCAGGAAGAAAAGGGCAAAGCCCTGCAATGGCACATGGTGTTTTTTCTATTTTAAATGTTCGTTTGGGAAATACTGAAACGGCTTATAAACAATATATGGATAGCTACAAGCCTAACGAAGTTCCACCATTTGGAGTTTTGGCTGAAACCGCTGGAGGAACAAATCCTTATTTTTCGACGGGAGCAGGTGGATATTTACAAACACTCATCAATGGTTGGGGCGGACTTGATTTTACCGATGCAGGTATTATCCAACTAAAAACAAAACTTCCAAAACATTGGAAATCATTAACATTGAAAGGTGTTGGAGTTGAGAAAAAAACTTTTATTGTGAAATAAGCAGTTTTTGAATAAGTGTCATTACAAGATTAAAAGTGGCACTTATTCAAATTTTTTATCATAAAACGCCTGTTTGTCTTCATATTAATGGTTTTAGTTAGGCTGAATTTTAATTCAGGATGTGTGTCTACCGCTCTCAGAACGGTATTAAAAATTATCGTCTTGAATGATTTTTTGCTCATTCTCTACTGCCGTTTTAAAAACGGCAATTCCTTTGTGGCTAACATAACGACTGATTGTTCCACTACGGTTTTAAAATCAGACGAACTTGCCTATAATTCACCTAACTGGGAATAATTTAAAAATGAAATAATAAAGCCAAGTAAGCCTAAATAATCTGCATTTGTTTCATCAAAAACAAGGCATTCATATTTTTTGTAACTCCCTCACGGAGTTTATAATCAAAACTCATAACATCATTTTCAATATTTACCTCGAAACAAATATTCTTTATCTTATCTGGAAATTTTCCAGCCATGTTAGTGAGTGCTAAATCGTGGGTTGCAATGAGTCCATAGCATTTATCAAAATTCATAAGTTTTTCTAAGAAAAGTTCAGACCCCTTTAATTTATCCGTAGAGTTAGTGCCCTTCAATAATTCATCTAAAATAATGAATACGTGCTCATCCCGTTCTAATAATTCTACAATTTCTTTTAAACGTGTAAGTTCTGCATGAAAGTATGATTTCCCTTCACTTATGGAATCATCTATTCGCATACAAGTAAAAATAGGCATTGGTTTAAAAACAAAACTTTCAGCACAAACTGGGCAACCAATCATTGCAAGTACAAGGTTAGTACCGATAGTTCGTAAAAATGTACTTTTCCCTGCCATATTGGCACCCGTAACGATGAAGAACTGTTCACTATTTTCAATCTGAAAATCATTATATATGCGGTATTCTTTGTTAATTAAAGGGTGTCCTAAATTACTACTGCTAAATATATTTTTTTCAGATACTTTAGGAAATATATAATCAGAATTTGCATCATGAAAACATGCCATACTGACAAGCACTTCAAAATGATTCAAAACATCAAATGATTTTAATAAATCTTGTGAGTATTTTTTTTTCCAAATCTCAAAACGATAAGCACATTGATAATCCCAGAAAAAAAAGGTATTTAAAATCAGTCCACCAATTATATTACTTCTTAAATTGAAAGCATCACCAATACCTACTAATTTTTGAAGTTTCTCAGATATTTGGGGTAGTGTTTTTAAATTATCTTCCGTAAATTTCTCTTCTTCTATTAATCTGAATATTTCTATGTATCCTTTCAGTTGTGGAATTGTAATACAAGCATCGAAATATGTTTTTTTAATGTTTTTTCTACTTAATCCAGCTAATAATAATTGTGTAATAGTAATAAATGTATATAACTGGATTGGTAGAACTCCTATAATCAAAAACCAAAATGTAATGATATTGAGAATTGGGACAAACCAAAGAAAGAATTTATATTTAGAAAAATAGGCAAAATCTCCGATTACTAACCAATTTTTCAGCTTTTCAAATCTTTCCTTATTCTTTGGAAGAAGTTGACCAGTTGCTAAAAAATCTACTCTCCATTCTATTTTATTTTTTAATTCTCCAATACTCATTTGTCTCGAAACAATTTCTTTTTTTTCTAGTGAATGCGTACCAAGAGAATGAGCAAGTTTATTTATTCCTCCTATTGTAAAACACCGATTTAATAATTGAAAAAGTGATTTGTTTCCAAAAATATCTAAATCTGTCGAAAAATTATGACTACTATTTTTAAATTCTGAACCATTTTCAAATTGATTTATATTCCCCTTTGAAGCTAATAATTCATTTTGACAAACATTAATTATTGCCTTAAAATTCGTGTTTTTTCTTAGAAGTTTTTGATCTTGATAAACAAAAAATAGGAAAAGTATAAAACTCGAAATACAGATAGTTACTGGAATGAAGTTTATCCCATTTCTACTTATGTAAAAAATTGAAATAAAAAATATCACAGCAAACAAAAGCCTTGCAAAGGCAATTAAGTTACTGTTTTTCTGTGTTATTTTTAATGTTTTTTCAGTTTGAGATAGAATTGAATCGTATGAAGTCATTTGATTTTTATTAAAAAACGAGCGAAATATGAAGTTTCGCTCGTTAAAGTAAGATTTAATGAATTTATTGCTTACTAATCAAGCCTTTACATTCTTTGGTACACCACCACCACCATAATCACCAAATATCCAACTGTATTTTGTAAATGTGTATAGGAAAGGTGGTGTACCACCATCAACTTCTTCCTTCTCAGTGGCTTCCATTTCAACTACGTCATACTTTTCGATGTCTAATTCCAACGTTTGCATAATTTCTAAAATTTAAAAGTTAAAATTTAATACTCCAAACTTCTGCAGCTGTTTGTTGGTTCAAAAGTCATATTTAATCTTTAAATTGTCAAATTTTATTAGGACTGAATTATTCCTATGAGGAATAATTTATGAATGTACCATTTAATAATTTTTTTGCTTGTTTTCAAAAAATTTTTCCTGTTTTTTCTTTTATTTGCAATACTTAAATTTTTATTTACAAAACAACCGCTGCAACAATGAATAATATCACCACAAAATTCCGAACGCTCAGAGAACTCCATAATTACAAACAAGATTACGTTGCTTCCATATTTGGTATCACTCAAGCGGGGTTGAAATTGATAAGAAAACCTTTGCGGTGAAACAATCAATAGTTTTTGAATAAGTTCTACTTCAAAATCTAGTGGCACTTATTCAAATTTGTTATCATAAAACGCCTTCAAACTGTTCCATCCAAAGACGGTTGTAAACTCCTTCTTGATAAAGCAAGTTTTCGTGTGTGCCTTCTTGCACTAATTTTCCGTTGGCAAGCACCAATATTTTATCAGCATTTTTGATGGTACTCAACCGGTGAGCAATGATAATGATTGTTTTATTTAAACTTCGTAGTGTTTGAATGGTTTGCTGAACGTATTTCTCCGAAATTGTATCAAGAGCAGAGGTGGCTTCGTCTAAAATCAATATTTCTGGGTTACGATATAAAGCTCGTGCGATGGCTAAACGTTGGCGTTGTCCAACCGAAAGACTTGCTCCATTTTCGCCAATGTGGGTATTATAGCCGTTTGGTAGTTTTTCTACAAATTCACTAATTCCGAGTTGACTGCAAATGAATAAAATGCGTTGCATATCTGGTTCAAAATCTCCAAGAGCGATATTTTCAATAACCGATGCCCCGAATAAATCAATTTGTTGCGGTACTACACTCACGATACTACGGAGGTTTTCATTATGAATGTGCTTGATGTCATAATCACCAATCAGAATATTTCCACCACTCAACGCATATAAGTTTTGCAACAACGACATCAACGTAGATTTGCCCGAACCGCTTTCTCCAATCACTGCCGTAATCTGTCCTTTTTTGAGCGTAATTGTCATATTATCAAATACTTGTACTCTCGTTCCGTAGCGAAACGATACATTTTTAAACTGAATATCTCCTACCATTTCGGGCCTAAGTTCAACTTTATTTTCGGTGGCTTCTCGTTCCAAGTCCATAATTTCAAACAAGCGATCTGCCGCAATAAGTGCCTCTTGAATAGTCCTATTTGAGCCAATCAAGCCCATAGCAGGGCTTGTAAAATAACCAATCAAAGAGTAAAAAGAAAGTAATTCGCCTGGGGTAAGTTGCTGGTCAATGACAAAAGTTGTACCAAACCAAAGTAATAGAATGGTAAAAAGTCTGGAAATAAAATCAGTGATGTTGCCAATAAAAATGCTGGTTTTGCTTGACTTAAAAACGGTTTCGAGTAGCCTAACGAAATTGGTTTCGGTTTTGAGGTTGGCATAAGGCTCAATGCCAAAACGTTTGATTGTGGTAGCGGCATTCAGAGATTCGACTAATTGAGCCTCTAATTCTGCCGAATTTTCCATTAATTTTCGCCCTTGCCGGCGGTTGATATAATTGCTGATAAAGTAAATAATGACATAAAACGGAATAATTGCCAATAGCATTGCCGCCAATTTCCAATCGTAAGTAAACATTAGACCAAACGAAAACAGCACGATGAAAATATTGACCGCCAAACCGATAATCACATCATTGATAAAAACCCGAATCTTGACGGCATCGTTCACCCTCGAAATGATTTCACCTACCCGCATCGTATCAAAAAACTGTTGTGGCAGTTTTAGCAGATGTTTATAATATCCCAAAATCAGTTGTGCATCTATCTGCTGGCCAGTTTTGAGAGCAAAAATACTTTTAGCCGTACCGATGATAGTCTGCAAAACTAAAATAATAATCATGCCGATACTCAGCAGATTGAGCAGGTTTTTATTGCCTTCGATGATTACATTATCTGTGATTTTTTGGATATAAATGGAGGTAGAAAGCCCCAAAATGGTATAAACGGCAGCCCCTACTAAGGCTTGGAGCATAACAGTAGCGTGTGGACGTAACAATGTCCAGAATCGGCGAATGACCGATATTTTTTCGTTGCGAACTTCAAATGCTTCATTGGGTAATAACAAAACCAAGACACCCGTCCATTGTTTGGCAAATTCTTCGATGGATTTTTTATGCATTTTTCCATCGCCAGGGTCCATTATGGTGATGTGGGTCTTAGAAACTTTGTAGATTACCACATAGTGCAGAAGCCCACCACCAGAAGGAGTAGTGATTTGAACATGAGCAATGGCAGGTTTTGGTATTTTTTCGAGGCTTTCGAGTGTGCCTTTTACGCCTTTTGCCTGAAAACCAAGTTTTTGGGCGGCTTCAATCAGGCCGAGAACGTTTGTGCCTTTTTTATCGGTACTGGCATATTGGCGTATGCGAGCAATGGGTAGCCGCAGGCGGAAATGAGCAGCCACCGAAGCCAAACAAGCCGCACCACAATCTCGTAAGTCGTGTTGTTTTATTTTGATAGACATAAATCTAAACCTTCATTTTTTGCTTGATACTGCAATAAAATAGCCAAAAAGCAAGCAAACAATGCTTATTTTATGAAGTTGGGGAATAATTTATGAGTGAAAGGTTAGTCTGCAAGTTTATCAAAAAATGATTTGAAACTATTCCATTGATATTTTTTGTAACAAATTCCTAAAAAAATAACTAAAGCCAAAACCATACAAATCGACATACTTACTGTATCATAGTCTTTTATATAATAAATTGTACTGGTTTGTAATGCTGATGCAGAATACCCTATAAAAATTGCTGAGTAAAGATTATTGATAATATGAACTCCGATAGCCAATTCTGTGCCATCATCCATAACAGTCATTATTCCTGCTGCAAAACCTATTAATATATAATTTAGTATAAATACATACCCAAATGCTTTGAGTTCAGGATTCGCCAAGTGTAATAATCCAAATAATATTGAGGTAATTAATACGGCCAACCACGGACGTTTGGTAGCCCACGTAATACCTTGTAAAAAATACCCTCTCATCAATAGTTCTTCACCTGCTGACTGAAATGGAATTAAGACTAATGAGATAATCAGATATTGAAAAAAAGTATTTGCATCAAACACAAATTGGTATGATGAAGGGTTTATTCCCCAACTAACAAATTCAAATAAAAGAGTAATACTACCAAAAACACCCATTGCCCAAAAAATGCGTTTCCATCTGATTTTTGTTGCATTGATGAGCGAATACCCCGAACGCTTGTGTACCCATTTAAGCACTAAAAATGTACTAAAAACCATCATGGCACTTGGTACTATCATCTGCAAATAACTCTGATAGGTATTTGGTTTAGGTTTTGATAAAATTACGAATGCTGGTACACTAAATATACCTGCTAAAATTACCATACATATAGGTACAAAAATGTAATAATACCATTTATTTGAGCCTTTGGGTGTTGAAAAGAAGGTTTGAGTAGGCATAGATTGTGTATGATTTTTAGGGTTTTTTATTTAGAAAAAGTGTAAAACTGGATTGTTTTTTTGCTGTTTTAAAAACGGCAATTCAATTGTGGCTAACACAACGAATGATAGTTCCACTACGGTTTTAAAATCAGCCTAACTTACAAAACACTTCGGTTGAGTGGGTTACAGACCAAATCCGATGGTATATTCCCAAATTACTCCCAGTGTATTAAATAAAGAGTGAAGTAAAATTCCGTACCCAAAACCATATACAATACGAATATAGCCAAATAAAAATCCACTAAAAGTCTGAGTCATAGTAATAAAAGGAATGTAAGGCAAGTGTGTGCTATCTATATTATAAGTAAAAATGTGTATTAAGCCAAAAAGTATTGAAACACCATAATATAGCCATCTGAAATAAGGTTTGTTTCGATTCTCGCCCAGTGGAAATCTAAATAACCATTCCTCAATTAATGGGGCAATTATAATAGCAGATATGACGGTTAAAACAATATCTTCACCCTGCTTTTTGGATGTTAATGTGTTGAATAAACCAATTTTCTCGGCAAGTGCCACTGGATACCATAGAATAATACCACTGATAATAAAATGTATCAATAAAAAATATAGGCACACATCTCTTAATTTGTGCCTAGAATCACTATTTGGATAAATCGGATTACATGGATTTTTGACAAATTGAAAGAAGGCGAGCAAAAGTCTTTTAAATTTTAGCATATATAAAAAAAGTTTTAAAAAGTAGTAGAAAAACAAATCATTTTCTACTACTTTTTTAGTTACTTAGATGGACAAGGCTT
>Ga0247831_1007937_pt1 | contig 11516 bp, 5 predicted proteins | sample LaCruzMarch2015__9_FD_192406 | JGI IMG/M metagenome (GOLD analysis project Ga0247831, IMG submission 192406) | Freshwater microbial communities from meromictic Lake La Cruz, Castile-La Mancha, Spain - LaCruzMarch2015_1m | ecosystem: Environmental > Aquatic > Freshwater > Lake | place: Spain...
TCAATGCACCTCCTCTGCCAAGGCTGTGACAAATGCTGACGCGGCCTAATCGCTGTGTCGGCTGCCTTCCTAGGAAGAAAAATTTCTGGAATAGAACCACTGGAAAAAGTGGAGCCGGCTAACGGACTCGAACCGTTGACCTACTGATTACAAATCAGTTGCTCTACCAACTGAGCTAAGCCGGCCTTGTCTGGGAGAAGACCGGGGAGGGTTTATCCGGGTTATTGGCGGAAGGCAATCGAAAATCCGGCTCTCACTTACCGCCGGTGCCGGGGAGGAAGCGGTAATAGACTTCCAGCATTAGGGTAGCGAGGCAGGTTGCCATATGGACGTTGACCGCGCCGTGATTACCGCCACCACCCTTATCCCATGAGCCATCGGGTTTCTGGCCTTTCAGCAGGGAACCACGGAAACGGAGGTTGTATGCCTCCCATTCCTTACCGCCTGCGTTGATCATGGCCTGAGCGTTGTAGTAGTGATAGTAGAGGTTCGCGGCGGGCCAGGCGAATTCGGAGTTTTCATCGATCCACTTCACGCCCTTTTTGGCCGGTTTAGAATTTTCCTCGTCCCATATCTGGAAGGCGAGCACGCCACCGCCCGTCAGGCCGGGGCTTTGTTTCGGATCGCTGCGGTATCCGATCGCGCCGTCGGTGCCTTGCACTTTTTCGAGCCACTCCAGCGCTTTGCGAGAAGGCTTTTTGAACTTGCTGGGGGACCACAGGCCGGTGTGCTTACCGGCCTTCATCGCCTGAATCTGCCAGAAGCCGACGGAGTTGTCCCCACCCGATCCGGTGAACTTGTAAACCCAGCTGCCCTCTGGGGTCTGGCCATCCATGATCATATCGATCGACTTCTTGGTGATGGTGTCGAGTTGGGGGATTTTGATCTTGAGTTGGTTGCAGAAGGTGTAGGACTCGGCGAGGGCGTAGGCCGCGATGCCGTGGTCGTAAACCCATTGGATCGAGGTGGCGTCTTTGTTGGAAAGCCTACCGTCGTTCTTCATTCCGATGTCGATCAGGTAAGTGATACCTTTGAGGACGGTCTCGCCGTATTTCGGGGATTGCGGGGTTTCGCAGTGGCCGAGAAAGGCAAGGAGCGCGAAACCGGTCATGGCGACGGGATGGTCTGTCGTCCAGCTTCCATCGGGATTCTGGGTGGCTTGCAGCCAATCGAGGGCTTTCACCACGGCTTCCTCGCACTGGGGCGTGCCGCCTTCGGAAAGCAAACGAGCCATACGCTCGGCGGGAGAACAACGCTTGCCGAATGTGGCGAGGTTCCCTTCGAAACGCGGGCCGCTGCCAATGCTATCGCCAACGCCTCTGGGGCCGAAGTCGTCGCCATCGCCGTAGTCAGCGCTGGGTGCCAAGACGACCACATCGGGCACGGGGATGGAAACGGTGGAAACGGTTTGCACGGCGATGACCCTTGTCTGAGAAGCGCTCGCTGCGGGCGGGGTAGGCTTGCGTTTGAGCGGATCCGCGACGGGGTGGGGTTTGATCGGGGGCTCGTCCGTAATGCCGGGATCGTGGATCACCTTTACGGTAGGTGATTGCTGGAAGATCGGTGGTAAAAGGAAGATGCTGAGAACCAATGCGATCACCACAATCGTCAGGATCGCGATGACCGCCGAGGATATCGTGGAGTTCCGCTTCTGTGCGTTCAGGCGCTCTTGCGCCTCTGGGCTTAGGTTTGCGTGGATGCTCATAGTGCTGGTGAAACGCACGGTGAGCCGATTTCCTTAGGGAAATTTTCAGAGGGGGAGCACACGCGCCCCCGCGTGTTGCGGAGTGCGCCCTCGCTCTCCGCTTGCTGGAATGATCGCGTGCGCCACAAAGCAAAAATAACACCCCGTCAGAAAGTCGCGCCGATGGCGAAGTGCCATGTGCCGCCGGGTTCGCCGAGATCCTGGGTGAGGTTGTGGCCGTATTCGAGGCGCACCGGGCCGATGGGGAGATCGAGCCGGAGGCCGAGGCCGGCGGCGAGTTCTAGGCCGTCTTGGCGGATGCCGGTGTAGTTGCCGGTGACCGCGCCCGCATCGACGAAGGCCACGGCGGTCAGCGGGCCGGTGATTGCGCGGCTGAGTTCCGTGTTTACGCACCAGCTGAAATCGCCGCCATACGGATTGCCGCCGAAGCTGGGGCCGAGTTCCCTTTCCGGGAAACTGCGGACACTGCGCGCGCCGCCGTTGAAGACGCGCAAGTCCACCGGCAGGCTTTGCATGTCTTCCGTGGGGAAAACCCAGTTCGCGAAGCCGCCGATGCCGAGGAGGTGGTTATCGCCCAACGGAAGGTAGTAGCCGCCGTTCATTCCGACCTTCGCATAGGTTTCCATCTGCTCGCCGATGGCCGCGCCGACCTGAACGGGGATGCCGAAGTGCCAGCCGGATTTCGGCAGGATCGCGCTGTCGCGGTGATCCCAGGTGTGGGTGAAAGCGACGCGGACATGGTTGTAATCGGTTTCCCCGAGGAGGTTGGAGGGCAATTCATCGTCCGTGACCGTGAGAAACGAATATCCGAGCACCAGCTCCATCTGGCGGCGGGGGGAGGGTTGCCATTTCCATGCGCTCTCGAATCCCGACTCGAAGGATGTGTAGCCTTCGAATGCTTTCACGAGCGAATACAGCCGGAGCGTATGCGCCGTTTCCGAGCCACGCCACCAAGGGTTGGTGAGCTTCACCTCGCCGAGCGCGCCGCGTCCGCTGAATTCCATACCGGCGGAAAACCCCTTGAGGCTGCCGCGGAAATTTCTGTCGGTGTAGCCCGCGCGGAACAGCGGCCCGTAGAACGTCTCCGCCCCCGCTGCGAGGCTGATCTCCCTCGCCTTGGCCTCCCGAAAATGGAGGGTCGCATCGATCCGTTTACTAGAAACCTCGTAGGTCTCCACCAGCACGGATTCGAACGCGCCGGTGGCGAGCAGGCGCTTGACCTTCGCGTTCATCGCCGCCTGGTCGTACCACTCACCTTCCAGCGGCTCCATGATGCGCTTCACGCGCGGCGGCTGGGTGAGTTCAAGGCCTTCCGCATGAACCTCCAGCAAGCGCACCCGGGTGCCGAGATCGATGAAGAACGTGGGCTGGTAGGTGGATTTCCGCAAAGTGCCTTCCATGCGTATCTTCGCGTCGGGATAGCCCCGGCTGATGAACGCCTCCTCCATCGCGGCGCGCAGGCCGTTGATTTTCTCGGTCGTCGCCCACTCGCCGATGAAAGGCTCCCACGTCGTCGCCGCGCGCTTCACGCCGCGCCCGTCCGGGCTGAAAACGGTGGGTTTCGCGATTTTGAAACGCGCGCCGCGATCCACCGTGATGGTGACATCGACCTTGCCCGATTTCGGGTCTGTCACGCGATCGCTTAGGATCGCATCCGCATTCCAATGGCCTTCCGAGTGGAGCTGCTGCTCGATGTAGCCTAGGCCTGTTTCCACATCCTCCTCACGGAAAGCGGGTGCGCCCGCGCCGAACGGCATGTCCTTCTGGGCGGGCAGCGCGTAAAGCTTCGCGAGATGTTTCGCATCGCCTTCACCGGTGATCGTGACTTTTCCGAGAGAGAGTCTCGCGCCCTCATCGACGATTAGCGCGATGCGATCCGGCGCCACGACCTTCGGCGTGACCTTCGCCTCGTTGTAGCCGTCGTTGTGGAGGATTTCCGTGAGTAGGAAAGCGGCATCGGCGGCGCGCCATGAGCTGGCGGATTTTTCGCGGACATAGACTAGCCGGTCGCCCATGAGCTGGAGGACTTCGCGCTCGCTCTTGCTAGTCATGCCGCGGATCTCGATGCGCGTCTTCGCCAACGCAGCACCGGCAAAGGTGAGCGCGCCGACGAGAGCGAGGATGGAGGGAGGGAATTTCATCGGAACCTGATCCTCCATATCGCCATCACCCGCTGATCGCCTTCCGCGGCGAGGCCGGCGGTGATGTATAGTTTTTCGCTCAATTTCAAGGTGGCCGAGCTGTAGGAATCCGAATCGTAGGGATCCGATTCCGCGAGGCTGAAATTAACCTTATCCAACAGGCCGAGCAGCGGGCGGAGGCGTTTACCGAGGGGAAACCTACCGCGCCGCATTTCCTCGACGAGGAGCTGCATCGCGCGGGAGGACGCGGCCTGCGAATCCTCCAGGCCGGCGGAGGTGGTGCCGGTGGCGAGCAGGGTCATGATCTCGTTTTCAGGAAGCGGCGGCTCGGAGGTGAGCACGAGCTGGGGATCAGACAGGCGGCCATAGGCATAGACCTGGACGCGATACGGTCGCGGCTCTGCCGTGCCGCGAATTTCCAGGGTGGGATCGAAGCCGTTCTGCGGTGTGAAGGTGAGGAAGCCCTCACGCACCTCCAGCGTGCTGAAAGGTAAACGCGCGACCAGCTCGGCGATGCGCACTTTCCCCTCCGGTTTCGGATCGAAGAGTTTTCCGGAAACCCTCAGCCCCACATCCACGCGGCCCCGGCCGAGGTTGCCGCGGATCAGGATGGGATCGACGGTTTCCACCGCGACATCCATCGTCCATGCATCGAAGGGAGCCGGCAGAACCGCCCCGATGTTGGCCGGGGCATCTACCTTCGGCAGCGAGGCGGCGGCGGGGCCGAGGAAGGGCTTGCCGATGGGCAGCAGCTCGATGTCTTTGAAAAACACGCTGTCGATGATGCCCACTTTGCCGCTCAGGCGGGAATCGGCCATGGTTCCCTTGAGGTTGAGGTCGGCGTTCGCGCGGACGATCAGGAATTCGTTCCTCAACAGCGGCAGGCCCTCGCCTTTCACGCTCACATCCAAGGGCCCGAGCCCGTTGCCCGCCGCGTTGGTGAGTTCCAGGGTGCCGTTGATCTTGAGATTACCGCCCGCGAGATCCTCCACCGCGCCTTTCACCGAAACCTTTTTCATGTCCGCCACCACATCGAAGCCGACGCCGCTGAGTTCCGGGATCGCCTTACCTTTCATGCGCAGTTTCCCACCGCTGAGGTTCAGCGAACCATTGACCATCGGCTCGCCGATGGTGCCCGCGATCACCACTTTCCCGGTCGTCACGCCGGCCAGTTCCTGCGCGCTGGGGATGATGGATTGGAAACGGGAAAGCTCGACGCGCGGCAGGTCGAGCGAGCCTTTGATCTCCTCCGCCATCAGCGAATCGGGATTCTCCGCCCATTTCTTCGGTAGGAAAGCCATCTCCGCCTTGAAGCTCGCCGGGGCGTAATCCAGGGCTACCGCCTCGGCGGAAATGTCCACGCGTCCGTCGCGCGCCTTCAGATTTACGGTGACATCGGTCTTCGGGATCCCGCTTTTGCCGGGCACGCTCACATCGCGGATCTCGACAAGGGCATCCGCCTCGGGAGCGGCGAGGCTGCCTGCGATTTTCAGGCCGAGTTTTCCGGTCGCCTTTTCGTCGATCTGCTCTAGGCCCGCGATCCACGGCCGCAGCTTGGCGAGCGGCAGGGTTTCCGAGTCGAGCGTCAGGTCGAGCGGGCGGGTGTCGTTGGCGAGGAATTCATCGAGCTTCGAGAAATCCCCTGGCACCGGCAGCGTTCCCCTTCCCTTTGCGAGTTGCTGTTCGCCATCGAGCCAGACGAATTTTTCAAGCGAAAGAAGCGTGTCGGCGAGCTTCGCATCGAGCTGAATGGTCTGCCCCTCCGTCTGCACCACCAAGCCGCTGACATCCGCCTTTCCCGGCCAGTCGTAGGTGATCTTCGCCGCCTTCGCGGAAACGGGTGGCCGCGGCGTGCCGTCGGGAGCTGTTAGATCCCATGTGCCGTCCAGTTCCGTGATCACGCCACGCAAGGTCATATCTTTTAGAATGCCGGAGCCTTCCCATTTCATCGAGACCACCCCGCTGCCCGGCGAGACGATGCCCGCGCCTTCCAGCCACGGCGCGATACGCGCGCTGTCGAATTTTTCCAGCGTCTGCCGAGCCTCATACGCCTGCGTTTCCAGCGTGTATTTTCCGGAAAACTCCAACCCGTCCGCCGCGAGCCGCTTCACGCTGACCACGCCGTCCGCGAAGGCCGCGTCGAGCTGGATCGGGCTGGCGTTCGCTTCCTTCGCCGACAGGGTCAGCTCTGCAGCCGCGCCGCCGAATTTCATTTCCCGCAGATCCACCGCCCACTTCCCGGAGATTTCACTGCTGGGGAATTTCTTGAAATCATTTGGCAGTTTCAGCTTCGCATCCAGCGCCCTCAGCACCCGGGACACCTCGGCGATGTTGAAATTCCCCTCGATGCGCTCCAGCCCGATCTTCCCTTGCTCGATGCCGCTGCGATCAAACTCCCCTCCCCCATCGATGCTGAAATCGGAACCCAGCGAATTGCCCGCCACCCTTAAGGAAAATTTCCCCTCCGCGATGGCCACCCCCACCGAGGTCTCCGGCACGTCCCAGCCGTCGTAGGAAAATCCCTCCGCGAAAGCTTCCGCCGAGCCCACCGCTTTTGTCCAATCCGGGAACACATCCCTCACCTCGACCGCCAGCGAAGTCATCCGCCCTTTCAAAGGCATGCCTACGCCCAGCCCGGCCATGGGATTTCCGAAATCCAGCGCTCCTTCTGTTAGATCCACACGTACATCGCTGATCCCCTCGCCGACATCCAGCCACAGTATCGCACCGAACACACGAAACTCGCCGTTCGCGGAGACCGCGCCATTTTCCGGCAATAGCAGTTCGAAATTGCGCACACCCACCTTCGGCAACAGATCGAACCTGCCCAGCGCGAGCTTCCCGTCCTCCCACACGATGCCGACTTTCTGGGAAAGCAAAGTCCGCCCCGAGGCGTCGGTGATCGTGCCGACCGCGAACTCGATGAGATCCGCGTCGGGCTTGTGGGAAAGCGAAGCACCGGTGACCTCGACCACGCGCTTGCCGTCCTGTTTCGCGGAGACGCTCATGTCCGAAAGATCGAGGGCGAGCGGTATGAATTTCTCCCGCGCCATCGCCAAATCCTTAGCCAGTTCCGGGAAGTCCGGCGGCTCCTTTTCCTTTTTCTCCGACTCCACCACCCGCAGATCCACATGAATCCCTGAGCCAGAAATCCCGCGCATCTTGCCCTCGATCAGCTCAAGGAAATGGTAATCCGTCACCAGCCTGTCCACTGCCAGCCGCTCCAACGCACCCTCCACCGAGGTGATTTCAAGGTCATACACCTCCACCCCGCCCAGCAGTGTGCCGCCTAGGCGCATTTCGCCTGACATCCCCGCCTTCGCCATGAAATGCGCCGCCACCTTCGGCCCCAGCCAGCGCATCCCCGGACCGTTTAGCCAGGCCAAGGTGACGATAAGAAAAAACAGCCCGAACAACGTAATACGGCCAAGCCAACGCAAGCATCCACCACGTTTCCGGGGGGGCTTTTTCACATCGGCTACCACATCGCTCACCGCACCACCCTAGACCAACAAGCTAGGAACACCATAGTAAGATGAGGTGCCGCAAGGAGTTTGCTTTCTGCGGGAAGCCCCTGAAAAAGCCATTGCGTCGGTCCTGCCTGCCTGTCGTAGCCTTGGCGAAAATTGGAGGGCCGGGAAATGGGGTTGATGAAAACTCGAGAAAACTGGCAGAACTCGCAGAAATGTTGTGATGAAGCATCTCACCCCAAACACATGGGATGAAGTGTCGAATGAGCGGTGATCAGTGAGCAGTGGTAAGACTTTTGCCGTAGAAGCGTTCAAGGAAGATCTGGCGGCGTTCGGATGGGGGGAGGTCTTGGGGAATGCCGGACCAGACGAGTTCGCGGGCGGTGTCGTTCATGCCGCAGGCGATGGCCATGCGTTCGGCTCCTGATTTCTCCATCATTTTCCGAAAGAGGTGGGTGTTAATATCCGGCGGGGTGTCCGCTATGGAGAAACCCGTGTCAGCATATCTGTCAGGTTCAATTTTTGAGACCATATCTCTAGGTAGTTGAGGTCGGCTCCGGTGGCGAGGAGATTTTCCACATCGGCTAGCTGCCGCTGGCTCTGGGAATCCCTAGCCCAATCGAGCTTCGAGAGGATGAGGTCTTCCTTGCTGACGATCCACATGGGGTGACCCTGGACTTCGATGCGGCGGCGACGTTCGAACTCGGCGAGGCGGTAGTCCTCCCGCTTGCGGACGATGAAATCGACTTTGATGAGGCTTTCGTTGTGGATGACATTGAAGGAGGACTGGCCTAGGACGGCTCTGCGCGCGGCTTCTTCGCTGAAATAGAATTCCTCGCCGAAGACGGAGGGCAGGATTTCCAGATCCTTGAGGAGCAGGGCGATGACGATATCGATATCCCGCGTCAGGCGGGGCTGGGCGTAGTGGTTGAGGGCCATGGAGCCAGTCAACATGTATTCGAGACCCGCCTCCCCAAGACGCCGGGTGACGTCGAACAGGAGCTCGAGTTCGGAAAGCATGAGGGTGGATCGCTTGGGTTGTGAAAGGGGTTGCAAACCCCTTCTCCTTATTGGCAGGCCTCGCATTCGCCGCCGTTTAGCATCGCATCGAGGGAGCACGCGTCTTTCTGTTCGGCGGTGAATTCCTTTTTGATGGCTGCTGCGGCGGCGGTGGTGGCGGTTTGGGTGGCCATGTGGCCGCGCTGTTCCTTTTTGACGTCGATGGTGGATTTCTCGATGTTGTTGGCTTGGAGGGTGCGGAGGTAGTAGGTGGTCTTGAGTCCCTTGTCCCAGGCGCGGCGATACATGTGCGAGAGGGTTTTCATGTCCGGGGTGGCGAGGAAGAGGTTGACGGACTGGGATTGGTCGATCCACTTCTGGCGGCGGGCGGCGGCGTCGATGATGTAGGTGTAGTCCACGCCGAAGACGGTCTTATGCTTGTCCTTGATGGCTTGCGGGATGTCATCGATGGAGTCGAGTTCACCGTCAAAGTATTTGAGCTGATCGACCATTTCAGGAGACCATAGACCGGCTTTTTTGAGATCCTTGACAAGCTCGGTGTTGAGGATGGTGAAATCGCCGGAGAGGTTGGATTTCACGTAGAGGTTTTTGTAGTTCGGCTCGATGCAGGGGGTGGTGCCCATGATATTCGAGATCGTGGCGGTGGGGGCGATGGCGAGGACGTTGGAGTTCCTCATGCCGTGTTTGGCGATTTTCTCACGGACGACGGACCAGTCCATTTTCCCGCCACGCGGGACATCGATCTTACGGCCGCGCTCTTCCTGGAGGAGATCGACGGTGTCTTGCGGGAGGAGGCCGCGATCCCACTTGGAGCCCTTGTAGCTGGAGTAGGTGCCGACCTCGGAGGCGAGGTCGGAGGAGGCGCTGTAGGCGTAGTAGGCGATGGCCTCCATCATCTCGTCGTTGAACTCGACGGCGGCATCGGAGGCGAAGGAGAGGTTGCGCTTGTAGAGGGCGTTCTGGAGACCCATGACGCCGAGGCCAATGGGGCGGTGGCGGGAGTTGGCGGTTTTCGCGGCCTCAGTGGGGTAGAAGTTGATGTCGATGACGTTGTCGAGGGCGCGGATGGCGACGGTGATCGTTTCCTTGAGCATGTCGTGGTCGATGGCCCCGTCGGGATTGATGTGGGAGTCGAGGACGACGGAGCCGAGGTTGCAGACGGCGGTTTCCTCGTGAGAGGTGTTGAGCGTGATCTCGGTGCAGAGGTTGCTGGAGTGGATGACGCCGCAATGATCTTGAGGGGAGCGGACGTTGCAGGGATCCTTGAAGGTGATCCACGGGTGGCCGGTCTCGAAGAGCATTTTCAGCATGGATTTCCAAAGCTCGAGGGCGGGGATCTGGCGGGACCAGATCTTGCCCTCGGCGGCCTGGGCTTCGTATTCCTCGTAGCGCAGCTCGAAGGCTTTGCCGTAGAGGTCGTGGAGGTCGGGGGTTTCGTTGGCGCGGAAGAGGGTCCAGTTCTGGCGATCCTCCATGCGTTTCATAAAGAGGTCGGGCACCCAGTTGGCGGTGTTCATGTCGTGGCAGCGGCGGCGGTCGTCGCCGGTGTTCTTGCGGAGTTCGAGGAAGTCCTCGATGTCGTTGTGCCATGTTTCGAGGTAGGCGCAGCCGGAGCCCTTGCGTTTCCCGCCCTGATTGACGGCGAGGAGCTGGTCGTTGTGGAGTTTCAGGAACGGGATGATGCCCTGGGACTCGCCGTTGGTGCCCTGGATGTAGCCACCGGTACCGCGGACGGCAGTCCATGAGCCACCGAGGCCGCCGGCCCATTTGGAAAGGAAAGCATTCTCGGCGATGCCGCGATACATGATGGACTCAATGGAGTCATCCACCTTGTAGAGGTAGCAGGAGGAGAGCTGGGAGTGGAGCGTGCCGGAGTTGAAAAGCGTCGGCGTGGAGGAGCAGAAGCGGCGGCCCTTGTAGAGGTTGTAGAGGCGGACGGCCCATTCCTCGGCCTTGGTTTCCTCCGTTTTGAAAAGACCCATGGCAACACGCATCCAGAAGAACTGCGGGGTCTCGATGCGGCGCGGCTTGTCGCCGGTTTTATCGACGATGAGGTAGCGGTCGTAGAGGGTCTGGATGCCGAGGTAGTCGAAATCGAGGTCGGCGGTGGGATCAAAAGCTTCAGCGAGTTTTTCGAGATCGTATTTCTCAAGCAGGTCAGGGTGGAGGCGCTTGATGGCGACGCCGTGCTTCAGGTAGGACTTGAAGCCCTGCTTGTGGGCTTGCTTGAGCTTGTCCACGCCATCGGTAGAGATGGACCAATCGAGGACTTCCTCGTAGATGTAGGAGAGCAGGATGCGGGCGGCGAATTTCGCGAAATCCGCGTCCTTCTCGATGAGGGTTTTCGAGTTCAGGATAATGGTGGCTTTAAGGTCTTTTGCGGAAATTTCCGCGCCGATGGAGCGGCGGAGTTCGCGCTCGATGTCGGCCTCGGGGAGGTTCAGGGAAAGGCCGATGGAGGCGTAGGCGATGCGCTTTTTCAGCTCCATGCCGTCCCAGAAGGAGGAGGTGCCGTCGTCCTGCGTGACGACGATCATGGAGTCCTGCGAGAGATCCTCGGTGGATTCGCCTTCCAGTTCGCGGCGAAGGAGATTGCGCTGGGCGCGGTAGAGGATGTAGTGCTCGGCGGCCTTGAAATGGCCTTGGCGCATGAGTTCCTCTTGGACCATGTCCTGGACGTCCTCGATGTGGACGAAGGATTGGTCGCCGCGGCGGACGCGCTCGGTGACGGCCTTGGCGATGTCGATGGCGGGCTCGGGGTTTTCCTTGATGGTGAGGAAGGCCTTGCGGACGGCGATCTCGATCTTGGTTTCCGACCATGGCACGACGTTGCCGTTGCGGCGGATCAGGCGGACAGGAAGGGCATGCGGGCCGGAGCCGATATCGACGTGGCCGGTTTTCTCAAGGGAGCGGCGGAAGGCGAGGGATTTCGCGACGTCGTAGGCTTCGTTTTCGAGAAGAGCTTTTTCGATGAGCAGGTAGAGATCGCCCTCGGAAAGGCGGAGGCGACCGCCCTCTTCTAGGGACTCGGTGAGGGAAACGGCGACGGCGTGCGCGACCTGCGAGACGAAGTTCCGGTTCACGTCGGAGAAGATCGATTTCTCGTCCTCCGAGCGAGCGATGAGGAGATCGGCTAGGGAATCGCCGATGGCGTCGGCGACGTCCTCAAGGGAGAACTGG